>Ga0123355_10013456_pt1 | contig 12734 bp, 10 predicted proteins | sample TergutEmb28metaG_3_FD_89872 | JGI IMG/M metagenome (GOLD analysis project Ga0123355, IMG submission 89872) | Embiratermes neotenicus P1 segment gut microbial communities from Petit-Saut dam, French Guiana - Emb289 P1 | ecosystem: Host-associated > Arthropoda: Insects > Digestive system > Gut ...
GCGATTTTACAATGAACGCAATTGCCTACAATAATAAAAATGGTTTTGTTGACCCATTTGACGGACAGGGCGATATTAATAGAAAGATAATCCGCTGTGTAGGTAATGCAGACAGCCGCTTCGGAGAAGATGCGCTAAGGATGCTAAGAGCCGTGCGCTTCGCAGGACAGTTGGGGTTTACGGTAGATGATGAGGCACTCACGGCAATACGGGCAAAGCGTTCAAGCATGGTGAATATAAGTGCCGAGCGTATCCGTGAGGAGTTAACCCGGCTAATCATCAGCCCCTATGTAGAGGCTATGGGCCTACTAGAAAGCACTGGTTTGCTACCATATGTACTCGTAGGTCACGCATTTGAGGATAATCTAGAAAATACAATAAAGCATTTGTCAGTCTGTCCTGCGCATACAAACCTGCGGTTGGCAGTTTTCCTGGCCTTTAGCGGCAACGCCTGCAATAAAATTCTGCGCGATTTGCGGTTTGATAATAAAACAATAAAAGAGGTAAGCTTATATGTGCGTTTTCTTCATACAGTAATCGAACATGACCGCTACGAAATAAAAAAAATCTTGCGCCAAATGCCACAAGCTTCAGTAGATGAATGCCCAAGGCAGGTACCACAAACATACTTCGAGAATCTACTAACATTACAATCAATATTTAATCCACATGATGCAAAACGGTTAGAAACCATAAAGCATGAATCACGAGACATTCAATCCAGCGGTGAGTGCTACACCTTACGCGATCTTATGGTAAAAGGCGATGATTTAGTAAAGCTTGGCATTCCGCGTGGCAAGGCAATAGGTGATAAGCTAGAGGAAATATTGGACGAGGTAATGCAAGACCCTACACAAAATTTATTTTTTTATGAAAATATGTATAATGTACAAGCAACCAATACTCCCACCTAAAAAGGGGTTAGCCAATGCAGTATAAGTATGAGGAATACGATTATCTAAACCGATGCCACAGCCTGGTGGTGCTTGGCGGCACGTTTGACCCAATACACATGGGGCATTTGGCAATTGCAAAGGCCGCAAACAACAAGCTAAAGCCACAGCGTGTGCTGTTTATACCCAGCGGCCAATCGCCCCATAAGCGCGACAGGCAAATAACAAATGCCGAGCATCGCTATGCAATGACAACGCTCGCAATATGCGAGCATCCGGCCTTTGATGTTTCGCGGATAGAGATTAACAGGCCGGGCCCGTCTTATACAATAGATACAGCCCGTGCACTGCAAGCCATTTGCCCAGCCGGTGCAAAAATCAGCTTCCTGGTTGGAAACGACGCGTTAATGAATATCTTGTCATGGAAAGATGCCGAAACATTACTGAAAGATTGTGAGTTCATAGTAGTACCGCGCCCAGGTTATGAAAGTAACGCATCCACAAATAAAAGCATGAAAGACTTTATACACCACCTAACAACAAGCTACGATGCTCGTATCCACCAACTAGAAGGCCCACTACTTGACATCTCCAGCACAAACATACGTGAACGCTTTAAAGCCGACCAACCGGTACAAGGTCTGATGCCAAAACAAGTTGAGGCATACGCCAGGCAACACGAAATATATTCATCAGAAAAAGCAATGCATGACTACATTGCAAGCCCCCCAACCGACAAGTTCATATTAGAAGCCGCAAGGGAGGAACTTAACATTCGACTTTCACCAAAACGCTACACACATACAATGGGAGTTGTGTCCGAAGCCGAAAAGTTAGCAATCCACTATGGCCAAGATGTAGAAAAAGCCCGCATAGCCGCACTACTGCATGACTGCACAAAAGAATACAGTACCGACAAAAAACGCGCCCTATGCCAGCTATGGGGTGTACAATTAGACGTAGTATTAGAAACCAGTATTGACATAACCCACAGCCTACTAAGTGCAGAGTCAGCAAAACGAGACTTTCACGTAAATGACCCGGATATACTACAAGCTATCCGCTATCACACAACCGGTCACAGCAACATGACAATGCTGGATAAAATCATAATGCTAGCAGACTATACAGAACCCTCTCGCCCAAACAAGGGCCTAACAAAAAAAATGCGCGACCTAGCCCTAACCAACATAAACCATGCTTTAGTTTTAAGAATAAAGAGCATCATAAAAAAAGAAACCAAATCAAACCGCCCCATACACCCATGGAGCCAAGACGCACTCATAACATTATAATCTAACCCAAAATCGTGCAAAGCATCAACCAATAAAGGAGAATGCAAATGAAGAACACCAAAGAATGGCTTGCAGTACAAGAACTGCGCGACGCATTAGACAAGAAATTCGGCCACGACATTATCGTTATGGACTTACAAAACGTAACTACGATAGCCGATTTTTTTGTGATTGCTACCGGAGGTAGCACCCCCCAGCTAAAATCCCTGGCAGAAACAGCCGAGGAAATCATGAAAAAGCATGAAATCCAGCTAAACCATGTAGAAGGCATCCGCGCCGGGGAATGGGTGCTTTTGGACTTTGGTAATATTATCGTACATTTGTTTGGCAAAGAGAGCCGCGAGTTCTATAAACTAGAACGTGTTTGGGGAGATGCGAACATAGTATAATTTACCAATTGCCTGTCAACACTCCTTATGTAGCGTGAGTTTTAGCATGCATTAAGGAGTGGTGATTATGTTTAACAAAATTAGGAAAGCATTAGTTTCAGAAAAAATCCCGGCAGTCGTGTGCGCGATGGCTTGTTTGGTCTCTGTTTTGATGGGCTTTACAATTGGGTATTTATTTGTATATCCAAGTGAACCATTGCTGGCCTACGGCGATACTGCCACAGTATACAAATCCGGTACCCCACACATGGCAACTGTTTACGAGTTTGCCAACCCGCCTGCACAATACCCGGAAACTGTGTACGAAGAGCCTGTGCTAGAAAGCGAGGACCCAGTAGCTTCACACATATATGTTGTTACAATTTGGGGGGGGTATATAGCAATTTACCACGCCCAAGGCTATGGCGGGGGGCTTATAGAGGTAACCAGCACCGCGGTGGGGATGCTGGCCCCGGAAGAACTTGAGCGGCTTGCCGAAGGAATAAAGATATATTCTGACGAAGACCTTGCTAGGATTTTGCAAGACTATGGAAGTTAATTGGTAGGAAAAGCGACGGAAAAGACATCATTTATGATGTCTTTTTTTATAGGCTAGGAAACGGCTACGTAATTTTTAGTTTCAATTACGTTATTTCAAGCGGAATTTGTTTTGTGCGGCATCCCGGAGGGGAACTGCGTTGAAGCGTTCGCAGTTCCGCTTGGTTTAGGGAAGTTCGCTGCCTGCACCTTTCGTTAAAAGCGGCTTCACCGCTTTTTTATGGATTGACACAATTTTATAAAACCAATACAATAAAGCAGAAATTTCGGCATGTTCTGTAGCCATCAAATACAAAAGAAAAATCTAGGTAACGGCATTGATGCAGTTACAAACATAGGGGGAACAGGCAAGTGAGAGAATATGAATATAAGTTCGATGACGATAGCATACAAGACGAAGGGGCACGGGAACCAGATTATTTTGACGAATATGCAGAGCCTCATGAATACGATAATGAAATGGCCCGCAGTGCGGTAGAGCGTTTCCTTGAAGCGGAAACAGCTGATGATGATATAAGTGAACATAATCGGAAATCAACGCATATTCGTCACGATGAGATGACGGAACCCGAAGGTATTAAACGTTCTACATCTGCCAAGAAACTTGACGATGATGAAGAATATATGACTCGCCTAGCCGATGCAAGAAGAGAGCGTCAGCGCCGCAAAGAGCAAAACCCAGTACCGAAACCAGCGGTACGTGTTAACGCCGAAAGGCCACGCCGTTCTCATTCATTGGCTATAGAAAAGCCGCCAACAGACGAAGAATGGACCCCAATGGCAGAGGAAGATTTCGAAAGCTTTCGCAAGCGTTACAATGAGCCTCATGTAATGGCACCTCGCGAAGCAAAAGCAAAAAGCAGTGAGCGTACACGCAAAAAAACGGTATCTCGCCGTAGCTCTGAGAGGCCAACCGAAGGGCCTAATCCATTGCGTTATTTGTTGGTTGCAGTTGCACTGTTTGTTTTGGGTGTAATGATGGTTATGGCCTTTAATAATAGAAATTTGCGGCTGGATGTAGCAAGGCTAGAAGCATCCGCGACCGGTTCAATTGAAGATGCCGCCGAAATTGTAAGTCTGAGTTTGGCAATTGAAGAATATCGACATGAACTCGCCAGTTTACAAGAAGATTTTGATGCGCAATATAATCTACTACTGGAGCATGGCATCATTGCAGGTGATGACTATGTTGGTGATGACTATACACCCCCAGTGGATACAACGCCCACAAGGCCGGAGGACGAAGCCGAACCACCACCACAACCACCTGCCGAGCCGCCACCACCACCGCAACCGCCTGCACCCGTTACTCATATCGTGCAACAAGGCCAGTTTCTTTCGCATATAGCATTTGCACATTTTGGTAGCAGTGCCACACGCTATGTAGAATTGATAGCTAATGCTAATAACCTGGCGTACCCCTTCCCAATTCAGATTGGCCAAGAGTTGACTATCCCCGTTTTAGAATAAACTAGAGGGGCTACCCCGTGATTAAATGTTATAGTCACGGGGTAGTCCATTTTTCATAGACTTAGGAAACTGGACTTATATCCATCGTTAAAAGTGGCAAAGCCACTTTTTCACGCATAATGAAATGTATTCTTGCATAATCATGTCCAATGCGGCATAGATTAATATAACAAAAATTACAATTGAATAGGATTTGACTATGGATTTTGCTAATTTATCATTGGTTCAGCTAAAAGAAGCGGCCAAGGAGCTGGGTATTAAAAATGTATCCAGGATGCGTAAGGCTGAGCTGGCCGAACTGCTCGCATCTCACGGAAAAGGGCATGAGCCTAACCTTCCGGTAGTAGACACAGTACATGAGCCAACCGTAGTACCGGAAGCTACAGAAGAACCTGCTAATAAGCCTCAAGAAGCAGATGATATACCGGAAATATCGGCTACACCTATTCTGGATAGCCCTCAAACATTAGATGATACGCCAGAAGTTTCTACCGAACCAGTCTTGGATTCCCCTCAAATTTCAGCCCCCCCAGAAGTTAACGTCACATCCAGCCCGCCGCCACAAGAGCAACAAACGGCAGAGGGTATTCTTGAAATTCTACCGGACGGGTTTGGATTTTTGCGTGTGAATAATTTCCTGCCAAGTTCCGGGGATGTGTATATTTCGCCTACTCAAATAAGGCGTTTTAATTTGCGTAACGGTGACTTGGTTGGTGGTATCACCCGCCACGGTGGGGCCGATAAGTTTAGTGCAATAGCATATGTAAACCACGTAAATGGTGAGCCGCCATATATGGCAACCCGCCGCCCGTATTTTGAATATTTGACCCCGATATTCCCCACACAACGAATCACACTTGAAGCCCCTTACGGCCAAACCGCCCGCCATGAACTGGCCCCGCGGTTGATAGATTTGCTTTCGCCTATAGGCTTTGGCCAACGCGGAATGATTGTCTCGCCGCCAAAGGCAGGTAAGACGGTTCTTTTGAAGCAGATTGCAAATGCCATAACATATAATTACCCGGATGTGCATCTTATTGTGCTGTTGATTGACGAACGCCCGGAAGAAGTTACAGACATGCAACGCTCCATAGTAGGGGAGCACTGCACTGTGCTCGCTTCTACCTTTGATGAACAACCGGAGAATCATAAACGTTTGGCAGAGATGGTGCTGGATAGGGCAAAACGTTTAGTAGAGCAGAAGAAGGATTTGGTAATTCTCATGGATTCCATTACGCGGCTTGGGCGTGCGTATAATCTTACGATTCCCATGGGTGGGCGTACTTTATCCGGCGGGCTTGACCCTGCCGCGCTTTATATGCCCAAGAAATTTTTTGGTGCGGCGCGTAATGTAGAAGAAGGCGGTTCTTTAACGGTTTTAGCAACGGCTTTGGTTGATACCGGCAGTAAAATGGATGATGTTATTTTCGAAGAATTTAAGGGAACCGGCAATATGGAGCTGGTGCTGGATAGGCGTATGGCGGAAAGGCGTGTTTTCCCGGCAATTGATATAATACGCTCTGGAACGCGACGCGATGAGTTGCTTCTTTCTGGTAAAGAGCTTGATGCGATGTATACCCTACGCGAAATGAGCGGGCGGATTACCCCAGCAGAATTTTCCGAGCAGGTTACGGACATGTTAGTAAAATCTCAGAATAATCAGGAATTTGTTAATGGGTTAAGGGAGGTTAGGCGGTATTAGGGCCTGCTTTCACAACAATTAATCTAGTGTTAATAACGCCTTGGAGTATTTACTTCCGGGCGTTTTTTATTGACCAGGAAACTGAGCTGGTATCTATTGTCAAAAGGGGCGAAGCTACTTTTATTGTCGTAGATGTTGACACGTGCAATAATATAGATATAATTAAATATATCTATCAAATGCACAAGCGTATCAAAGGAGGCAACCAAACCATGGATGCAACTCTATTCTGGAACGCATCATCAGACGAACTAAAAAAAGGCTATACCCACAATCATCAAGCAAACAACTATATCTGCCTACTATGTGGGGAAGCCTTTGAAATTGGTATTATATACACTATGGGAAACAACTTATGTGATGCAAATAAAGCTGTTGAAACCCATGTAAAAACCCAGCATCTGCCTATGTTTCAGCATCTGCTGGGCCTTGGCCGTATCTACACCGGCCTATCGGCAGGCCAGACGGAGCTGGCCATGTTATTCCAAGCCGGGCATTCGGACAAGGAAATTGTGGCCCTAACAGGTGCAAATAGCCCATCTACAATCCGCAACCAACGCTTTGCTATTCGTGAGAAATATAAACAAGCCAAGGTGCTGGTAGCACTTGTGGAGTTAATGGAGGCGCAGGCCAGCCAACATAAGAAAGCCCCAAAGCAAGACGAGAGTAAGTTGGTAGACTTTCACCCAACTGCCACTAGCGTAGACGAACGCTATGCCATAACACAGGCTGAAAAAGAGGATATCTTAAAACGCTATTTTGGCCCAGATAGCCAACTGATAATAAAAAGCTTCCCGGCTAAGGAAAAACGGAAAATTATCATCATGCAGAAGCTAATAAACGACTTTGATGTGAACCACCATTACACCGAAAAAGAAGTAAACGAGATACTAAAGCGGTATTATGATGACTTTGTATCGGTAAGGCGTTGCATGATTCAGTATGGCTTCTTGGATAGGAGTGGGGATGGCACTATTTACTGGATAAAAATGGCGTAATCAAACCTTCTCCCAAACCCTAGCCGCCAACACAGTCATATCGTCTTTTGGCAGACCGGTCAGCCTTTCGGCCTCTGCCAGTACATATTCTGCCACATCTTGCGGGTTGTGGTATCTGCAATTTTTCAGCACCTCTATCATCCAGCTTTCGCTATCGCCCAGTACTGTGGTACTTCCGGAAATGGCTTCTGTTACGCCGTCTGTTACCATTACAATTATATCGTCGTGCTGTAACTGGCCTTCTGATATTTCTAAATCCACATCGTTTAGCATGCCAATTGGTAGTGACGAGGAGCGGATTACCTTAACATTGTTGTTGCGCAGGATAAACGTAGCCGCCGCACCAATTTTAATAAACTCCGCGTCACCTGTGTATAAATCTACAGAGCAGATATCCAGCGTTGAAAATGATTCCTCGCTACTTTTTAACACCAATACAGAGTTTATCATCCGCACAGCTAAGTCTTTTTCAAAACCGCTTTCGATAAAATCTTCTAGTAAGCCAACAGTGGCGGCACTTTCGCGCCGGGCTCTTTCGCCGCTTCCCATGCCGTCACTTAGCACAAGTAGGCATGTACCGTTGGATAAATCCATAAAAGAATAACTGTCTCCAGAGCCTTTAGATGTCTTGGCACGGTGGGCAACGCCAGAAGTCATGCGAAGCTTTTGGTCTTCTATAAACCGTGCGCTACATACCCCTTTACGGATATCGCATTCTGCTTGCTCTAGACGCATTCGCCGTTTAAGCACACTGCTAAGCACCGGGCGGATTTCGTTTGCACAAGATTTCTCGTGGTTACAGGGTTGATGGTTTACCGTTACGCGGTATTTTCCGGCTTTATTCTCCAATACAATTACGCTATTTACCTCGATTTTTTGTTTCAAAAGGGCCATAATCATTTCTTCTTCCAGGCCATCATGAAACCGTAGAGATATGTCAATTTCATCTGAAAGCCGCTTTACTATCCCGGCAACACCTTGCAATTGCTGGCTTACAAGCTCCCTGCTTTCGGCTATGCGGTTATGCCAGCGCAGGTTATTTTTATATAGCGTGAAAATCCCGTTAATCTCCCGAAGCAAAGTCTCCGAATTTTTGCAGGATTTGAGAAAGCCCTTATCCATATCCTCTGTTCCGGCGGCACCTTTTTGGGCGCAGGCGTTTAGAAGCTTGAAGACATATTGGTGGGTAAGATATAAATCATCCTCCCAGCACTGTGTCTGGTTGGGGCAGGAACTACATGCACGGCTGGCCAGGTCATCTATAAGTAGTGAAATATCGTGCTTATTGAGGGAATGCTTAGGCTTCGAAAGCCCACTAAAGGTATCGGCAAGTTTTTCAAACGCCGCCGAGAACTTGTCCAAACGCCGTGTGGTTTCCTCTTTAATTTTATCCATATAATCATCGGCAGAGTCTAAAACCGGGGTAATGGCCGAAGCCACATTAAAATAAAACGACTGTGGTGTAAGCATAAACACCATCCCGGCCGCAATAATCGCATACACTAGCGAAAACGACAGCATAGAAGGTGCAATCATGGCAAGAGCAATGCCGCCAAGGGCCGCAACCCCAGCAATTACAGGAAGCCGCCCCCAGCGTTTACAAAACCCACCCCCCATGCCCGCTACCCCCAAAACCGCCGCTAGGCCCGTATCCCAATGCCCGGCAATATGCAAAAAAAGCCCAAGCATTAACCCCGCCGCCGCCGCCATAGAAGGCCCGCCCTTAAAAGCCACAATACACAGCACATACACGCAAAAGAAGAACCTAAGCGGCATGGCCCCAACATAAATATCACTGGCCCCTGCAATAACCCCAGCCAAGATAACCGTAAGCGCGATAATATCCTCACCGGAAAGCAAATTAGAACGCCGCCGTCTGGCCGTTAAAATAACATGCGCCCGCTTAACAATAAGCGTTAGCGACCCGGCAACCACCATTTCCAGCACCGCAACAGATAGCAAAAACGGGCTTGCACCGTAAACAAATGCAAACCCCACCCCGGCAATAAGTGTAGCAATGGCCGCCGCACCCGCTATGTACGGCAGTTTAAGCCAACCTTGAGACAAACGTTCATCCCGTGCCGTTACCCGCGTGCCAAAAAAGTAATACGCGCATAGTAGTCCAATTGCTAGTAAATATCTAAGTGTAAGCGGCTCTCCAAATCGTGTAGCAAGCCCCAGGCTTAAAAATAACGCCGTCAAATAAAATGCCCGCCCAGCCCCCATAAACACCGCAAGAAAGGGCAGTGCCAACGGGTTTACAAAAGTAAAAACCATGGTACGGCCTATAAAAAAACCAAATGCACCCACCAAAACCGTGGCAATATCCCGCTTTGATACAAAAGACCCAGCGCGGCGTTTACTTAGGGAAAGGAGTTTCATTTTATCCACCTTTTTCTGTAGTATTTTCCTAAATATAATAAACCCGCCCAATGGGCGGGTTTTGTCATACTGTGAGGTGGATGGATGATAGATTTTAAGTTATCTTGGACTTTGCTTACCTATCGGAATCATAATCTGCTGCGTTAATCTTACCGGAAGATACAAACTCAATAAACTTACCGGTACCAATAGCAACACAGCTAACGGCTTCTTCGGCAATTAGGGTATTAATATCGGTGCGTTCTTTAAGCAATTTATCCAGCCCGTGTAGTAAACTGCCGCCACCAGTCATAACAATGCCTCTATCGGCAATATCTGCCGCAAGTTCCGGCGGGGTTCTTTCAAGTACGGAGTGCACAGCATCAACAATAGCCGAAACAGACTCTAACAAAGCCTCGTGCATTTCCTCTGTAGTAACGGTGATAGTCTTAGGAAGGCCCGTAACAAGATTACGCCCGCGCACATCCATAGACTGGGATTGTGTGCGTGGGAAGGCTGTACCGATATTTTTCTTTAAATCCTCAGCTGAGCGTTCGCCTATAAGCACATTATGTTTCTTGCGCATGTATCTTATTATGGCATCGTCAAAGTTATCACCGGCTATCTTTATAGAGGTGCTTACTACAGTATTACCAAGTGAAATTACGGCTACGTCCGTAGTGCCACCGCCGATATCTACAACCATGCTACCGCATGCCCGGGCAATATCAATGCCTGCGCCTATTGCGGCGGCAATGGGTTCTTCTATTATAAGTGCTTGCCTTGCACCGGCTTGGCGGGCCGCATCTTTTACTGCTTTGCGCTCTACTTCCGTTACGTTTGAAGGAACGCACACGGCTATCCTTGGCTTGCGCATTAGTGGCCTTCCTACGGCTTTATCTATGAAATATTTTAACATCCGCTGGGTTACGCGGTAATCGGATATTACGCCTTCGCGCATTGGGCGTATGGCTACAATGTTGCCGGGGGTACGGCCCAGCATTAGACGGGCCTCCTCGCCTACGGCTATGATATCGTCGGTATTGCGGTCTATGGCTACTACAGACGGCTCCTCTAAAACGGTGCCTCTGCCTCGGATGTATACCAAAACGGATGCTGTGCCTAAGTCAATGCCTATGTCGGTTCCAAACATCTATATGCTCCTCTCATGACTACCTAAGGCATTACCCTTCGGTGTCTTTCATTTGTAATTATACAGTAATATTTGTCAATGGCAAAACTATTTTATTTTTTGCCTAAACTCTTTGGCGGCATCTCGCTCTTGAGTTTTTTTGGCTATGGCATCGCGCTTGTCGTATAGCTTTTTACCTTTGGCAAGGGCTATGTCAAGCTTTACATATGAACGTGAGAAATACGCCTTTAGCGGTACAATTGTGTACCCTTCCATGGTTATCGCGGCACGAAGCTTGTTTATCTCGCGCCGGTTAAGTAGAAGGCGGCGGCGGCGTACCGGGTCTTGGTTAAAGATATTGCCATGGGAATAGGGGCTTATGTGCATGCCTTCTATGAAAGCCTCGTTTCCGTCTATGCGGATATAGCTCTCTTTAAGATTGCAACGGCCGGCCCGCATAGATTTTACCTCTGTGCCAACTAAGGATATACCAGCTTGGAAGGTTTCATCTATAAAATAGTCGTGGTAGGCTTTTTTATTTTGAGCTATTAGCTTGTTGGTTTTTTCTTGCATACATGTCACTCCTAGTTCTGTGGTTTACACACCCCGGCTAATGGGGTATCTTAATTATATCCTTAATTCACAAATTTAGGTAGGTGTTTATATGACAGATGAAACAAAAACCCCAAGTGTAGAACCATTACCAGAAGTTTTGGCCGAAACTACCCCAGTTAATACCCCCCAAGAGGAATTTATCAGTATCCCAGCCATAAAAATGCGAAGTTTGAAGCGGCGATATAGGTTTTTTCAGATAAGCTTCGTTTTGTTTGTGGCTTTATTTGGGTTTACGGTATATGCCAATTATGACTACTGGGTGTTTAAAACCCTTATTGCCAATAATTACATTCTAATGGACAACTTAGAAGATTTGTTTGCTACGCATATAAGGGAAGAAAACCGCCGAAGCTTCCGCAGGGATTTTGATAGGGTGGTTATATCGGTGGTTTCTAGTCAGTTGAATGATAGGTATACTTATTTATATTCGCCTCAAGAGCATGTTGCGGTTAGGGAGAGGGAGGTGGCGGTTGCACGTACGGCATCTGTTACATCGCTTTCTGATGATACTGTTAAGCTTTTTGTGCCGAACCTGTCGCGGATAGCTAGGGATTTTGTATTTGATAACCGTGAGACATTGGCCCAGTATCCTAATCTTGTGTTGGACTTACGAGGTAACTCTGGCGGGTGGCTGGTGGACTTTCACCGCATTGCAGAGCTTTTTTTACCGCATGGGTCCGTGCTTTCTATAGAGGAAACGCGAATACCCCTTCTTTCCCGTACGATTACATCGCGGGGTGACCCTTATCTTAACTTCGAAAGTATTGTGATATTGCAAAACCGCCGTACCGCCAGTGCCGCGGAGGGGCTTATTTTAGCCTTGCAGTATCATCTACCAAATGTTACAACCATTGGCGAAAATACTTTTGGCAAGGGGATAGGGCAGGTGACTATACCGCTTACCGGTGGGTATGCCGTTAGGGCCACGGTGCTGTTGGTTAATGGGCCGGATGGCGGTAATATTCACATTACGGGCATAGAGCCGGATATTGCCATAGGCCCGGAGGATTATCCGGTTGATATAGCACTGGCACTAATTGAGGATATGGACACAGTACGGTCACCGTAGTAGCTTACAAAACATGTAGGTGGCATGGCACTTAGCCCCCTTCCTGGGGAAGGGGGTGGCCCGAAGGGCCGGGGGTTGAAATAGACTTTCGAAACCTGCAACCCCCGCCGCCTACAGCGGCACCCCCTTCTAAAAAAGGGGGCTTTTGCGGGCTACGCCCGGTTTTGATACCGTGGACAAAAGCGAATTTACGGTGTGATTAGCAGGACACGTCAAAAATTTACACTTTATTCATACGTTTTTGTACCTTAGACGCTATAATGTGTATCGTAA
>Ga0123355_10013457_pt1 | contig 12733 bp, 7 predicted proteins | sample TergutEmb28metaG_3_FD_89872 | JGI IMG/M metagenome (GOLD analysis project Ga0123355, IMG submission 89872) | Embiratermes neotenicus P1 segment gut microbial communities from Petit-Saut dam, French Guiana - Emb289 P1 | ecosystem: Host-associated > Arthropoda: Insects > Digestive system > Gut ...
CAGGTGTTTCTGATCTACTGCCCGAAGCGTCCAAGTTTCAGCACCATATAAAGCTATGCTCCAAATGTAGCATTTCACAAGCTTCTTCCTCAATTCCAAGTCCAATGTGCTGGTAAAAAGAGCCATCCAAGATAACAATATAAAAAATCTTTTTAATGCCATTCGATTCGAAACTAGTGGTTTATGTTCAAATACAAATTTTGTACTCCAAACAAAGATTATTTTGACTGTACTTCTGTATCAGGATGGTGGTCCAGACCTTCCTCTTTCTCAGTTTTACAGGCTGATGCTTTCCCAATTTCTACACACATTCCTTACATCCTCAAAGTTAGCTACATGACAAACCAATCACAGACTCTTAGACGTATTTTCCTATCCTACTAATACTAGGTAAGTGCGTACGTATCAGCAGAGCGCTCCTGGCACTTCAACTGCTCAGGCTCAAACGTTTTCTTTTGCCGAAATATTTTCTTTTACTGTGTTCTCATACTCACAATACATCCGTGTTATGTTCTTAGCACTGGATACTACATTTCATAGATACGCACCTCCCTCCCTCGCCATACAAATATATATATATATATATATTTATATATACATATATTTAAAATATTGATCGAATTACATTTTTAACTAATGGTTTTATTTCAACATGCAGGAAAGGTAGTTTAACTGCTGCATTTATGTAAACTCTTGAGGTAATACTGGGTCGGGGAGAAAATTCCTTCGCAATGTACATATTTTGGAATTTTTTCAGTTGTAATTAGAATATCTCACATCTAAATAACCTGCTTTGCGCTACTTCTCTACATATTCCGCGCTAAAGTTTTGTCACTTGCCATATAATGGGAGGAGCTTCTGTATTTCTTGTTGACAGAAGTCCGTATCTCTGATATCAGCTATCGTGTTGCAATGTTTAATTTTGCAATTAACTTTAAATGCCTCACCACAAATATTTTGTTTCACTGCTGGAAACAGGTGATTTTAGCAACAGGTGTGGATTGCTTAGTTCTGGAATTATACTCTACGCAAACTTAGTGCGTGTCAGATTCTCAAACAATAAAATAGGTAACTGTGTAATTACCGATTTAATTCTTTTTTTTTATTTATATCTACTACCTTAAAAAGTAATTAAGAATGTATGGTAACCCGTAACGTTAATTTTTGTTTGAGACTGGTGTAAATCTACATTTTTCATCTTGAAAAAAGTATGTAATTTCACGTTATCTGAGAATGGAGTGATGAGGCAAATATGTGAATTTAAGACAGAATAAAAGCGGAGAATTGAGAAAAGAAGAATGAGGGGATTCATCAATTTCAGTCTTCACTGAATATTACAAATGTATCATACGAAAGCGGCTGAGATGGTTCGGCATGCAGAAGGTATGGATAATATCCCCCCCCCCCCTGTGGCGCTGCGGCCCAACGCGGGCCAAGGCATCCTCATTCTTGAGGTTTCAAATCACACACAACGACGCACAACCGTCGGTAGGACCCCTCTGGACGAGTGATCAGCCAGTCGCAGAGACCTCTACCTGACAATACAAAACACTCAAGCAGACGAACATCCATGTCCTCGGTGAGATTCGAACCCACAATTCCAGCAGACGAATTTCCGCAGACCCACGCCTTAGACCGTGCGGCCACTGGGACCGACATGGGTCATATAAGAAACATAAAATGTACTTGGAAAACTTGAAATGAATACCTAGCCTGCAGTGGGGGGTAGATGGGAAAATGATATTACAGGAGATCTTAAAGACAAAATATATGAGATAAGGACCGGGTATTACAGCAGAGGGGAGGTGAGGGGAGGATATGTATGTAATTCCTGTAAAGACCGTAATCAAACGTCGGTTTCCGTTATAGGCGGGGATATACTGACATATTAGATTCTATAGAAGGGTCTGTTCCATTGAGATGGTTATGTGATTAAGCCCTGCAGACAAGCAACTCTTGTCTTCAAAGAACTGTGAAACGCTTGCCATGCACTGCAGCAGTCTTTAGCTCCCGTGCTGACGGTTTGATGTGCGGATTGTTCCTGCTGTGTTACTTGGCCACTGTCTGACACTTCCGGTCGACTCTTAATTCTGCTAATGGCCTGCAGCAGCGCATTTAGTGCGGACATGATCATCACTTCAGACGTATATGAATGCAATTCCATTATACGAGACGAATTTTTATTGCTATCCGTGCACAGTAGCAATTAATCGTATAAATTGTTGAAGGCAGGGTCTTGCATCACAAAAGCAAAATTTCAGGAAGGTTTAAAATTTCCAGAGTACCACTAATCAGGGGTGTACAATCAAACGGTGTTGAATAAGAATTGAAGTAGCTTCGCAATATTTTATACAACCTTGCACACAGCAGTAGATGTGTAGTTTTTAATCGTATGGTAAGATAAGTTGTGAAGAACGAGTTTTATGACGTATTAATGTTCAAAACTTTGAACTTTCAGCGACGACTGTTGACATTTCGCGTCTCTAGGTATGATTTCTACAGATAAACCTTAAATTACACCGTTCTTCAAATCATAACTCTCGAGACAAAACATTAGGTTATAATTTCAGTCAATATTCACGTCATAAATTTGAGAACTCCTTAAGAGAAATTTCATAGATGCTTACAGCACGATGACGCTGAATTCCGACCGAAGCACAATGACCACGCTTTTGATTACATTTGGAACGGCACAACTCAAAATAATCTGGCAAAATTTCGACCTCTTGCTATTACATTCTGATGAGTTACGACCGCCAAAACAGACAACATACATTTACACACACATCAGCGTCCTTATTTTATGCGACAACTACATTACCTAACATCCCGCCTCTATCTCGTCCCACGCGAGGGCTGCTTTTAGGTAGGTTGCTTAAATACAATAATCACGACGACAGGAAATACAACCATAGCTGCTGGGCGGAGACAGTGACCCTGTAGCGTAGATGACTGGTCACCTACCCTGTCTTCGATCGAGCTAGCATCGAATAGTATTTCCCATTCCTACATGTGACAAATATACGAGTATGTAAAAGATAAATAAATTACTGTCAACTATTACAACCACGCAATATTCAGCAGTCGAGGTATTACTATGGAGCACTGTCGTTTATTATCAATTAACGTCAATTACTGTTTATTATTGTCACACACTACTCGATAGCCTTTCTCCTCCGACCTTTATTTTTACAGCAAACGAAGCATTAATTCACCCACTGGAGTTTTGCCATCTGGTGTGAAAATTTGTATTCGATGCTCAACTGTTTCTTCTCCATTCCGGTAAGTACGCATTAAAACACGCAGTTTCTACCTTCTATAACACTTTTTATTTGATATGTTGAAAAGTACGCGGCAGTTTGTGTAGAAAGCCTGCAAGAAACAATTGCAAAGTCACGCGCACTCATTACAATCATGGTTTAAAATATAAAACTGCGCTGTGGAAACATGCAATTTGTAATGCAATTAGTTTCCCAGATTTGTCGGATTTTGAGCTGAATTAAGAGTCTAATAACTGTCACGTAAAAAAATAACGGAAATTAAAACCACTGTGCATAAAATAATTATATATATATATATATATACATATGTATATACATATATATTTCAGTAATAATTTGTAACACGTCGATGCAATGTTTATGAGATTTTGAAATGATTAATAAACAAGTTACATGTAAATATTATGCAATGAAAATAAGCTCTAGCTTTGATATTTATAACATTTATGACCCACTAAATGCCCAGTCTACAACCGCTCATCTGCATTATGGCGGACACACAAATATTCCCAGTTACTAGTATTAAGAATCTGATTCTGATCTAATTTCTTCGAACATTCACGCGCACCTCAAAGACAGATGGAAACCCGTGTTTGTATACGTTCGTCGGAGCACTGTAACAGCACAGCAGTACTGCCATCAACAAAGATAATCTAAAATTCAACATTTTCTGTTCATCCCTGCTGGGTAGTCGTACTGTGCACGGAATAATATAGCAGCTTATCAGAAATCTACATTCTCACCCATCAGTCGCGAGCTTGCTAGCAATTTCCGTGTTGATATCTACTTTTATTTTCAGTTATCTTCTGCGTGCGTGTTTACATATACACCACCTGTTTTTACCTTATATCTCTTTTTACAACGCCAATGCACTATAGTGACGTTACAAACACATTATTATACTTCCACATAAATTACGCGAAGAAAATGAAGAGAAATGGCGCAGTTAGCCAGCAGGATTATAAGCAGCAATAATAAACGCGTGAGTTGTGCATGTGTTTGGTTCAGAGAAACATATGGAGGGGGATGGGAGCTCATAAAATACTGCCAATCCATTGTAGGACGATGTTTTCTGTAAAGTTCCTTGCCCTTTCGTCTGTTTTTTGGCACTTTCTGGACTACAAATATCAAACATTTACCCACCTTCGACAGGAAGGGAAAGTGAGCGAATATTCGGAACGGAATTGTCGTGGTCTGTCGCTCGACTGCTGGGATCGCGGGTTAGAACCCCAGTAAGGGTACGGCTGTTCGTCTATTGTGTTTGTTGTGCGTTGTGGAGGTAGCGGCCTCTCTGTCGAGATTATCGCTCGTTCAGAGGAGTCTTACCTGTTGTGTGTGTGTGTGTGTGTGTGTGTGTGTGTGTGTGTGCACGTCTGTGTGTGATCTAGAAACCTCAACAACGAGGCGACCTGGGCCCAAGTTGGGCTGTAGCCCCACAGAAAAGAGCTGTCGTGATGTGAACTGAAAAGCCTCTCAGTATATGGTTAAATAGGAGAAATACAGCAAAAAGCTCCGGTTAGAACACAAGTCCTCAGTACCGGGAACAGACAGCGGGATTTCCAATGTAAGAAGCTGAAGTGGAGGCCACTTGACCGGCATATTCGATGAATGAAGATGGTCTGGGCTTACCGATGAAGAGGGTATTTTTTTTTTTAGTAATGACTGAAGATTGTCTGAACTCGATGAGAAACTAGTTTAAATTTGTTTTAGTTGCAATTGAACACGGCCTGAATTTGCTGATTAACAAGAGCAGATTCATGTTAGTAGAGTCTGAACATGTTTTGAGCAAACTGACGAAAGACAGTAGATTTATGTCAGTAGTGAGTAAAGAACACCAATGCCTGATTTGTAGTAGGCCTTTTTGTACTGCATCTTAGTCCACACGCGAATGAATCTGTTTGGTTTGGAAAAGTAAGAGCAGAATGGAAAAAATTACTTAATGTGGATCTCTGCAATATGCACACTTCAACAAATATTAATGGGGTGATGAAATGCAGAAAAATGAGAATGCCGGAGAAAGTAGCATGAATAATAAAAAGAAAAATGTATATAAATTTTGATTGAAAATGTGAAGTGAATAAAACTTTTCGGGAACCTAGTCTCGATGAGCAGACAATATCGAAAGGCGTTTAAAAGAAATGAGGTGTGAGAAATTGAATTAAATTAAGCTGGCTCAGCACTGGTTCCTTTGGTGGGAGACTGTGAACGAACTATTAACCCTTTAAACGCCGAGTTACATCCCACCTGCCATATGCTGGCATTATTAGCTCACTATATTCTCCACATTAGCAGGATAAGGGTTAAACGTGAGACGAGTTTCTCATCGCGGTGACAGTAAAGGCGGCTGTCTTCTAGTACGTGACGCCGTGTAGTCTGTTAAGCAAGATTCTCTTAAGGATTTACCCTATGATGGGGGAAGTAAGGTTCTTCTGAAACGTCTTTATAAAACTAATAGCGTCACGTACCAGAAGACAGAATCTTTATGGGTTTTGGGATTCCATAAAAGGAGGGGAATTTCTGAGTTAACTAGGCGACTATAAACTTCTCAATAACTAACGTCTACGACCTTTGAATGCAAGTTTATTTTTGTACTGATACAAAATGAATAGACAAATCTGTCGTTTCTACATTCTTACAGGTGACGTCACAAACACCGTACTTGGCGTATGTTATGTAGTTTTATACTACGTAACGCTATGCAACGTTTTTCTTTCTCACAAATAAAATCCTTGTTATATCCCTGCTTATTCTCCGCCCCAAACCTACTTAAAGGCAACATTTGATCAGTAAGAAATTGCATCGTATTTATAATAATTTTTGTCTGCACAGGTCTGCACTAAGTGCTTCTGCAGAAACATAATGTTGAAATTATAACTGACAAATGCAATAATTTAAGTTATCCCTCTTCATGATCTTAACAGACTACAGTAGAAACAAAAGTGGGTCAGAAAGTTATAAACAGTAATTTAAAATCATACATCTTATCAAACTTCCCCCCCCCCCAGAGAGTAGCGTCTCACAGAAGTCTCTTATATGCCTGACGTTATGGCACTAAAGGTTTTGTGTTGAATTTGAGTCCGTTAACTGATGTGTGTGAAGTCGCACAGGTGTGTAGCGTGCTCTGATGTTAGGGGAAAATTATCATAAAAGCAAATAACATTTTTATCATGAATTGGCAGGAATGCTGACTCCTGTCTTGACGCTCGACTCTACTCGCGTTCAGACAACAGGGCAAACCAAACACAGTAATATGTTTCTGGTATCTCATGAGCCGTTCACATTGGCTGACCGGAATGCTGTTACCGCCTGTTCCAACCCTACTCGAGGCATGGATAACACTGTGTTTCTGCTCCTAGTTTATATTGTCCTGTGCAGGCGGAGACTCTAAAAGGTCGATCCTTCTAGTTATCTATAAAAATGGCGTAAATCCAGATAAGAGGAGGCCCTAGGGCACTACGGTTCGCAGCGCCGCGGAAGAAATACCCTATGTCATTGGTACCAACCGATTAACGCGCGAAAATAGATCCTCTAGAAATTAAAGAAAATTCGGACACACGGTAAAGGATGGTCCTCATGCTTCGGTGTTGGCCACAAGCTGAACAAGCCTTCATCATAAAACTCTGTACGTTAAAGAATTTTTATAAGGAACACTTAAACTTTTGTGTGTATTTTAAATACGGTGTCTTACACTGAGGGATAAATGCAATTTACAATTACCATTACAGAGAGAGGAGTATAAACGCGCGAAAGCAAGAAATAAGGTAGACGATTTGCGATATTGCGTAATGTGGAAATTCTCCACCTACTGCAGTTAGGATATCGAAACCTATGAAACTACGATGAGAAGGGTTGGACAATTAGCTAGGTTAAGGGAGGAGTGGCACTGCGGTAGCACAGTGGTTAAGGAGCTGTGCTACAAATCGGAAGGTCGCTGGTTCGATTCCAGATGGTGTCATTGGAATTTTTCATTGACATCCTTCCGATCGCACTATGGCCCTGGGGTCGACTCAGCCTTTAAGAGAAATGAGTACCAGGAGTATTTCCTGGGGGTAAATAGTGGCCGGTGCTTAAGGCTGACAACCTTACCACCATCCTGGGTCATTGTCACATAATCTGGGAACCTTAACTTCCTGGAAACCTCTGAGAACCTCGGGCCTGTAATGGGACTGATTTACCTTTACCTTTATTAAGGGAGGGGTGGAATTGATACAGATCGTTCAGGAGAAAATCCCTTGGGCGGAAATACTTACTGAGTGAACTTCCGCACCAAACAATACATTTTGTTTTACATTCAATTTTGTTAAACCGAGGAGACAGAAGAGTGTACCGTACAAGAGTTATGTGACGAGGATGAACGATGGTCGGAAATGGTTGAGGTTGGTACTGAAGGTATGATTTCGACATTAGCTGTGTAGAAATGTCACTGCCACAGAGTCAGTTAATGGTATATAATTTAAAAATTTGCTATAGTGCGGTACGTTGTGTTTAAACACGGGAAAGTGAAATCATTCGAGGCGATAAAATTAATATAAACCCAGTTTTGAGCCACAAATTGAACTTTTCGTATCAGAACTTCGTTCTATGTATCGCCGAACATGAAAGCAGTGTCTACCCTGTCTACAATGTACTATTTGCCTCGACAAATCTGAAGCACGTCAAGATACTGACTCTGCATTTAAAGAATCTGGCTGCAGAGACTGATTCTGAAATTTCGCTTTCTAAGAAACAACTATAACATTCTATGAAATTAAGGGATACAATTCATATGAAGATATAACAGCGAGGTGAGTCCGGAGTTTGTCTGCCCCTGACATGATCTACGAGTATACATTGCTTTATAGCTTTTTTCTTTAAATAGACCCACTGAAAAATTGGTGACTTGGACGTAGTCCGTATAATTCTAGGCTTACATCGTACTGAAATATACGTTGTATAGCACAGTTATATATATGTTGTCACTCCATCTACTCGTGAGAATAATGACTAACATTCCTCTTTCAGTTGTTCTATTAGAATGGTTAACCGTGATTAATTAAAATGAATCAAGTTTATATTTTCAAAGTTAAAGGCTTTCGGCCGCAAACTTGTTAGCAGTTAGTCTAAAATATTTAGAACAGTAAATCTTCCATACTCTCTGAATGAAGCGTTTCCCATTTTCATTCACCTCTCCTGAGCGTCTTACTCATGAATATATTTCCATATCCACATTTTTCATATCGTGCTTACAACTCAGTCAATTTACACTAGAATCAATAAGACATGCAATTTGTACCAGACTCCTGTTACTTCATTCATATTTTATTAGAATACAGTCATTAATATTTATTAACACGTTTCTGAAAGACAAAAATGCATAAATGTAATTCCAAGTAACTTAGGCAATTTGAGCTATGAAATAACTTTGAAACCATCTCTGTAAGAAACAACCGTGCGACTGTGAGTCTTGAGTCTTTTATTTCAAGATATCGTTACAGGGCACAAGGTATTCACACAATTCTTCGTCTACTGATACTTCTGTGGCGTTTATGAATTAGGCCCATATAGTCTGTTCAGATTCAGCACTACTACACATTAAACGTAAAAAGTAAATCATTATTACTTATGCAGAACCAAAGTAAACACAGTAATCTGCAAGACACAGGGCTTGAAATTACGAACCAGTGCATAAATGACAAGACAAAGGTTCAGCACAAGACAGGCTGTAATTAGTTGCAGTTATATGTTGATACATGGTCAATAAAAAACCGAAATATGAAGATACGCTGAAACTATCACTACTGCAGAGTTGGCCTTTAGAAAATTGTGCTATAGGTTTTTAAACAAAAATTTGTGTCACCACTTCGGAGCCAATAAATTTCGAACCCTGCTTCTGTGTTCCTATAACCAAAGTTAGAAGCTAAATTACGTTAAAATGTTAAACCTACGTTAAAATGTTAAACCCTGCTGGTTATTATTATTATTATTATTATTATTATTACATTTCTGACATTGGAGCTTCTCCTGCTGTGCACGTGGTGGGTTATACTGTTTACTGAAAACCTAATTTTAACATCATGTTGTTTTCCGATTACAATCAGAGTTATTCTGATCACTTTAATACCCTAAGAACTGCAGTTAGTGGCATTATCCAGCGATTAGTACATTACTCCAGAAGCCTTTTTTTTCTCGATGCCCACGCTGTGTTTCCAAATTTTCTTTGTAACTGTGCGTAGCAGGGGATACATCCAATTGCAGAAATGCAGTATCAGAGGAATATAACCCCAAAGTATCACCGATCGTACACATGTCGAAGAACTTTTGATAACAACAAAAGAAACAGAACTACCTCTTAATTACCTTATGAAGTAATTAGGCTCTTGTAATTTATAATAATTCCAATAGAACACTTGGCTCACCTCCGCGGTTTTCACTGTCCGCTGGTTTCACTTGGATAGGACGGTTCATCTGGAACATAACAAAGAACGTTGTAAGTGATTTAACCGCTAATACTATTAAAATAATTCATTCGTTTATTAATATTTGATGTATTTCATGTCACTTTCACAGCCACTCTATCATTTTTCCGAAACTTTTAATTTTTAAAAACTGGATCCGAAAGAAGGATTTCCTTCCAGAGATGAGTCATATATTTCTCATAATTTTTACCAATAAGCAATATAAATATTGCATTTACAGGACAGCAGACACGAGGAGAAGGAATAAGAAGCACAACTGCCAGTAGATGAAAAGTCGCTTGTCTGTAAACACGGTTTCTGTCCGGTCTAATTCGAATCTATTAGTTATTTTAATAGTAAGTAGAACTATTATTAAAAACGTAATAATTTGGAGTAAAAACCGTTCGAGTCGTAATGGAAGACTTTTAAATAAAGAAAACGGGATCGGGGATCATTAAGGAAATAAAAGTCACACAGATGCAAAAGTAATTAAATTCCTGAGATGATATGAGAGATGTACCTAACATTATCACATAAGAAATGAAAACATAAGACACAAATTAAATAAGTTTTTAGATTTAGGTAGAATTAGGTAAAATAAACGTAACTGGAGAGAATACATCGAAAAGATACCTGAAAATCAGCGTCTATTAAAAAGTTTCAGGATTAAGAAACTCAGGTAAACCACAAAACAGATGGAAATAAAACCGGAAGACTTCAAAAAGTCTAGCTCTTAACAGAAGAAGATATGAAGAATAAATCAATAATGCGGATGATGAGAGAACTCTAGATTTAATTTTTGAGTTCGTGGCTATATTTCACGAACATCTGCCGAAAAAAGTAAGTTTTACATTAAGGAATGTGATGACAGGTATAGAATATTTGCAACGTAACATTTTCAGCGTTGATTAGGGAAAACAAATCCTTATGACGCATTTTTTCTAAACACAAAAAAGTTCTGTTTCCTCTAACATTACGGTTACAGCAAACCCGGTAAGGTAAAGGACTCTTCTCACGGCTATTGTATTTGTGGTCAACTGCAGTACAATTCTTTAAGTTTCAATGTTCCTGTGTGCAGTGACATAACAGTTGAGACAAATGCATTTCATACCATTTCTAAAGTAAAAGCAACCAGATGCACCATTGTATCAAATTTATTTATTTTAGAATGACACTCTACATATTTCGGACGGTCTTTCCGTCCATCATCAGGAGTTCAAGACTGTACATACAGCAACAGGCTGTCTGCTTACTAGCAAGCTGACAGCAGTATCTGTTTGAAAAATGCCTGTTGCTGTATGTACAGTCTTTAACTCCTGACGATGGACGGAAAGACCGTCCGAAATGTGTAGAGTGTCATTCTAAAATAAATAAATTTGACACACTGGTGCATATGGTTGGTTTTACCATGGAAATAATATTACGATGCACGGCCCTATGAACGTCAAAAGTATTTCATACCCTTTGGACGCAAAACAGAATTGACATCAATATTTTACTTACAATTTTCGTAATGTAATAAAGATAGGGAGTATTTTCTGCTGCTTAAGTGCATACTGCTTAACATCAGAAATGAATCACTATACTTAACTGCAGTGAAAATATAGACACTGGACTGTACAGACAAGACTAACTTGGTAGTTGGCTGATTTAATACTATTCATTCTAATTGAAAGATGTTTAAATAAAAAAATGTATTTATACATCTGAAACATACGAGCAGGTTTTATTTTCTAATATCTACAATCTACAATATCTACAATTACCTGCAACGGAATAAATACACCACATAATTCATTCCCTTGGTGCAAGTAGTAATATGACGTGTTGTTATGACTTATTTAAATTCTAGACAACACTGCACAACCCCACTATTTACTCCCATATATGTAGTCACTTTCTGATTTTTAGTCTCTCTATAAGCAACATGATTTCGTTGTTCGTATATTTCACCCTTCCATTTCAGATAACAATCATTCACTTTTTTTATAACACAGTACATATTTATTCTACAGAAATAACAGATAATAAACTATTACAAATCATTGTTACGATTCAGGAAATTAAATTTTGGACTATAAGCTCTGAAGCGGGTGCAAGCTTGTCCTAGCATTGTTTCGGTTTACCTCAACTGTTGCCACATAACTGGTAGCTGCTTCAACGTACAAAGCACACTGGGAATACTTTCAATTAGATAAGCCTGTAACAGTCACAGATAACAAACTGAGGAAGGACAAACACACCTGCATTAATTGTAGTAGCCAATGATGCTATTAACTAATGTGGGGTTTGGGGGTACACAAATGAACACCGATAACACAGTGGAAGCTTTTGTGGTAACAGAATTTGAAAATGAAATGATGAATTAACTCGGAAATGAGCATATGTACTAGGTATGATGGTCTGTGTAAATAAGCCAGATAAATGTCATCAGATAAGATTGTTATACGAGTCACAGGTATTATAATAGCTATTGTGTGGGTAATCTAACCAGGACTCGAACTTGTGTTCGAGATAGGACATCCAGCGCAGACACCGTGCAAGAGGGAACCAAGTAAACAAGTCTGAAAGTAATCCGGATGCTTTTCGTCCTTGAACACGAAAATGCATATTTTACGTGAAGGTTCACCTAAAACTACAGCTAATGACACTTAAAGTGAGAAAGGTTTTAAGGCTTAACAATTTGTATGGTCTTATTTATAGTTTATTTTACGACGCCGTCAGAGGCTCTGATTACAGTCTTGTGTCGATGGTAAGATTAATTGCGAATGGTGAATAGGAAAGCATTTCAAAAGAAGCAGTCTTGGTCTCTTCGAGGTAGTTCGTACGCATTTGCCTTGAATGACTGACAGAAACCACGGAAAATATGAAGATTCCGGTGTTCAGGTGTAGGTTCTAACAACACCCCCCCCCCCCCCCCCCCCCAAAAAAAAAAGGGGGGGGGCCCGGGGGTTTTTTTTTTTTTTTATAAAAAAAATATAAAAAGGGGGGGGGAGGGACGAAACAAGATTTAAAAAA
>Ga0123355_10013458_pt1 | contig 12733 bp, 6 predicted proteins | sample TergutEmb28metaG_3_FD_89872 | JGI IMG/M metagenome (GOLD analysis project Ga0123355, IMG submission 89872) | Embiratermes neotenicus P1 segment gut microbial communities from Petit-Saut dam, French Guiana - Emb289 P1 | ecosystem: Host-associated > Arthropoda: Insects > Digestive system > Gut ...
ACGTGGCCGGCAAACTCTGCGATGATAGCCAAACCCTTAGGCTTGCGGGCTTCAAAAAGCTCCTCAACACGAGGCAGACCCTGCGTGATATCTTCATTACTGGCTATACCGCCCAAGTGGAAGGTACGCATCGTCAGCTGTGTACCTGGCTCGCCGATAGATTGGGCCGCAATGATACCAACGGATTCTCCAATACGCACTTCACGGCCGGATGCCATGTTGGCACCGTAGCACTTGGAGCACAGCCCGATACGGGAACGGCATGTCAATATGGTGCGGATCAATACTTCTTTAACGCCAGCGGCTTCAATAGCCTCCGCCTGATCCGGTGTAATCAGTGTATCGGCAGGAGCCAACACTTCGCCGGTCTCCGGATGCTTTACATCCTCAATAGCCCAGCGGCCACGGATACGGTCTGTCAGGGATTCGATCATCTCATCCCCGTCCATAAAGGCGGATACCCACATGCCCGGTATCGGGCCGTCAAGCGGATTTCCTTTGGCATCCTTATGGCAATCCCATTCCCGGATGATAATATCCTGTGATACGTCTACCAGGCGGCGTGTCAAATATCCGGAGTCCGCTGTTCTCAGGGCAGTATCTGTCAGGCCTTTTCTGGCACTATGACCGGATATGAAGTACTCCAGCACAGTCAGGCCCTCACGATAATTGGATTTAATCGGCACTTCAAGTACCTTACCGGAAGGATTAACCGTCAAGCCACGCATACCTGCCAGCTGCTTCAGCTGGTCTCTAGAGCCACGGGCACCGGAATCCAACATCATAAAGATGTTATTGTAACGGCCAAGGCCATCCATCAAGTCGACGGTAATTTGGCGGTTAGCCTCATTCCACGCATCAATGACTTTGTTATGCCGCTCTTCGTCGGTCATCAGCCCTCTGCGGAACATGCGCTGCACACTTTCTACGGTATTTTCCGCTTTAGCCAGTACGTCTGGCTTAGTGGCCGGTATTTCCATATCGGATACAGAAACAGTCAGAGAGCCCCTAGTCGCAAAATGGAAGCCCAAATCCTTTATCCCGTCAAGCACGATAGAGGTATCCGTCGATCCATATTTATTGATGCATCGGTTAACGATACGCCCCAGCATTTTGTTATCCACCAGGGTATCTATTTCGTATAAGAACCTATTTTCAAACGGACGCCTATCCACAAAGCCGATGTCCTGCGGGATAGCCTTGTTCAACAAAGCCCGACCCAACGTCGTATCTACCAGCCTGGAATGGGCAACCCCATCATCATCCACCATGGTACGGCGGATTTTTATTTTAGCATGAAGGCTAATCAGGCCGTTTGCGTAAGCCATTTCTGCCTCATCTTCGTTTACATATACATTGCCTTCGCCTGGCTCGCCATCTTTTTCAAGCGTCAGATAATATATACCCAAAACCATGTCCTTAGAAGGCACCGTGATAGGCGCACCGTCAGAAGGCTTGAGCAAATTGTTAGGTGCCAGCAGAAGGAAACGACACTCCGCCTGTGCTTCTACAGACAGGGGAACATGTATCGCCATCTGGTCGCCGTCAAAGTCCGCATTGTAGGCCGCACACACCAATGGATGCAGCTTTAATGCACGGCCTTCTACAAGTACCGGCTCAAAGGCCTGTATACCCAGCCTATGCAGTGTAGGCGCACGGTTAAGCATAACCGGATGTTCTTTGATGACATCTTCCAATGCATCCCAAACCTCAGGCTGCAAACGCTCGACCATCCGCTTAGCGGATTTAATGTTGTGCGCAAAACCGCCTTGCACCAGCTTCTTCATTACAAATGGCTTAAACAGCTCAATCGCCATTTCACGTGGCAGCCCGCATTGATATATTTTCAAAGTAGGGCCAACAACGATAACGGAACGGCCAGAGTAGTCTACACGCTTACCCAGCAAGTTTTGGCGGAAGCGCCCCTGCTTGCCCTTCAGCAAGTCAGAAAGGGACTTAAGCGGCCTGTTGCCTGGCCCTGTCACAGGGCGGCCTCTGCGGCCATTATCAATCAAAGCGTCCACTGCTTCTTGCAGCATACGCTTTTCGTTACGTACAATAATATCCGGTGCACCCAAATCTAACAAACGCTTAAGGCGATTGTTACGATTAATGACCCGGCGATACAGGTCATTCAAATCCGATGTAGCAAAACGGCCGCCGTCCAGCTGAACCATTGGCCGCAAATCCGGTGGGATAACCGGGATCGTATCCATAATCATCCATTCCGGCCTGTTTCCAGATAGGCGGAAGGATTCGATAACCTCAAGCTTTTTGATAAAGCGCAGACGTTTTTGGCCAGTTGCTGTTTTAAGCGCAGTTTTAAGTTCCTCAGATTCCCCTTCCAGGTCAATCTCAAGAAGCAAAGTTTTAATCGCCTCGGCGCCCATCCCTACGGTAAAGGTCTCGCCGTATTTATCGATGGCCTCCCTATATTCCTTTTCAGTCAAAAGGAGCTTTTGTGCCAAGCCGGAAGCACCCGGGTCTATGACAATATAGGATGCAAAATACAGCACCTTTTCCAAAGCCCTGGGCGACATGCCCAAAATGAGACCCATACGGCTGGGGATGCCCCTAAAATACCAGATATGAGAAACTGGTGCAGCCAATTCTATATGTCCCATGCGCTCTCTGCGCACTTTATTTTTGGTGACCTCAACGCCGCAGCGGTCGCAAACAACGCCTTTGTAACGGATACGCTTGTATTTGCCGCAGTGACATTCCCAGTCCTTGTTAGGACCAAAAATACGCTCGCAAAACAGCCCATCACGCTCAGGCTTTAGCGTTCTATAGTTAATCGTTTCCGGTTTTTTTACTTCGCCTCTGGACCATTCTCGGATTTTTTCCGGTGAGGCCAGGCCTATTCTAATGGAGTCAAATGCAATGGCTTGATCGGTGTTCCCTTGCATACTCTCGCACCCCTTTTATAATTATTTAATAACAGCGGATCGGTTTTGTTCTTTTTGCCAAAAGCGCTTTTACTCCTCAAAATCCTCATCTACATCCAATTCGTCAACTTCATCTTCGGCAGCAGCCTCTGCAAACAGCGCATCCACTTCTTCCTCTAAATCAGCATCAACGATGTCAACAAGTGCATCTTCCTCAGGCATATCATCTTCGTCTTCGTCCACGGGCGGCATGTCGTCATCTTCAAAGGTGGCTTCTTCAATGACCGGATTATCTCCAAGGGGGCCTTGGCGTACATAGCTGCGGCTTGCCTTGGCTTCGTCTTCGCTGCCTTCAATATTAACGTTAAGTTCTTCCAGCTCTTCGATGGATTCACGCATTTCTACTTCTGTTTCGTCTGCCATCAGCACTTTTACATCCAGCGACAAAGCTTGCAGCTCCTTGAGCAGTACCTTAAAGGATTCCGGAACGCCCGGTTCTGGGATATTTTCGCCCTTCACAATCGCCTCATAGGTCTTTACCCGGCCGACGATATCGTCGGATTTTACGGTCAATATCTCTTGCAATGTATAGGAAGCACCATAGGCCTCCAGTGCCCACACTTCCATCTCACCAAAACGCTGGCCGCCAAACTGCGCCTTACCGCCCAATGGCTGCTGCGTTACCAGCGAGTACGGGCCGGTAGAACGGGCATGTATCTTGTCATCCACCAGATGATGCAGCTTCAGGAAGTGCATGTAGCCGACAGTCACCGGATTGTCAAAATACTCTCCGGTACGGCCATCCCGCAAGCGAATTTTGCCGTCACGGGTAATCGGCACACCCTTCCACTCTTCACGCTGGTCACGGTTGGCATCCATGGCCTCATAAATATCCGGCTCGAGAATATCCTTCCACTTAGCGGAAAAATCCTCCCACTCCGTATTAACATAATCATTGGCCAAATCCAGCGTATCCATAATATCAATTTCGTTAGCGCCGTCAAAAACAGGGGTGGCAATCTTCCAGCCAAGCACCTTGGCCGCAAGACCCATATGCACCTCAAGCACCTGCCCGATATTCATACGAGGGGGCACGCCAAGCGGATTCAAAACAATATCTAACGGACGGCCATTTGGCAAAAACGGCATATCTTCCACAGGCAGCACCCGAGAAATAACACCTTTATTACCATGGCGTCCAGCCATTTTATCACCAACAGAAATTTTACGTTTTTGTGCAATATATACCCGCACCAGCTGATTAACACCCGGCGGAAGCTCATCGCCACGTTCCCGTGAAAACACTTTGACATCAACGATAATACCACTTTCACCATGAGGCACCCGCAGAGAAGTATCACGTACTTCACGGGCCTTTTCGCCGAAGATGGCACGGAGCAGACGCTCCTCAGCAGTCAACTCGGTTTCGCCCTTAGGCGTTACCTTGCCAACCAGTATATCGTTAGGCCGTACTTCCGCACCGATGCGGATGATGCCCTCTTCGTCAAGGTCACGTAAGGCATCGTCACCCACGTTAGGGATATCACGGGTAATTTCCTCCGGCCCAAGCTTGGTATCACGGGCTTCGGCCTCATATTCTTCTATATGAACGGATGTATACACATCTTCCTGCACCAGCGTCTCGCTGAGCAGGATCGCATCTTCGTAGTTATAACCTTCCCAAGGCATGAATCCAATCAGCGGATTTTTACCAAGCGCCAGCTCGCCATTTTCTGTAGACGGGCCATCGGCAATAACCTCTTCCGCACGCACAAATTGGCCTTTGCTGACGATCGGCCGCTGATTGATACATGTACCCTGGTTGGAACGCATAAACTTAGTCAGCTCATACTCATCCTTGGCACCGTCCGGGCAGCGGATGGTAATCAGGTCAGCAGATACGCCTTCCACCACACCGTCACGCTTGGCAATAATCACTACGCCGGAATCACGAGCGGCCTTATACTCCATACCTGTACCCACTGTAGGGGCATCGGTCGTCAGCAGCGGCACAGCCTGACGCTGCATGTTAGAACCCATCAAAGCACGGGTAACGTCGTCATTTTCCAGGAACGGGATCAAAGACGTGGCCACAGATACAATCTGTTTAGGGGAAACGTCCATCAAATCAATGCGGCTGGCGTCTACTTCCAAAACATCCTCGCCAAAGCGTCCGGACACCTTACGGTTTTTAAAAGTACCGTCCTCATTTAAAGGCTCAATGGCCTGTGCAATTGTATAATTTTCTTCTTCATCGCCAGTTATATAAATAAACTCATCTGTAACACGAGGCACACCGCCGGATTTATCCAGCTTACGATAAGGGGCTTCGATAAAACCGTATTCGTTGATGCGGGCATAAATCGCCAGCGAGTTAATCAGGCCGATGTTTGGCCCTTCCGGCGTTTCAATCGGACACATGCGCCCATAATGGGAGCTATGAACGTCACGCACTTCAACACCGGCACGTTCACGAGTAAGGCCACCGGGGCCCAGTGCCGACAACTTCCGTTTATGAGACAGCTCGTCCAATGGATTAGTTTGACCCATAAACTGAGATAGCTGGGAGCTTCCGAAGAACTCCTTCAATGCTGCAGTCACCGGACGGATATTAATGAGCGCCTGAGGCGTCACAATTTCCATATCCTGAACCGTCATACGCTCCCTGACCACACGCTCCATACGGGTAAGGCCTATACGGAAGTGGTTTTGTAACAGCTCGCCCACCGCACGGATGCGGCGGTTGCCTAAATGGTCTATATCATCTTTATGGCCAATACCATATTCTACCTGCATGGCATAGTTAATTGCGGCCATAATATCTTCAAAGGTAATATGCTTGGGGATCAGCTTGCTGATGTTGTTGCGGATGGCCCGCTCCAGCTCTCTGGTATCGGCGGCATTTTCCAGCAATGATGCCAGTACCGGGTAGTAAACCCGCTCTTTGATGCCAAACTGGTCGGCAGTCAGGCCATGGGCATCCAGAAAGGCATCGGCCTTTACCATCATATTGGTCAGTACCTTAATCTGACGATTTTCAAATTCCACCAAAACAGAAGGACAGCCCGTATCTTGGATGGCATCGGCCAAATCGGCGGTCAGTACGGTGCCGGCCTCGGCAATCACTTCTCCTGTAGAAGGGTCTGTTGCATCTGCTGCCAGCGTAAACCCAGCTACACGGCCACGTAGTGCCAGCTTTTTATTAAATTTATAGCGGCCAACCTTGGCCAAATCATATCGTTTAGGATCAAAAAACATACTGCGCAGCAACGCATCGGCAGACTCCACCGTCGGAGGCTCGCCAGGGCGGATACGCTTGTACATCTCAAGCAGGCCTTCTTCGTGGGTCTTGGAGATATCCTTTTCGATGGAGGCGATGATTTTAGGCTCCTCGCCAAACATTTCAAGGATTTCTTCGTCACTGCCCACACCAAGAGACCGAATTAAAACAGTAACCGGCACCTTACGGGTACGGTCTACACGTACATAAAAAACATCGTTAGAATCGGTTTCATACTCCAGCCACGCACCCCGGTTAGGAATGGTGGTGGAGGAAATGAGCATCTTACCCACCTTGTCATGGTCTACGGAGTAATAGATGCCCGGGCTTCTCATCAACTGGCTGACGATAACACGCTCGGCACCATTTATAATGAAGGTACCGTTATCGGTCATGAGCGGAAAATCGCCCATAAAGATTTCCTGCTCCTTAATTTCGTCCACTTCTTTGTTACGCAAACGGCACTTTACCCGCATGGGGGCAGCGTAAGTGGCGTCACGCTCCTTACAGGCTTCTATGGAATATTTGGGCTCACGCTCCATGCTAAAGCCAATAAACTCCAGTACCAGATTGCCGCTGTAATCGGTAATCGGTGAAATGTCGTTAAAGACCTCATTAAGCCCTTCCTTAAGAAACCATTGATAGCTGTTTTTTTGCACCTCAATTAAGTCTGGCATCCCCAACGCTTCCGGAATACGAGAAAAACTGTGCCGTGTGGTGCCAGGCGCTCCTACAACAGGTAAGTCACCTATACCGGTATTTGGCAAAAGCCTGATTCTGCTTTTTTCCAAGCCGCAACAACCCCTTATATTTTTTATTATTTTAGCATCAAACTTCAGGATATTTTTGGTATTGATTTGTGATAAAAAATTTGCTACACTGTGGGAAATTATATTAGGAAATGTTTATAAATATTTTTCTAGACATTTGTTAACTTTAGCATGGGGTAATGGCGTTGTCAACCCTATTTTCCGACTTTTTTCGGATGTTATGTAGCACTTGAAATTATGCCCACAGATTGCGGGCTTTAATCTTTTAAATAAAAAGAAGCTGCACGCTTTTGCGACAGCTTCTTTTTTCTCTGTATTGGTTTTAGGCTTGTAATTTAGTATAATCAATTCCTTCTTTAAGGATGGTTATCCATTCGATATAAAATAGCCTTTCCGCCAAAGCGAGCTCGTCAAAGCCAGTTGTATACTCACCATACTCTTTATCGCTACGTCGCTTCGCAAAATATAGGTTTCGAGCCATTATAATAAAAAACGTATTTTCTGGACAAGACAATGATTCAGGCATATGCCATTTGTCAACAGGCTTTATATCTCGCTTTTTTAATAATTTATTAAACCTAACCAACATAGACGCAAGGCCCGTTTGCAATGCCAATAAACAATCAGGTATGCAAAGATTTCCATTAACAAGTTCGGCAGAAGGATAACCCTTTATTATATCTGTTCGAATAAACTCAATTATCGCAATAGCAGCAACCTTATGTCTGTCTAAAGCTTCATACCCAGCCTTCATATGATTATCTACGACAAATTTATATCTTTTACAAAAACTTGATATAAAGATATTTTTCTTTTCCCTATCGATTTCAAGTACAAACCCATATTTTTTTTCAAGAACCCGACTTAAACTCTCAAAAGTTTGCTCGTAATTATGCCAAAGCGCTTCGGCTACTTCATTAACATTATCGTCATAGTGTTTACTCATATTCATTTACTCCTCATGCTTTACATCTTGTATCAATTGATACATCCTGAAAAAAAATAGCTGTATTTTTAAATTCTTCCCCATCAGCTTCAGAGCCATATGGAAATCCACCCTCATCATCGTTTTTCATATTAGGGGCAATAGAACTCTCGCAAGCTTTCTTCGCATCAGATATAAATTCCGCACTCAATACACCTGAGGATATCTCTTCAATTGTTAAATCAATATCCTTCCTTGTCCATCTATAAAGCAACAATATCATCAATGTTGCTATGATGAAAGTAAGTCCAGCAAAAATAATATCCATTTTCTTTCTCCTAACCGTCGCCTTTATCTATACAAATGATTATCCTGTGGGGAATCGTAATCAATTTCCTTTAGCACACATTTTAGTGGAACATAACCTCGAAACATTGCCAAAACCGCCATGATTTTTATAAACCCTTCAACTCCGAAAGAATATGCCACGCCCGCAGAAACCAAAGCAAACCACAAATTGTATGTAACAATTATTGCGTGGCCTACTAAATAAAAAAATATGAAACCACCCATGAAGAGAAATACGGCTTTTATACTCTTGATATAGGTTAGATATAGATTCCTATACACGACATTTCCATAAACTTCAACTTTATTGCCCGAAATTTTCGACTTCACCGATTCTTTGAATTTAATATAAGCATCTATTCTATTTTTTAAATATCGAGTTGCGACTATACAAACCCAAATGAAAAGATGCCCGTTTAATGAAATATTAACTTGAGCAAAAAACCGAACTAAGGCCAATATGGAAAAAATTACAAATCCAAATTCAACCATCCCATATAATAATGCCAAGCGTACTGATATAGCATTATTATATTCTGCAATCGCATTTTCCGTGTATCGATTTGCTTGGGATTCATCTTTATCGTAACCTGCCTTGTTCAACAGGCAATGTAATATCCTGTTAATATATATATTGATGCCCCCCAAATAAGATGTTATTCAAGCAATTAATGTTGCATAAACAACTTGTCCAAATTTTTAAATAACCAAATTATACACTTTACTGTAGTCAACTGCAATACTTGGGGTTTGGAACATATTCTGCTATTTCGACAAAAGGGCCGCCTTACAAGTCTACAACCTGTGGCCGCCCTTTATCGTATGCGTTATAATATTTTTTATTCCATATCATCCTCAGGGTAAAAATACCTGTACCGCCCGACAATAGACGCAATAAAGTGACTATTGGTCGGCTTTTCTTCATCTACCGGAAATCCCATAAGCTCTGCAAATCTTGCTGCACCGCCGTCTCTGCGCCATACAGTGTGTATCGCATGACGGATGGCACGCTCTACACGGGAAGAGCTGCTTTTATGCTTTTTAGCAATTTCAGGATAAAGCCGCTTGGTGATGCCGTCAAGCATTGAGGGATCTTCAACACACAGCCTGACTGCTGTCCTTATGTACCTGTACCCCATTAAAGCATGGCTAAGCGGCAATCCATCCAATATCCCCTGGATAAAATCATCTATCCTGCGGACTGGCGGACGGCTTTCTACTATAGTTTGGTTCCTGTATCTGCATATTTCTATGATGCGCTTAAACAGCTGATCCATATCAAAAGGTTTAAGCACAAAGTGATCTGCACCAAGCTCTGCCGCACGGGAAATAATGTGAGGCGCATTGAGGGCGGAAACCATAATGCAAGCCGGCTTGTTAGGCCGCATACGGTCAAGTTCCTCCAACATATAAAAACCGTCATTGCCTGGCATAACCAAGTCAACTAATACCACATCAACCTTAATGGACCGCACCAGGGCCAGACCTTTTTCTACATCATTAGCTGTGCCTACCAGCTCAATAGCGTCTACATTTTGTAGCCGCTGGGCTATAGTTTCGATCATATCCGGGTTATCGTCAACAATTGCTAAACGAATAGCCTGCTCGTTCATTCCCCTCTTCCTTTCTTTGCTATCTTTATAGGGTGCTGGCCAAAACAAACTCGGCATCGGCACCTCTTTTTGCCATCATTCGATGAAAACATGACGTCATTATACATAATTCAACAAATAAAGTCAAATTAATTTAAAATATTTTTTATTTGGACATTAATCATCACAATTCTTGCTTTCCGATTGAAGCAACATCTGCCTCTGTGGACCAATTTTCCTGCTCGTGACGGATCATATTTTCTATAAAAATGCCGTAGCCCTTGGTGGGATCCTGAACAAAGACATGGGTGACAGCGCCTATTATTTTGCCGTTTTGCAGGATTGGGCTGCCGCTCATCCCCTGGACTATACCCCCGGTTATGGCCAACAATTCCGGGTCGGTAATACGTATGACCATCCCTTTGGTTTCATCTGTCGAGAAGCGGTTGACACTTTCGACATTTATAGCGAAATCCCGGACTTCGCTGTCCGCCACATTGGTGCGGATGATGGCCGGGCCTTCTTCTATTTGATCCTGCTTGGCCACCCGCACCGGTTCCAAGGGAATATTGGACGGCAGCGGCTGACTCATCACACCATAGATACCAAATGGGCTGTTAGTCTTTATCTGCCCCAGCACATTGCCTACTTGAATTTCTCCAACCAGCTCTCCCGGCGTACCTCTTGCGCCTTTTTTTACATTAGTAATGCGAGCGGCAGTGATTCGCCCACTTTTAACGCTCATTAACTTTTTGGTATCCACATCCATAATGCCGTGTCCCAAAGCCCCAAAGTTGCCTGTAGTCGGGTTAAAATAGGTGATGGTGCCAATGCCTTGTGTCGAATCCCGCACCCAGCTGCCAATCATATTGCCTTTTTCTGACTGTACAGGTGTGATGGTGGTTTCAATCGTTTCGTTGTCACGCATGATTTGCAGCAGTAAGGTATCGCCACTTTCCGCAATGGCTGTCATTAAATCTTCTTTACTGGTTAAATCCTTGCCATTGGCATTGAGGATCAAGTCGCCGGCCCGTAGTTTACCACCGCTTGGATTGTGATACTGCCCATCGGTGTCAATAACCGTACCTGTTCCCAGTACCATCACGCCGTTAGTATTGATGCGAACCCCAACGGTTATGCCGCAAGGTATCACCTCCAGGCCCGGCAGGATATCCAAAGTCACTTCCCGCACAGGAAAGCCAAAGGCAGACAGCTGCATGGTGGCCGTACCGCTGCTGGAGGCCTCTATCCACACCGGATTTTGCAGGCTGACAGTAATGCCTTCCTCCACCGGCGCATGGTTAACCATCAGCACATCCACCGTATCACTGGCGATAGTCGCCCTCAGCGGTGCCTGAAAGGTCAGCTGATGCTGCGTATTTTCCGTCAACCTGATTTCGCTTGGAAAATCTATGATATGCGCAATGCATATAGCGGCATATATTCCAATACTCAGTAATGCACAAATGGCTATTGTTCTTGTAAAACGCTTTATCATGTGCGCCTCCCCTAGGTGTGGTAATGTATGCGAACCCAACTGGTCGATATTTTCGACCAGTTGAATAAAATTCTCTGCAAAATAAAAAAGCCAACCGTCTATTAGCGTTTCCGCTTTACGATTGACTTATACCTGATTTGTGGAAGAATCCCGGTTTACAAAAGTGTATGGATGGCATATAATAAGTTTATAATAAAAGCGGGGAACGTACGCAAACGCTCCCCTTGCACAACCGCTGAAAAGACGGCGGACTTGCTTTAAGTATGTTGATGAGAATAACCGGCAATTCCTCCGCAAAAAGGGGCCGGTTATTTTTTTTGCACATGTTATCTTTCCCGTTCCCGCACAATAAAATGAATTGGCGTACCGCCAAACCCGAATGCATCCCGCAAACGATTCTCCAAAAACCGCTTATAGGAAAAATGCATCAACTTATTGTCATTCACAAACAATATGAATGTCGGCGGCTTTACGGACACCTGCGTGGCATAGTAAATCCGCAGCGCTTTGCCTTTATCCGTCGGCGGCTGATGGATGGACGTTGCCTCAATAATGACATCATTAAGCAGCCCCGTGCTGATACGCATGGCATTATTCTGATACACAGAAAATATCAACTCAAACAGCTTGTGTACCCGCTGGCCCGTCAGCGCTGAGATAAACAGCTTGGGCGCATACGGCATATAGGCCAGATCGATATCGATTTTATCCGAAAATTCCTTCATTGTTTTGGTGTTCTTCTCAATAATATCCCATTTATTAACCGCTACAATCGCCGCCTTGCCCCGCTCGTGGGCAATGCCGGCTATTTTAGTGTCCTGCTCGGTGATGCCTTCCTCTGCATCAATCAGCAGCACGCAGACATCGGCCCGCTCCACGGCGGATACGGCCCGTACGATGGAATATTTCTCGATATTCTCCTTGATCTTGCTTTTGCGGCGCAGGCCTGCCGTGTCAATGAACACATACTTTTGGCCAGTATGCTCAAACGGCGTATCCACCGCATCCCGTGTGGTGCCGGGGATGTCACTGACAATCACCCGATTTTCCCCCAGGATACGGTTAATCAAGGACGACTTGCCCACATTCGGCTTGCCAACCACCGCTACCCGAATGATTTCCTCTTCGTCTTCCTCCGTCACCGTCTCTGGGAAAAGCTTGACCACCTCGTCCAGCATATCCCCCAGCCCAAGGGCTTGTCCGGCAGATATAGGAATAGGGTCGCCAAGGCCAAGGCTGTAAAACTCGTAGATATCATTTTCCTGCTTGGACGGCGCATCAATCTTGTTGACCACCAGCAGCACCTTTTTTTGCACCTTGCGCAGCATATTGGCCACAGTGCGATCCGCCTCGATAATACCAGCCTTGCCATCCACCACAAAAAGGATGACATAGGCGGTTTCCATGGCAATTTCCGCCTGGAGGAAGACCA
>Ga0123355_10013459_pt1 | contig 12733 bp, 8 predicted proteins | sample TergutEmb28metaG_3_FD_89872 | JGI IMG/M metagenome (GOLD analysis project Ga0123355, IMG submission 89872) | Embiratermes neotenicus P1 segment gut microbial communities from Petit-Saut dam, French Guiana - Emb289 P1 | ecosystem: Host-associated > Arthropoda: Insects > Digestive system > Gut ...
TCAGCCAGCTAACGCTGTCTGACTGCACCTCCTACGCTTCGCTGCGTCGGTGCAGGGCGTTCATGTAACTTCAAAATTGCTCAAGGCTTCGCCTTGGACAATTTTGAAGTTAATTCACTATACATAACAAAAAGCCCCCGCAAACCATGTTTGCCGGGGGCTTTCAATATTTACTATGCTGTACCTGGCTACGAGACATCCCCGCGGCCTAGAATACATGTTGCTGTAGAAAAACAGCTGGCTATTAGTTGCCTACTGCCCATTGGGCAATTATTTGGCCGTTGTGTTCAACCGTAATCCAGTTAACGTCGAAGCTGCTTTCGCCTGCTGTGCCTGTAAGGCCGATGTTGCCGATTAGGCCGCCTACGCCCTGAGAGCCGTCGAAGTATACGTCTATTACTAGAGTGTAGGTTTCGTTGCGTTCTACATCCACGTTAAAGTGTGCAGGAACAACGGTAGCAACTGCGTTAACGCTTACTGGGTATGAATTAACGATTTCGTAGTCTGCAGGGGTGTTAGCGCCTGTGCCGAAGATACTTGGCCCTACTGCCCAGCGAATACGCCAGCCAGCGTTAAATCTGTTGGTGATGTTGAAGGATATACGATAAGTTTCGCCTGGTACTGGAACGAAAGCTGCATAGCCTTCTTCATTACCTTCAGAGAATGGCCATACGGAAGTATCTGTGCCTGTTACTATCATAGCGCCGGCTACATCGCCAGATGCTACAAGGATACCAGGTGTGTTTTCGCCGGTTGGTGCTTGGCCTGCTGTCGGAGGTGCTGCTGGTGTAGGTTGTGCTACAGGTGTAGGTTGTGCAGCTGGCTCTACGCCAATATAGATATAAGCTGCTTGTACTGCGCCGTCCCAACGTGGGGTCGCACCAATTTCGCCTGCAATAAAGCCTAGTGGCACAAATGTGCGGCCGTCTACTATTACAGGAGTGCCCATGCCGCCGGCTAGTGGAACGCCAATTGGCAGGTGGATTTCGTCAATAATTGCTGTGTTATCTTCAAATGCGATAACTTCTGCACCAATAGCTTCACCAATTTGGCGAAGTGGTACCATTACGCGGCCGTCTTGGTTAAATGGTGCTGCGTCTAGAGTGCCTGCCACGCCGTTGCTGTGGAAAGTTGTGCTGCCAACTTCAAACCTTAAAACGGTTTCTTCAGCTGCCGATAGGCTAACTGGTGCAAAGGCTGCAAAAGCCAGGCTCGCAACAAGGGCTATAGCTGCTGCGCGTTTAAAAAATGAACGTCTCATGTTACATGTCCTCCTCTGGGGTTTTTCCCCGAATTTATTATCTCCAGCATCGCCGGAAAAAATTGATACTTCCGTGGAAAATTTATCATAATTACATTTTGATGTCAAGATGGACATATAGTAATTCCCTCACTCTGACACTTCCCCAAATTTTTTAGAAAATTCGCTTCGCGAACCCGGCGCTTCACTAAACCTGCATTCTTGCGGGTTAGTTTTGAAGCGAAATTTTTTATTAGAGTTATTCTGAAATTGCAAAAAAAACGCAATTTTAGAATAAGCAAAAGATTGAAAATGTAACTTTTCCGAAACTCCTACGGGAATTTCGGGAGAAGTCTATTTTTGAAAGAGAAATGGTACCATACGGTACCATATTTATGGGAAAATGGTACCGTATGGTACCACTTTTTTGCAAAAAACAGCCATAAATTATAACTTGAAAACAAAAAAAGCCCCAAAACAAGGGCTTTTTTGAAAAATTTAATCCTGAAAATTAATATTTTTTGATAATCCTTTTGGAAATGTCGTGGTTGACTAGATGTTATACATCCAAATTCTTAACCTCGCTGGCATATTCTTGTATAAACTCGCGCCTGGGTTCTACTTTGTCGCCCATTAGCTGGGTAAAGATTAGGTCTGCGGCTATGGCGTCGTCTAGGGTTACTTGTAGCAGGATTCGTTTTTCTGGGTCCATTGTGGTGTCCCATAATTGGTCTGCATCCATTTCGCCTAGGCCTTTGTATCGTTGGATTGGTTTTATGCTTTCACGGCCTATTTGGGATAGCAGGAGCTGGAGTTCGTCGTCGTTGAAGGCGTAGTATTCTTTTTTGCCTTTTTCTACTTTGTACAGGGGCGGCTGGGCGATGTATACGAAGCCGCTGTCTACTAAGTCTGGCATGAAGCGGTACATGAAGGTAAGCAGCAGCGTACGGATATGTGAGCCGTCTACATCTGCGTCTGTCATGATTACTATTTTGTGGTAGCGTAGTTTTTCAATGTCGAAATCGTCGTGGATGCCTGTGCCAAATGCTGTGATTAGGGCTTTAATTTCTTCGTTGCCCAGGATTTTGTCTAGGCGGGCTTTTTCTACGTTCATTATCTTGCCTTTTAGGGGTAGGATTGCTTGGGTGTTGGGGTAGCGGGCCAACTTTGCGCTGCCGCCAGCAGATTCACCCTCCACCAAGAAAATTTCACAAAGTGCCGGGTCTTTTTCGGAGCAATCGCTTAGTTTGCCTGGCAGGCGGCCGCCTTCTAGTACAGATTTACGGCGCACAAGTTCACGGGCTTTTTTGGCGGCTTCCCGCGCGCGGGAGGCCATTAGGGCTTTTTCTATAATTATTTTGCCCACGCCTGGGTTTTCTTCTAGGAAGTAGGCCAGCTGTTCAGATAGGGCGCGCTCTACGGCGGTGCGGGCTTCAGAATTGCCTAGCTTTGCCTTGGTTTGGCTTTCAAATTGAGGTTCTTCCACTTTTATGCTAATTACGGCAGTTAGGCCTTCGCGAACATCTTCGTTTGATAGGTTTTTTTCGTTTTCTTTTAGCAAATTAAACTTGCGGCCGTAGTCGTTTATGGTTTTGGTAAGGCCGGCTCGGAAGCCGGTCACATGGGTGCCGCCGTCTACTGTGTTGATATTGTTTACAAATGAATAGGTTGTCTCTTGGAAGCCGTCGTTGTACTGCATAGAGATTTCTACCATGATATTGTCATGCTTGGCCTCGCAGTAGAATATTTCTTCTGTGATTGGGGTTTTGTTTTTATTTATATGCTCTACAAATTCCTTGATACCGCCTTCGTAAAGGTAGCTGCGGTTGCGGTTAGGGTCGCGGCGCTCGTCTATTATGTCTATTTTTAGGCCTTTTGTAAGGAAGGCTGTTTCTTGCAGGCGCTGCTTTAGGGTTTCAAAGCTGTATTCTAGTACTTCAAAGATTTCTGGGTCTGGCTTAAAATGCACAAAGGTGCCGGTTTCGTTAGTGTTGCCAATTACGGCGAGTTCTTGGGTTTTTGGCCCGCGAGAAAATTTAATCTCGTGGATTTGTTTCCCATCGTGAACTTGTACAACCAGCCATTCAGAAAGGGCGTTTACAACAGAAGCGCCCACCCCATGCAGCCCGCCAGATGTTTTGTAGCCGCCGTTGCCAAATTTACCCCCTGCATGCAGCACGGTGAATATAACTTCTACCGCTGGCAGGCCGGTTTGGGTTTGTATGCCCACGGGTATGCCGCGGCCATTATCCCTTACAGATACGCTATTGTCTGGGTGGATACGCACGACAATTTCAGAACAGGCATCCATTAGAGCCTCGTCCACGGCATTGTCCACTATTTCGTACACCAGATGGTGCAGCCCCCGCTCGGAAGTGCTGCTTATATACATGCCCGGGCGCTTACGAACCGCCTCAAGGCCTTCTAGCACTTGGATATTATCTGCTGAATACTCTGTTTGTGGTATATCTTGCATCCGTATATCTCCTTCGACATTTTCTTGTGTTATGTCACAACCCGTATTATACTCGAATAGGCAGATAAAAGAAACCTTTAACTTGCGAAAGTTTGCATGCTATAGTGAAATAAATAAGAAATGGTCTCGTCAAAGCGGCATCTGAAACGCCGAGATAAGGCGTTTCAGGCATTTTACTGCGGCTGGCGATACCGATTTTGAATTGTTTCACTGCACGGCCGTTGCGTTTTGAAACAGGCTTGCGGTGCGCCAAACAAGTGATTTTTTTGGCTTTGTGAGGGCCAGAGGCTAGAAAGCCCTCGCGCGCATTTTTTTGACATCTACTCCAGAAAGGATGATAAACATGAACTATCTTTACGAAACTCACATGCACACTGCAGAAAGCAGTGCTTGCGGCAGTAGTACGGCGGCGCAGCATGTGGCGTCTTATTTAGCCAAGGGTTATACCGGGATTATTGTCACGGATCATTTTATCAATGGCAATAGCTCTTGCCCGCGGCATCTGCCCTGGGAGGAAAAAATGCATCATGTGATTGCAGGCTACCTAGCCGCAAAAAAAGCCGGCGACGAGGCTGGGCTGGATGTGTTTTTGGGCTGGGAATATGCTTACCATGGCGCAGAGTTTCTTACTTACGGGCTGGGGCTGGATTTTCTGCTTGCCAACCCGGGTTTTGACAAGTTGAACCCGCAAGACTATAGCGCGCTGGTGCGAAAAAGCGGCGGGTATATTGCCCAAGCGCATCCCTTTAGGGTGCGCTCGTACATTCGTGGCAATGTGGCGGCCGCCCCAGAAATAATAGACGGTGTAGAAGTACGCAACGCTTCCGATGATGATGAAACAAACAGGAAGGCCCTGGAATACGCGAGAAAACACAACCTGCCCATACAGGCCGGGTCAGATTCCCATGGGGTGACCAATAACCTGAGTGGCATAGCGTTAAAGCAGCGCGCGGGCAGCATCCACGATATAATCGCGGCCATAAAAGCTCGGGAGGTTGAAATAATATAGTCATGTAGCACAACTAAAAAAACGATGCGGCTGCATCGTTTTTTTCAGTTGGTCGCAATTTGCGACCAACTGGTTTTATTTTCATCACTCGGAGCTACAGAGCGCGCAAGGGGGTTTTCCCTATAACGTCTATAAGCCAAGCTGCCTATTCCTCGGCGATATCCTTCAATTCTTCCAATATGGCAAGTGCTTTCATGGGCGTGATATTGTTCACATCTATCTTGCCCACGGCATCCATCAGTTTCCGCGCGGCAATATCTTCTGGAGAGGGCTCTGCCTCTGGCGGCGGGGCTACCATATTGATTGCGCCATCCTGTTTTGCCGAAAGGCTGCCCAGCAGCCTGTTGGCCCGGGTTATAACTTCACTAGGCAGCCCGGCCAACTTGGCCACATGTATACCATGACTCTTGCCAACCGCACCTTCTGTAAGCGTGCGAAGGAACACAATATCCGTACCTTTTTCTTGGGCGGTAAAGCAGTAGTTGGCTACCCCTTCAATTTGCCCTTCCAGCTGCGTTAGCTCGTGATAATGGGTGGCAAATAGCGTTTTTGCGCCCACTTGCGCAATATGCTCTAGCACCGCCCATGCAATGGCCAGGCCATCGTAGGTGCTGGTTCCTCGCCCCAGCTCGTCTAAAATTACCAGGCTGTTGGCGGTGGCATTGTTTAAGATATTCGCGGCCTCGGTCATTTCCACCATAAAGGTAGATTGCCCAGTGGCAAGGTCATCTGATGCGCCCACCCTTGTGAATATACGGTCTATTATCCCAATCTCTGCGGCTTCTGCCGGTACAAAACTGCCTATCTGCGCCATCAGCGTAATAAGCGCCACCTGGCGCATATATGTGGATTTACCAGCCATATTTGGCCCGGTGATAATGGCCAGGCGGCGGTTGTCTGCGTCCATTGCCGTAGTGTTTGGCACAAAGGTGCTGCTACCTTTGGGTAGCAGTTTTTCTATTACGGGGTGGCGGCCGCCGGTTATGTTTATATTTGTGCCTGTGGTTACCTTTGGTTTTACATATTGGTTGCGTTCTGCAGCTTCCGCTAGGGATTGCAGCGCGTCTAGTGTGGCTATCACCTGGGAGGCAAACTGGATGCGCGCCATTTGTTCCACTGTGGCGCGGCGCAGGCTGTCGAAAATTTCGTATTCTAGGCTGTGGATTTTTTCGTCGGCCCCTAGTATTGTTTCCTCTAGGGATTTTAGCTCTTCTGTTATATAACGTTCGCAATTGGCCAGGGTTTGGCGGCGGATATAATTTTCTGGCACTTTGGCCAGGTGGGTGGTTGTCACTTCTATATAATAGCCAAACACCTTGTTGTAACGGATTTTCAAGCTGGGGATACCCGTGGCTTTTTTTTCCCGGGCTTCCATTTGTGCCATTATTTCTTTGGCGTTGGCCTTCACACCCAGCAGTTGGTCAAGCTCTTGGTTGTACCCATGCCGAATCATGCCGCCTTCCCGCACCGTGGCGGCAGGCTGGTCCAATATCGCGGCTTCAATATGGCCGTGGATGTCTGAAAGGTCGTCATATGTGCGGGCTATTTCGCTGTTTACAGTGGCTTTCACATGTTTTAGCAGCCGCTCAATTTCTGGCAAAAATGTTAGCGATGCCCGCAAATTAGCCAGGTCGCGGGCTGTGCCGTAAGTGGCGGATACACGTGCTAGGGTGCGCTCCATATCATGTATGCTGTGCAAATGTTCGCGCATTTCTGCCCGCTCTAGGGGCATTTGCGTCCATTCCTCTACAGAATCTTGGCGGCTTAATATCGCCTGCTTGTCCATAAGTGGTAGCTCCACCCAGTTGCGCAGCAGCCTGGCGCCCATGGCGGTTCTTGTATAATCCAGCACCCACAGCAGCGAGCCGCGCTTGGTGTTTTCCTTAGCTTGGGAAGTCAGCTCTAAGTTGCGACGGCTGCTGGCGTCCAGCACCATGTGAGTTTGCTGGCTGTAGCATTTAATCGTGGTAATCTGGCTTAGGGTGCTTTTTTGCATTTCTGCCAGGTAGGCCAAAAGCGCACCTGCCGCCGGGATTTCGGGTGCGCCCTTGCTTAGCCCAAAGCCTTCCAAATGCATTGTGCCAAAATGCTGGGTTAGTGCCGTCTGGGCATTGTCTGCCGCAAACGTCCAGGCTGGGGCTGGCGTGGCCTTTACCCCCGCCACATTCTCCAACACCCTTGTTAGCGGGAAATTCTCTGGCAGCAGCAGCTCCACTGGGTTAACTCTGGCAATCTCGTCTAGCAGCTTCTGCTCTGCCGCCTGCCCGCCAAAAGCAGTGGCCGGGATAGTTGTCACCATAAAAAGCCCCGTGGTAATATCCGCCACAGCCACCCCAAAAACCCGCCTATCCTTATGTACCGCCGCAATATAATTATGCCGCCCGGCCTCCAAAAAATTAGCATCTGTAATAGTGCCCGGCGTAATAACCCGCACCACCTCGCGCTTTACAATGCCCTTGGCCAGCTTTGCATCTTCAACTTGGTCGCAAAGTGCAACCCGATACCCCTTCTCTATCAACTTAGTAATATATCCATCTACAGCATGCGCCGGAACGCCGCACATTGGCGCTCTTTCTTCCATACCGCAATCCCGTCCTGTAAGCGCAATATCAAGCGCCTTAGAAGCCGTTATCGCATCTTCAAAAAATATCTCGAAAAAATCCCCTAACCGAAACATTAGAATATCGTTAGGGTGGTTAGCCTTAATACCAAGATACTGCTGCATCATGGGTGTCATATGCGCGTGCCTCCTTAATTTTAAGCGGCGGACTTGGCCCGCATCTCCACAGAATTTCATGAGATTCGCTATGCGAATTTGGCGCGGCCTGCCGGTTTGTTTCAGGTTGTATTTGGGAAAGTTTTGCAGGTTTTGAGTTTTGGGGATATTGTGGGCAAAAAGAGGGTGATTTTACGAACAATGCTGTACGAGATTATTCTGTAGCGCCTTGTAAATAGAAGCTTTTCACCTCGCTGATGCGCACCTGGGTTATGTCGCCCTGCTGCAGCGGCATTTCAGATGTAAAATGTACCAGGGAATGGTCATCTGCGCGGCCTTTGTATGCGCCGTCGCGGGTTTCTTCTACCATTACATCTAGGGTGCTGCCTATTTGGGTTTGGTTTATTTCTAGCATTATTCTGGCTATCTCTTCTGTTAGCCTGTCGAACCTATCGGCTATGGTTTTGCGGGGGATGTTGTCTGTTCTTTCTGCGGCTGGTGTGCCAGAACGCTTCGAGTACATAAATGTAAACGCACCACCAAAGCGGACCTTGCGTATCACATCTAGGGTGTGTTCAAAATCTTCTTCGGTTTCACCGGGGTAGCCTACGATTATATCTGTGGTTAGGGTTACCCCGGCGGATTTTAGGCGCAGGGCCACTGTTAGGTATTCTTCTTTTGTGTATTTGCGGTTCATATCTGCCAGCACTTTGCTGCTGCCAGATTGCATGGGCAAATGCACATGCTTGCACAGCTTTGGCAGGCAGGCTACGGCGTTTATCAGTTCTGGGGATAAATCCTTAGGGTGGGATGTCATGAAACGGATACGCTGTAGCCCTGGCACAGCATTTATCCGTTCTAGCAGTGGCACGAAGCCACCTGCGTAAGAGTTCACATTCTGCCCAAGCAGCATAATTTCCTTTACGCCGTCTGCGGCTAGGGCTTCTACCTCTTGCAAAATATCACCGGCGGCGCGGCTTTTCTCGCGGCCGCGTACATACGGCACTATGCAATAGGAACAAAAATTATCGCAGCCGAACATTATATTTACCCCGGCTTTATGGGGGAATTCTCTTGTGGTTACGGGAATGCCGTCTAGCTCTGGCAGTTCGTTTTCGTCATCTAGGCCGGTTATGTCTATCACTTGCTTGCCGGTTTGCAGGTTTTGCCAAATAAATTCTGGCAGGCGGTGGCGGTTGGCCGTGCCAAAAACAATGTTTACATAGCGGTACTTTTGCCGGAAAATATCAGTCATTTCTTCTTGCTGTGTCATGCAGCCCGCCACGGCTATAACCAGCCCAGGTTTTGCCCGCCTCAGCCTTTTTGCCTGGCCAATATGCCCAAAAACCCTGTCTTCGGCAGATTCCCGCACGCAGCATGTATTGAACAAAATAAAGTCTGCATCGGCCTGGCTTGCGGCCTCTTCGTAACCCAATACACCCAAAAGAGCCGCCAATTTCTCTGAATCGCGGCTGTTCATTTGGCAGCCATAAGTACGTACAAAAAAGCGTAGGGGCTGGCCTTCACGCTTTTTAATTTCATCATTATATGATTGTATCAGGTAGCGGTAATCTTGCATCATACGGCTATCATTCCTTAATTTTCGTCGAATGATACTAATCTCAAATTAAAACAACGAATTGGAGCGGTACCCTAAAACGCCGAGACAAGGCGTTTTGGGGCGAACTTGCCGCGAACAATGAGTCGATTTTAATTGAGATTGGTATGATATTGTACTAGTAAAATGTCGTTTTGACAAATCTTATGTGTAAAACCGTCAGGGGCTTTGCCCCCGACACCTCCACTTCTTTTTTTGGAAAAAAAGAAGCAAAAAAACTTTAACATTTTTATAGGGGAAGATGAACTGGATGGGGGGTGAAAAAATTCAGTTGGTCGGATTTTCCGACCAACTGAATTTTTCCGGCATGGGTGAAGCGGCTATAACGTTAGCGGAATTACTATAAAGGGGGTAATGCCAGCAAAGGCAGCAACCCAACCCTACAGATACCGGTTAACATCCTCCTGCGTAACTCCAGGGTGTAGCGCGATATTAAGCATCCCGGCCACGATATTTGCCAGCCTGTTCATTACAGCATCTACTTCCTTTGGGGTTACAAACATATTGCCCGGGCTTAAAATTTCTGTTATCAGCCCGTATCTTTCATCCCCTTGCAGGTTGCCCAGCATATCTGCAAAGGCTGCGTCTGCGCTGCCTTCTAGGGCTGCCGCCATAGAGGCCATCATTTTGTCCATGGTGTCGTTAACCAGCGTGGCGGCGTCTACCACTGTAGGTACGCCCACGGCAATTACCGGCACGCCCATTGTGGCCTGGTTTATGGGCTGGCGGCGGTTGCCCATGCCCGCCCCAGGGTTGATGCCCGCGTCTGAGATTTGAACCGTGGCGTTTATACGGCCGGTGCGCCGGGCCGCTAGGGCGTCTATGGCTATAATCAGGTCTGGTTTTACTTTTTCTGCCACGCCTTTTACAATTTCTGCGGTTTCTATGCCGGTTATGCCCATCACGCCAGGCGCGATGGCGCTTACGCCGCGTAGCTTGCCGTGTAATTCTGGCGGCGTGGCATCCCCCATATGCCGCGTCACGAGAATTTTCTCGCATACTTTAGGGCCTAGGGCGTCTGGAGTCACATAGCGGTTGCCCAACCCCACCACCAGCACCACTGCGTTTTCGCCCAGTTTATGAAGCTGCCCAAGCTTACGCGCTAGTATTTTTGTGATTTCCTCATGGGCCAATGGGTCATTTTCCTTCATGGCCTCGGCCTCTAGTGTGATATAATTGCCAATGGGCTTGCCCATGGCCTGGGCGCCGGTTTCGTTTTCCACGCTAACCCATGTTACTGTGGCGCCAAGCTGCTGGTCTTCTTCCACCAAAATTTCCACCCCAGAAATCTTGCCGTCGCTCTCGTCATGCAGGCATTCCCGCATTTCTAGGGCTAGGTCTGTGCGTATGTTTCTATTCATTTTCATCACCGCAAATAGTATGCGTAAAAATTTCACTTCCAATTCATGAAAAAACATGCTATACTCACATTCGCTGTCAACCTAAAAAACAAGCCAGCCCCCACCGCGCATAGCCATGCGCGCCCGGAGGCAGAGCCGAGGAAGCGAGCAGGGCTTAGCCCGGCGCAGCGGCGGGGCTTGGGGCAGCGCCCCATTCCAATTAGAAAGGATGGTGAGGAAATGAAAGCGGCTATCCATCCGAATTATTATGATGCAAAAGTACGATGCAACTGCGGCAATGAGTTTGTTACAGGCTCTACAAAAGAAAGTATTGTTGTGGAAGTATGTAGCAAATGCCATCCTTATTACACTGGTAGTCAAAAGCTTCTGCTAGAAGCTGGTGGGCGTGTAGAGAGGTTTAAAAAGAAATACAACAGAGACTAATAAATTCGCGGCGAAGCTGGCAACCCCAGGTTTCGCCGCTTTTTTGTATGCCTGTGAAATGATAATTTTGGGGCTATTGCAAAGTAGCGAAGCCGCGTTGTTATGCAAACTGAAAAATATGCCAAACATATAAAATACCAAGCAGCGGCATAATATGATAAATACAAGTTTAACAAATTGGAAAATAAAATTCGTGACATTTTCCAAGTTTTATGGTTTAATGTGGTCTGTTAATATATGGGGAAGAATGTATGTGAAAAAATCACCCATGAAAATATCATACAGAAAAAGAAAGGATTGAATCCTAATGAAAGCAATGAGAAAACTCGCACTATTCATGGCATTAGTGCTGGTGATGGCGATGGTGCCAACGGTGACTATGGCTAACCCAAACTTTACAGTTACATTTGGCCCAGGGGTTACCGCCCGCACATCACCCGGGGCAATCAATGTAGTCAACAACACGACTGTGCCTGCTACCACATGGGTTGAGTTTACAACCCCAGTGCCTGCTGGTGCAGTAGCAGAGTGGTCAATAAACGGGAGTGTTTTTGGCAACAGAGGCGTTAACCCGCTAATGCTACAAGTAAATGCAAACACTAATGTACAGGCTCGCATTGTGGCTGGTGGCCATGGCCACGGCGTGACTTTTATTGACACTGTAACAAATGTAAATGTTCCAGTTAATGCCGCACACACCCTGCAAAGAAGTTTCATGGTTAGCGGCTGGGGTGCTACCACCAACTTTACCCATGTTACATGGGAATGGCAAAGGTTTGGTGGCACAGGGCTATGGGATTGGAACTGGGCCAATAGAACTGGCAGGATAGAGCGTGCCAACCTTAGCGCTACTTTGTGGAATCCGGTAACCTTACATCTTTCGGCTCATCTTTCACATGCAGACCGCGGCGGGCAATGGCATCTGGTTGTTCATGTATACCAAGGCGGAACCCGCTTGACAACAGACCAAAGCCCTCCAATTAACGTGTCCATCGGCGGTGCCGGAGGTGGCGGCTGGTGGGGCGACGCTGGCTGGTGGGGCGATGGTACTTGGTGGACACAAGGCGGTGGCGGTGTTGGCGGCTGGGAAATCCCACAAGGCGGCATTGGTACTACCATAATCCCAGGCCGTGACCCAAACCGTGGGCAAGATGACAGGCCTCCGGCAGGCGCACCTGGCGGTGGGCCCGCACTAAACCTACCAGTGTGGACAGGCGGCGAGCCTACGCTTGCAATGCCTGGTATACCTTCACTTCGTCTTGTAATGGGGCAAATAATCTACACCCATTGGGGTATTCCAATGACAGCCGACGCAGCACCATTTATAGACCCACAATATGACAGAGCAATGGTTCCGCTACGTATTATCGTAGAGGCACTAGACGCGCAAGTATCATGGATTGGCGCTACGCAAACTGTTGTGATTTTCCGCCACGGCACAGAAATCCGCCTTACAATTGGCGAATCTTTGCCAGGTGGGCTGGGTGTGCCTGTTCTTGTGAGCGACCGCACCTTTGTGCCGCTGCGCTTTATCTCTGAAACATTTGGCGCAAACGTGCGCTGGGATGCAGCAGCTCAGGCCGTGTATGTATATCGCGGTGCATAAGCATTCCGATAGCCGATGTTAACACTTGAGTAGAGTGTAATATATGTAATTTTATTATGCAGTGAGGAAGGCTGTGGAAACGTGACCGGGTTGGTCGCGTTTCCGCAGCCTTTTTTAATGGTGGAAATTGTGCTGTAATTTCCCGGCGAGACCGTTTTCGAATTATAGCCGCTCCACCTAAAAACATTCGCATAGAACTTGTAAATTTCCCGCAATCCTTCGTCGCTGAAAACCTTGCGCACCGCTAGTGCGCGGCGGTTTTCAGCTTCTCGCCTTGCGAAAAA
>Ga0123355_10013460_pt1 | contig 12733 bp, 12 predicted proteins | sample TergutEmb28metaG_3_FD_89872 | JGI IMG/M metagenome (GOLD analysis project Ga0123355, IMG submission 89872) | Embiratermes neotenicus P1 segment gut microbial communities from Petit-Saut dam, French Guiana - Emb289 P1 | ecosystem: Host-associated > Arthropoda: Insects > Digestive system > Gut ...
CCGCGGCGGGGTAGCCGGGTGGTGCAACCGCAGGCGTAGCGCCATCATGTATGACGCTGGAGCGACGAAAACGCTAGCGAACCACACAGACGACCGAGAAACCCATTTAAAAGTTTTTGAAGATTCTTAAGAAACTTTTTTCAAAAAGTTTCTTAAGCAGAGGTTGTGAATTAATCATGGTTAACATCATACTTTCCGGCTGCGGCGGCGCTATGGGGCAGGTTGTTTCCAGGCGGGTAAAAGAGCGCGGAGATTGCGTTATCGTGGCCGGTATCGACCCCAACCCTAAAATGAATGAGGGTTATCCCGCCTTTACCAGCGCTGAGGAATGTACCGCCGGAGCGGACGTAATCGTGGATTTCAGCCACCCTTCAGCGCTTGAAGGGTTGTTGTCATTATCCAAACGCTCGGGAATCCCCCTTGTTCTGGCCACCACCGGCCTTAGCCAGGAACAAATTGCTTCAATCCGCAAAGCCTCAAAGGATATCCCGGTATTCTTCTCTTTTAATATGTCACTTGGCATAAATTTAATGTCCGCGCTGGCAAAAACCGCCGCCCGCGTGCTTGGGGAACACTTCGATATCGAAATCATCGAAAAGCATCATAACCGAAAAATAGACGCCCCCAGCGGCACCGCGATTTTGCTTGCCAACGCTGTAAGCGAACCATTGCCCATATCCCCGGAGTATGTCTATGAGCGGCATTCCAAACGGCAAAAGCGGAACAAAAATGAAATCGGACTGCACGCGATAAGGGGCGGCACTATAGTAGGGGAACACGAGCTGCTATTTGCCGGACAGGATGAAACTCTCAGCATTACCCACACCGCCTATTCCAAAGAGGTTTTTGCCACCGGAGCCCTCAACGCTGCTAGCTTTATGCAAGGCAAACCGCCCGGATTATATGATATGAATGATCTGATCGCCAATAATTCCTGATTACTGCATCCTACATCATTTGATTAAAAAGAAAACAGCCCTCATGGGGCTGCCAAAAATGGGAAATGGGAAATTGCTCTGCAATTTCCCATTTTTCGTTGCTATTTATCATCCCGCTCCCGGATAACCATGCGGACAGGCGTGCCTTCCAGACCAAATCTTTCGCGTATCTGGTTTTCCAAATAACGCTGATAGGAATAGTGAAACAGTTTAGCCTTGTTTACAAAGCAAACGAATGTAGGAGGCTTGGTGGACGCCTGAGTCATATAGTAAATCTTCAGGCGTTTGCCTTTGTCCGAAGGAGGCTGAACTCTGGCGGTCGCATCGCCAAGCAGATCGTTGAGGGTGCCGGTGGAAATGCGCATGGCGTTTTGCTGCGCCACATAGTTGATAAGCTCAAAGAGATTTTCTACGCGCTGCCCTGTAAGAGCCGAGATAAACACAAAGGGCACATAACTCATAAAAGAGAAATCGTGTTCCAGTTGCCTCCTGTACTGCGCCATAGTTTTGCTGTCCTTTTCCACGGCGTCCCATTTGTTGACCGCTACGATACAGCCTTTGCCCTGCTCATGGGCATAACCAGCTATTTTGGAATCCTGCTCGGTAAAACCCTGAGTGGCGTCGAGCATGATGACGCAGACGTCGGCGCGCTCGACCGCCGTGAATGAGCGCAACACGCTATAGCGTTCAATAGCCTCCTCCACGCGGGATCTGCGGCGGATACCGGCAGTGTCGATGAATACGAATTTACCTTTTTCGTTTTCTATGATAGTATCAACAGCGTCCCGTGTGGTGCCGGGGATATCGGTAACGATCATGCGCTCCTCTCCAGCAACTCTGTTGACAAGTGAGGATTTTCCGACGTTTGGCTTGCCCACTATGGCAACTTTGATGTAGTCTTCGCCGTACTCATCCCCAGCGTCAAAATCAAGATGCTCAAAAATGGCGTCCAAAAGATCGCCGGTACCCAAACCGTGAATGGAAGAAACAGGGTACGGCTCGCCCAACCCCAAATTATAAAAATCATAAATTTCGGGCGGAGGCGCGCCAATGGTATCGCACTTGTTTACACACAGTATGACCGGCTTCCCGCTTTTTTGGAGCATGACGGCTACATCGGCGTCAGTGGCGGTCAAACCCGCGCGTATATCAGTAACCAGAACAATGGCGTCGGCGTGATTGATGGCAACCTGAGCCTGCCTGCGCATCATGGTAAATATGGCTTCGTCTTCATAAGGCTCTATGCCGCCGGTATCGACAAGCATAAATTCTTTGCTGCGCCATTCGCATTTGTGGTAAAGCCGGTCCCGGGTTACGCCGGGAGAATCTTCCACAATGGCAAGGCGCTTACCGATAAGCTTGTTGAACAGGGTACTTTTACCTACGTTGGGCCGCCCTACTATGGCGACAATCGGAATAGACATGGGCTGCCCCCTCCTTAATCTCCTACTTTTCTTTTTTGAAAAAAGAAAAGTAGCAAAAGAAAAAACTTTTAAGCGGTTTTCTCAATCGTTTGTGCAGTTCGTGAGCGTCTTCGGCGCTCCAGCCGTAATATATTAAAGCGTTTTGTTTGCGGTTGCACCACCCGGCTACCTCACCGCGGTTTGCCGGGGTAAAGCCCGGCAAACTGACCGTACTTGTTTTTAATGTGTCTCTGACGGCTTTGCTGTGTTTTCGAGCCGTATGAGCGCTCGAAGACGGTTACCCGTGTGGGCTAAGCGGAGGGAATGAGCGCAGCCAATAACGCTTCCCCATTGTTTTCAATTGAGATAACCGGAACATTCAGGGCTTGCCGCACATCGTCGGGGGAAAGTCCGTCCAGAAACAGATCTCCTTCGTGGCGGAGCATGGATTCAGGGATCAGCAGCGCCTCTCCCAGATCTTTGCCATCAAGCTGACAGATCAGGTCTGTGCCGGTTAAAAGGCCGGACACGGTGATCGTATTTCCCAAAAAATCGTTTTCAATGGGGAATACGGTGGCGTTTAGGTTTGGATAGAACTCTTTGGCTTTGGATATCAGGCCGCTTATAAAAGGGGCGGCGGCAGTGCCGGTGGCGATGCTTATCGTTTTTGTAGATTCAAGATATGGCGAATCCCTGAGTGCGTCTGAAAACTCGCTGGCAAAAAGGGCGCACATTCCAACGCCGTTTTCCAGTTGATCGAAAGCTTCGTAATAGGAGGCTGGCGGGAAATCCCGCCTGGAGATTAGGTAAAACTCATCGGAGGCATAACAAACGCGCTGCCCGTGCTGAGCCAGCATCTCATCCCCGAAAGCGTCTACGGCATCAAGAGCCGCGGCGGCTTCAATTTTTGTAAAAGGGCGAAGCTCAAACAACCCCTGCCTGTGCTTGGTCAGGCCCACCGGAACAATGGCTATGCTCTGCATCATGGGAACCAGACCGGTAAGATCGCGAAGGCTGCGCTCAAGCTCCTTGCCGTCGTTTATTCCGGGGCAGAGAACCAGTTGAGCGTTCAACCGTATGCCGCTCTGCGCAAGGCGGTCAATCCATCTCAGCACGTTGCCCGCGTCTTCATTGCCCATGATTTTGACGCGGAGGTCGGGGTTTGTGGTGTGTACCGAAATATTCACCGGGCTGAGGCGGAACTCTATAATGCGCTCAATATCCTTTTCCCGCAGGTTTGTCAGGGTCACGTAGTTTCCGAACAGGAAAGACATGCGCTCATCGTCGTCTTTGAAGTAGAGGCTTTCGCGCAATCCTCTCGGAAGCTGATCTATGAAGCAAAAAATACAGCGGTTACGGCAGTTTTTTTGCAAGTCCATAAGATAAGAGGAAAAGGAAAATCCCAAGTCCTCGTACTCATCTTTCTCTACGGGCAGGGAAAAGGGGCGCGCATCCGGGGTTAGAAATTCAAGGGTCAGGGTTTTGGCGGCCATGTAAAATCGGTAGTCGAACACATCTTCGATTTCGTGGCCGTCGATGCGCGTTAAAATCCAGCCGGGGCTTATTCCCAGCCGTTGAGCTATTGAGCCTTGCTCTATGCCGGTTATGACAACGCCCAAGGTTCTTGGCCTCCAAGAATAGTGTAACAACCTGACTTCGCACCGGTCGCCAAGTCAGGTTGCTATAGCTGCGGGTTATTCGGCTTCCTTGACCACGACTTGCCTGCCCCTGTAGTATCCACAATCAGAGCATACACGGTGAGGAGTTTTAAGGGCGCTGCACTGCGTACATTTGGAAAGGGCGGGAGAAGCGATTTTCCAAACATTGGATCTTCTTTTATTTTTACGCGACTTACTGTGTTTTGTTTTTGGGACTGCCATTTATCGGCACCTCCTTATGTTTAGTAGTTGTCAACACACCCCAAAAGAGAGCGCAAAACTTCATACAGGCAGCTCTAGCCCGCATGAAGCCGGATGATTATGGGTGATTGCGGCTTATTAGCGTCAAGACACGATATTCATTATACGCAGTACGCAAAGAGTTGTCAAGACAAACGCGGGAAAATCGCCGCTATTTTTGAATGAGGCCGTGTATCCGTTGTGGCAGCTCGGAAGGATCGCAGGAAATGGTAAGGGTGATATTGACTTCGAGGGGTTCGATAAGGGCGCTTAAATCCTCCACAAACCTGGCCAGCAGCTCGAAGTCTTTGACGTCCTTGCCGCAGAGGATCTTAAATGTAGCGTCACAGAACACATCTGTGATATCGTAATTGCCGGCCAGCAGCCCGGAAATGAAGCCATAATATTTGTCTTGGCCGCTGATTTTGTACTCATCGGCGTCAAGCAGGCGGATTTGATAGCTCAAATCATAGCGCAAAGAGCTGCCTTTTTCGATACATACAACATTGCCCTTGGAGTTGCCGGCGGTTTCCCGCGCTTGATCAATGAGCTTTTTGGTTTTGCCTGAACCTCTTTTGCCGACGATTAACGAAATCATACCAATCAGTCCTCCTTGATTTATGTTAGATTAGAACATGTCTTGATAAACACTGCTGTGTCATCGAACTGTAAGGATGCTCGACGACGGTATTAAAGAAACACAATCGCCACGGCCCACATAGCCCCGCCAAACAAAGCAAAAAGAATACCCTTCGAACGCGTTTTAAAAATTTCTTTTTTCCTTTGTTCATCGGTCATGGCGCACAGATTGTCTTTGGCGATCTCACGTTTGGTTTTTCCATCCACGTACTTGGCTGAAAATAAGACCAGACCCAGCCCAACGCCAATAAACACAGTCGCCAGAACCTTTAATAACATGGATACACGCCCTTAATTCATTCAGTTCCCAACCGGGAGATCTTTCGCTCGAGTTCTTTTCTCAAGGATTCAAACCCCGGTTTGCCAAGCAGGGCAAACATATTTTTCTTATACGCTTCCACGCCTGGCTGATCGAAAGGGTTGACTCCCAGCATGTATCCGCTTATGGCACATGCTTTTTCAAAGAAGAAGATCAATTCGCCGAAAGATCGCTCGCCACGGTCGTCCACCTCAATTACCAGATTGGGAACGTTGCCCTCCAGATGAGCGAGGAGAGTACCCAGAAAAGCTTTTTGATTTACTGCGGAAAGCTCCTGCCCGGAAAGAAAATTGAGCCCGTCGAAGTCCGCCCGATCAGGCTTGAGGAAAAAATCTTGATTTGGCCGGGCGATTTGCACGACGGTTTCGAATAATATATTGGAGCCGTCCTGCACATATTGGCCCAGAGAGTGCAGGTCGGTGGAAAAGCACATTGAGGTGGGATACAGCCCTTTGCCGTCTTTGCCTTCGCTTTCTCCGAAAAGCTGCTTATACCATTCGCCCAGCATGACAAGGGCAGGCTCGTATGTCACCAGCACTTCGGCCATGCGTCCTTTTAAGCGGAGCAAATTGCGGATGGCTGCGTAGAGGTAGGCGGGATTTTTTTCAAGATCGGGGATAGCCAAAGCTTCCTGAGCGCCGGCACAAGACTGTAAAATGGCGTCGACGTCGCAGCCCGCCACCGCGATGGGCAGGAGCCCCACCGGTGTAAAGATACTGTAGCGGCCGCCCACATCGTCTGGGATGACAAAGGTAGGATAGCCTTGGGCGTCTGCCAATGACTTTAAGGAGCCGCGCGCGGCGTCGGTGGTGCAAAAGATGCGGGTTTTGGCGCCTTCCTTGCCATATTGTTCCTCCATAAGCGCCCGGAATACGCGAAAAGCCAAGGCAGACTCAGTTGTTGTGCCGGATTTCGAGATAACGTTGAGGCATATTCTCTTTCCCCGGCAAAGGCTGAGTGTTTCATTAAGCGAGTCGGGGCTGAGGGTATTGCCCGCAAACAGTATATCGGGGGTATCCTTTGGCAGGGCGTTATAGTTTGGGGAGCGCAGGTAATCAATCGCTGCCTTCGCGCCGAGATAACTTCCCCCAATGCCGATAACAACAAGTACGTCGGCATTTTCCCGGATCCATCCGGCGGCTTCTTTAAGGCGAGAAAGTTCCTGTCTGTCTTGCCCGTTTCCCAGATCCAGCCAGCCAAGGAAGTCATTGCCGGGGCCTTTTTTATAGTGCAGAAGATCGTGGGCGGTTTTAACTAAAGGCTGGATGTATTCAAACTCATGAGGAGAGATAAAATCCGCGAGATAAGAAGTGCTGAGTTTAAGCGGCATTGCCGGCCGACCCTCCTTCTTCAATTGACAACAAAATGATGCTCAATTGCCTATTGTAAAGTTATTGTACCCCAATGCCCCTGATTTTTCAAGCACAAAAGGAAAGAATTTGAAAAGAACACTGGAGCATTGTGGCACATATAATATAAAGAGCGTTTCCAGCTTGACATTTGCCTTGGGCTGTGTTACAATATTTGGAAAGTGTACGCTCAAAAGAATAAACTGAGCAGGCGATGAATCCTTAGGGATTCATGGGGCTGGGCTGCGTAAGCGGCAACGGATTGCATTAGCATCTGTGGGACAGAGGTATCTATCCCGCAGGTGTTTTTTTCATCCTCGCGGGGAATTTAACGAAAGATTGGAGGCAGCCAGGATGGAAAAAACAAGAACACAAATCGCCGGAACCGTTATACGCCGCACAGTTATTGGTAATTTATTTCTTACGGCGTTTAAGCTGTTCGCGGGGATATTTGCGGGGTCGGCAGCAATGATATCGGACGCGGTACACTCTTTGTCCGACCTGTTTGGGGATGTGGTAATCTTTATCGGGATAAAGCTGGCCAAACCTGAACCCGACGAGGATCACCCATACGGGCATGAGCGCATTGAGTGCGTGGCTGGGATCTTTATGTCTGTAATTTTGTTTATGGCGGGATTGTTTATAGGATGGCGCGGCATACAAACGATAATAGCCGGAAATTATGAGGAACTTGCCATACCCGGAATTTTGGCCCTGATCGCGGCAGTGGTTGGGATAATTGTAAAAGAGGCGATGTATTGGTATATCCGCGGCACAGCAAAGCGGATTGATTCAGTGGCTCTTATGGCCTCTGCCTGGCATAGCCGCTCGGATGCGCTGTCATCCATAGGCAGTTTCGCGGGAATATTGGGCGCGCGGATGGGATTCCCCGTATTGGACAGCGTGGCAAGCGTAGTGATATGCCTGTTCATATTAAAAGTAGCGGTTAATATCTGCCGGGACGCCATAACAAAGATGACCGACAAAGCATGCGACGATGAGACAATAAAGAAAATGCGGGAAATCGCGCTTGCGCAAAAATCCGTGTTGGGCGTTGATTTGATTAAAACAAGGGTATTCGGCGACAGAATTTATGTTGATATGGAAATAAGCAGCTATGGCAACTTAACACTTTATGAAGCGCACGACGCGGCAAAAAACGTCCACGATGCAATTGAGGCCGCGCTGCCCAAGGTAAAGCACTGTATGGTGCATGTAAACCCGTCGGATGTAGAGCCGTTGTAGCCCGCTTGGGGGCTTTACTTCCGTTACCTCGCTTAAGAAACTTCAAAACGAAAAAAGCGGCATGATGCGTATGCCGCTTTTTTCTGTCTTACTCTTTATGGCAATCGCACCCGCAAGGGCAGGGCTCGCCGGGGTTGCATGTACAGGGGTTGCATTTACAGTTGGGACATTTGCAGTATGGATTTGTGCAGCTACCATCTTCTATCATCGCTTTTTACCTCCTTTCCACACAGCCACAGCCTTTGGAAGTTTGCCGGGGATTTGTATAATTTCGCAGTCATGGAACCCGATTTCCGGCAAAAACTTCGCATAGCTTTCCGCATCAAATTCAAATTTTGGATCAAATCCCAGCAATTTGTATAAACGCAGGCTCCATTTGGCTTTGCCGCTCAGATTGTATGTAAGGGGGATCGGCAGAATAACCATATTTCTTGCCACCCGCCGAATCTCTGCCGCAGCTTTTTCCGGCCGCTTAAGTAAATGCAGCACCTGCCCGGCGATGACCACATCAAAGGAATTGTCGGCTTTGTCTATGTTCAAAATATCGAGATTTGCAAACTGTATGTTGGCGGCCTTGCGCCGGCGTGCTTTTTTGCGAGCGACCGCCAACATCCGCGCAGACAAATCCGTGCAAAGTACATACTCTACCTTGTCGGCAACAGCGAGGCTAATCGAGCCTGTTCCTGCCGCTACCTCCAGAACTGATGCATTTCGCGGTACGATTCCTTTCACAACATCGAGCATCCGGGTGTAAGCTTTGCCGTTAAACTTTTCGGCAAAATCATAGAATGGGGCGCAAAAATCCCAAAAAGTCACGTTCATACCTCCACGCATTGACATCATCCATGCCTCATAGTATTATTGTAGTCGTAATAATTATGTATCGCAAGTACGCACTTTAATGTGGTATAGTACCCAAAAAGTAACTATGGAGGATATATGGGTTTAGATTGTAATAAAACGAACTGCCCGGTTGTCGCAACCCTTGATATGATTGGCGGAAAATATAAAGCTCTTATCTTGTGGCATTTAGTTGACGACACTAAGCGATTTGGCGAACTGCGCCGGCTTATGCCTCAGGCAACACAAAAAATGCTTACGCAACAACTCCGTGAACTTGAAGAAAACAATCTGGTTGTCAGAACCGTCTATCCCGTTGTGCCTCCCAAGGTTGAGTATCAGCTTTCCGATTTGGGTAAAAGCATAAAGCCGATTTTAGATGCGATGCGCCTGTGGGGAACTGATTACATGAAAAGCAGAGGAATAGATGCGAATTGCTTTATGGCTGATTAATAGGTTCGAATTTAAACGAGAACATCCCGACGGAGCTACGCTCCGTCGGGATGTTCTGAATCGCACTTAATTCATGTCACAGTGAAGCGACAGACACCGAATATCGCTAATCTTCTTCGTTCATTTTTTTGGCGTCTTCTTTCACAGCGTCTTCCAAGTGGACTGGCAGCGGATCATAGCGTTCAAACTGGAGGGTGAAAGAACCGCGTCCTTGGGTTGTGGAGCGCAGGAAAGTGGTAAAGTCGTGCATTTCGCTCATGGGGGCTTCGCCTTCAACTTCTTGCAGGCCGTCGCCTACGGGGTTCATGCCCAGCACGCGGCCCCGGCGTTTGTTGAGCTCGCCCATGATATCGCCGGTGTTTGTGTCGGGCACGGTTACTTTCAGGCGTCCGATGGGTTCCAGCAGGGCGGGGCCCGCTTTTGGCATACCTGTTTTATATGCGAGGATGGCGGCCAGCTTAAAGGCCATTTCGGAGGAGTCTACAGCATGATAGGAACCGTCATAGAGCGTAGCTTTGAGCCCGACAACGGGATACCCGGCGATCACGCCGGAACGCACGGCTTCTACCAGGCCCTTTTCCACGGCGGGGAAGAAGTTTCTGGGTACGGAGCCGCCGACAACGCGGGTTTCAAATATAAGCTCCTGTCCGTCGTGTGGTTCAAGCTCGATCCACACATCGCCGTATTGTCCGCTGCCGCCGGTTTGTTTTTTATGCTTGCCTTGTACTTCTACTTTTTTGCGGATGGTTTCGCGGTAGGGAACCCGCGGTGCGACCAGCCCGATATCCACGCCGAATTTGGCTTTCAGCTTTGAAACGGCCATATCCAGATGCTGCTCGCCAAGGCCCTTGATAAGCTGTTGTCTGGTTTCGGCGTTCTGCTCGAAAGCAAGCGAAGGATCTTCTTCCATCAGGCGCTGCATACCGCCGGCGACTTTTCCTTCATCCCCTTTGTTTTTGACCTTGACGGCCATTGAGAGGGTGGCGTGCGGGAACCTTACGCGCGGGAAGGTCAGAGGCCGTTTAGGATCACAAAGGCTGTCGCCGGTAACGGTTTCGCCAAGTTTTGTCACCGCGCCGACGTCTCCGGCGGTGAGCACGGTGGTTTCTTCTTGTTTTTTGCCTTTGACAAAGATGATTTTACCCAAGCGCTCGGCTTGCCCGGTGCGGGTGTTAATGGGCGCCAAATCGCCGCTGAGTTTGCCGGACACAACCTTGACATAAGAAAGCTTGCCCACAAAGGGGTCGGCTACGGTTTTGAACACATAGGCAGCCAAAGGAGCGTCCTGAGTGCAGGCAACTTCGACAGATTCGCCTTTGGCGTCCTCGGCGATTTCTGTTGCGCCTTCCTGCGCGCTTGGCAAGTAGTTGACGATAGAATCCAAAAGCAGGTCAATTCCATCCAGACTGACGCCCGAACCGCAGAGTACGGGTGCGATCACGCCGCTTTTGACGCCCTGACGGACGCCTTTTATGATTTCTTCTTTGGTAAATTCTTTGCCCTCAAAGAATTTTTCCATAAGGGTTTCATCGGTTTCGGCTATTTTTTCGGAGATTTGGCCGGCAAGTTCTTCAATTTCGATTGAGTCGGGCATGGGAACTTCCTTGCGCTCACCCTTGCCACCGTAGGTATAAGCTTTCTTCTCAACAAGATCGACATAGCAGGCAACTTTTTCGTTTTGGACAAAAGGGACAACCAAGGGGCAAACAGTTCCGCCGAACGCGGACGTCAGCTCGTCGAGGACTTTATAGAAATCGGCGTGCTCGGCGTCCATTTGGTTAACGAAGAACATTTTAGCTTTTTTCATATGTCTGGCCAGATCAAAAGCCTTGAACGCGCCGACAGACACGCCGGATTTGGCGGAAAGAACAATCATAACGCTCTCGCTGGCATGTACGCCCTCGCACATGCCGCCGGCAAAGTCAAACAGGCCGGGCGTGTCGATGAGGTTTACTTTTACGTTGTCCCAAACGAAGGGACACATGGCGGAGGAAACGGAGGCCTGTCTTTTTACTTCTTCGGGATCGAAGTCGAAGGTGGTGTTGCCGTCGGCGGTTTTGCCAAGGCGGTCAATCTCACCTGTTTTAAACAGAAGGGCTTCTCCCAATGAAGTTTTGCCGGTTCCCGCGTGCCCTGCAAGCGCAACGTTGCGAATTTTGTCCGCTAGGTATTGCTTCATAACTTTGCTCCTTATATTATAATATTTAATAATGAACACAGCTTCTCAAAGCCACAATGAATAAATTATATCAACTTGGCGGCAAAGATACAAGCAAAAGATTTATGATTGCGATAAATTTTTCAACGGGCGGCGAGTTACATTCACGCCCTGCGCAAAAAACGGGAAGCGGACGCTCTAAACGTCCGCTTCTTTTTTAGCTTTTTTGTTGAGAATCACTTTGAGGAAAAGCTTGTGATCGCAGCTTTCGGGGTAAACGCCCTCCGCGTCTTCCAGCGTGTCGGTTAAGCTGCCGAGTGTTGCAGCTATTTTTTGCACGATGGTTACGCCGAATTTTTGGCAATCCTGCGCGCTGTATGTTTGCATATTTAAGGCCATCTCTTTGAATATATACGTCTGCACGTCCGACAGGTTGCAGATAGCCCTGACCATTTCGTCAAAGAGGGCCTGATGCCTCTTTTGCCAGTCATCCATCATTTCTCACCACCTGCTGTTATTGCGACAAACAAAAACGGCGCAAGAATACAGGACTTGTTAAATCCCATACCCTTGCACCGTCGCAATGCAAAAACGCCCCGCGCAGCCTGCCAGTCCGACTTGAAAAATGGCGCGCTTCACGGTATAATGTAAATGCAAGTGTGGCCAATGGCCGTTGGCATAGGAGAGTGTGCTCCGACTGCTAGGGGATGAGGTGTTGTCGCACCTTGTCCCTGCTTGCTTTGTTTGTCAATTTTTATTGTATCAATGTTTTTGTGGTTTTGCAAGTGGTAGTGGAAAATTATACGTTTTTGACCGCCCCGGCGCCCCTACATATGTCACCCTGAGCCCTTCGCTTGTCATCCTGAGCGAAGCGAAGGATCTTTACCGCTCAGGGTAAACTCCGCGAAGGGTCTTTAAGATTCTTCGCTCCGCTCAGAATGACAGGCCGGGTGGGCCTGCTAAAAATACGACCACCCCGCCCCTACGGGGCACCCCTCCAAGGAGGGGAATGGGGTTTCCGCGTTGTCAAATTCCCCTCCTTGGAGGGGTGGCAGGCGAAGCCTGACGGGGTGGTGTTGTCACCCTGAGCCCTTCGCTTGTCATCCTGAGCGCAGCGAAGGGTCTTTAAGATTCTTCGCTCCGCTCAGAATGACATTCGCCTGTGGCTCAGAATGACAGACGAGTGGTTAAAAAATCCGGAGGTAAATCCATGCAAGGCTCGATCGACACAAGCATGATCGTAGAAGCTTTATCGGCGGATGTGGACGGCGGTAAGCCTTACAACGCTTTGATCGGGCTAGACGGCTTTGTGGATGAGCTGATGCAGGTTGTGGATAAACGGGAGAGCGCCGAGGTCTTTACAAAAGTGAACACCCTCTGCGGCCTGGGGGATCGAATCAGCCGAGCGGCCGGGCTGAGCACCAACATCGAGCTGGTTGGGCTGGTTCAAAAACTTGGTGGGAACGGGCCGATTCTTGCGAACGCGCTGGC
>Ga0123355_10013461_pt1 | contig 12733 bp, 8 predicted proteins | sample TergutEmb28metaG_3_FD_89872 | JGI IMG/M metagenome (GOLD analysis project Ga0123355, IMG submission 89872) | Embiratermes neotenicus P1 segment gut microbial communities from Petit-Saut dam, French Guiana - Emb289 P1 | ecosystem: Host-associated > Arthropoda: Insects > Digestive system > Gut ...
TACCTGATGTTACCCGAAACAAAAGGGCGCTCTCTTGTGCAAATAGAAGAATATTTCCTGCAACCAAATGTTTTATGGCTCACAAGAAAGAAATGCCAGAATATCAGAAACACAAACATATAAGAACACATGTGGTATAAAAACCACTTACCTTAAGTTTGAGTAACTCAGGTTAACATTGTACACACTCCGTGAAATTCCATATTGAATTTGAATGTAATAATTATATCAATCACATAATAAATGGTTTAGTACTGATTTTTCAATATTCTACATATTTTCCTTTATTAGACGATTATTAATGAGCCAAACAAAATGCACTTACACACATTCATCACTAAAATGCCCAAGTATCACCATCAAGGTATAACTGAGATGGTGTTGTATCCTGAGTGTACCGGTGGGGAACGTATTTTGGATACTATTCCCAGAAGGGACGGATTCGGAACTCAGGTTAAGACGGACAGTCGGGCAGGCAGCACACATTCTCAATAATCACCAAGTAGAGTGTACTGAAGTTTTATTGTGTGTAATTATGGAATAATTGCAGTTACAACTGAACTATATTGGTGACAAAACTCGCCAGCCGGCTCTTCGTTACCGTTAACACTCACTGACCGTCCAGCTTCATTCTCTGTTGCCCAGTCACTGTTCCAGATACACAGCAGATTTCTACTGCAGAACAAAGCAGCTACTGTTACATGCGTTAATCCTTACAGCGCTCGCACGATAAACACTTAGCGGGTCCAGTTATAAACAGAAAGGGATAGAAGGAAATTATATTCCTCCCTTGTCTAGTCTGCTTAATGAGAAGTGGAAGTGTAAACAAATGGTATGAGTTACAGAAAGGCGAGAACTAAGCATGATAAAATTGAGCTTATGACTTACTACAGTACATAAAGTAATGCTAGAAAGGAAAGAAAGGAAACCACAACAATAACAACAATCTATGTATGTCAACTACACAACACCCCCACCCCCCCCTTTGATGAGAAGCAATTTTACACGTCAAAGGGTTGGGGAACCGTACAAACTCAACTACAAATTCCTTTATCTCATCGGAACACAATTTGAACACAATAAGAACACAATATGAACACAATAGAGCGTGGCCTCCATTTTCATACAGTACCTTTTCTTGATCTATCAGTACATATATAAGTATCATTCTTAAAACACTGAATGCTCTCTTGTGCGTCGATGTATCCATATCACGTATTCCAAACGCTCTGGGTAGATGTACGTGGATATCGCTAGGTTGGTGTAAGAGGTGAGTCTTGTCTTTACCCAACGGGATAGGAATGGCGGTATCAGGGGGGACTGGAGGACTGCTCTTCCTCAGGCATCCAGTAATTTGGTAGGCAAAAAAACTCGCGGCGGTAGGTTCCCTCTTGTGCTTCTGCAGTGCTGTCCGCCAGAATAGCAACAGTTCGTTGGGTGAACTGCAAGGTGTCAGTCGCCTTGCAATGTAATTCCTGTATTATAATCGTAAATGCGAGGAGGCTGGTGACGTTTGGTTCGACATCATCTCTCTACTGTCCACGCGGTAAACTACAAGGTGGCGCGACTTAAATCCTCCGAAATAACCACCAAGGGTTTCGCGTTAAACTGTCATTTCACAACCGGAATTCCCCACTGTTACTCTAAGCGTCATCCACGTCACTAGGACGATGAGTTCAGACGTAGTCCCTAACAAAAAGAAACGAAAACGCTGTGCTTATCATTTTCACTCCTTTTACAGTAAAAAGGCTGGTCCTTATTGCTGGGTTGCCTCCGAAAAGGGGGAGGGGGTGAGGTATGTTAGTGTGTGTGTTCTCTTCTCTGTTGCTGTTTTCGTGGAAACCAGCATAAACACGAAAAGAGCAACAGAGAGGAGAACACACTTATTACAATAACCCCCATTCTCCCCTTCCGGAGGCAACACAACAATAAGGACCAGCCACATGTACCTCGGCCACAGCAACGAAATACAGTGTTACGTACCGACAGTACAAAAATTTTTCCATCTTTTTTAATTCATTTGTAATGCATTTGGGATCCCTAGTGCTAAAATGATAAACAATACTGCAAAAACATGGATGTAAAAGAGGTTCCTAAGCTCGACCTGAAGATGACTCCCAAGGATCGAAACATGTTGCAGTAACATTCACCTACATTGTTATAGTTGTGGTGACGGAAAATTTTACTGTTAAATTACAATAAACTCAAGGCTTCCCCTACACTAATAAAATCCCCATTCATTGTAGAGGGTCCACCGCTCACTGGACTTCGGGAACTCGAACTAGTAGAATCCATGGATAGGATTAGTTGAGTAAAGACTCACCGTAGCCGGTTCGATGTACCAGAGCTACTTCTTCTGCTGGCATACTCCTCATCCCGTGGTCGGCTTAGATTTGGGACCTGAACCACGGTTTCCACTCTCCGTCTGACGCTGGACCGCCGGTGTCGGCTCAATCTCGAACCCTGATTGTCACTCAATCGGTGCTAGACTCCCTTAGTCCCTTCGTAGATTCACGCTCCTCTCTTCTTAACCGCGAATCTGACACCAAGTAATTTTTTTGTAACCTTTGTGGACCCGGTGTGGAATGTAACTTGAATATTGTTCCCAGAAGGGACGGAGCTCGGAACTCAGGTTAAGACGGGGATACGGGCAGGCCGCAAACACTCTCAATAATCACCAATTAGAGTGTACTGGAGTTTTATTGTGTGTAATTATGGAATAATTGCAGTATCAACAGAACTGTATTTGTGACAAACCTTGCCAGCCGGCTTTTCATTACCGTTAACACTCAGTGATCGTCCATCTCCATTCTCTGTTGCCTAGTCACTGTTCCAGATACAGAGCAGACTGCTGCTGCAGAACAAAGCAGCTACAGTTACATGCGTTAATCCTCACACTTCTCACACGATAAACACTTAGCGCGTCCAGTTATAGACAGAAAGGGATAGAAGGAAATTATATTCCTCCCTTGCTTGGTCTGCTTACTGAGAAGTGGAAGTGTAAACAAATGGTATGAGTTACAGAAAGGCGAGAACTAAGCATGATAAAATTGAGCGTATGGCTTACATAGAGTACATACAGGAATGCTAGAAAGAAAAGGAAGAACAAAAATTAATCTATGTCAAATACACAACAATGGAACTGGGCCATTTGTATACCCATTCCTATCTCACATATTCAGCAGTCTTTTCAGTGGTCTTCCTTGATTTCCCTTCTAGTTTATTCTACAAATTTTATTAACTTGGGTCATTTTTTCACGAGGCAATCTTTTGATACGTCCGACTAAATTTCATTCTAATTGAACATTTCAATAGCTGACTAATGCACGGATATTATGAAATAAACTAATCACTGACAGTCGGTTTGTTTGTATTATTATTATATTGTAATTACTCCTATAAATTTGGGGGCTTTAGTGGACCATCATCAGGGAGAAACCAAGAGGTATATAAAACTTTATTGGGAAACGCAGGTCGTGCGTGTAAGAAACACGACAGGAAGTTAAATATATACAGTGTATATAATATCAAAGTGTGTTTTACCGAAAGTTGTACGATTGATATTCCTTAAAACAATTTCAAAATATACATTAAACTGACATTAAACAGCTGCAAACTGTTTCTGTGTAATGATCATCATTAGAGAGCATAATATTTGATCTTGCTAAAGTTACATATGTTAAAATAATCAATTGAAATACATCGATGTGGTCAGTTTGGTGGTGTGGCTGCATATGTTATTCGGTCTGCAATGATAAACATTGTGTCAAGTACCATATATTTAGTATTTTGAAAACAAAATGAATGGTATCCAAATATAGTGGACTTGCCTTTATTAGTGTATGCTTTGTTCGCAGTTCGGAATCAGACCGAAATAAGGAATGCGTAACTGGTCACGTGACTTGACAGCAATCTAGGGAAAGTGTAGCTAGCCATGTGATGTGATAGCGAGTTAGGGAATGTGTAGCTGGCCACGTGACGTGACAGCCAGTTAGGGAATGTGTAGCTTGTCACGTGACGTGAGAGCCAGTTAGGGAATGTGTAGCTGGCCACGTGACGTGAGAGCCAGTTAAGGGATGTGTAGCTGGCCACGTGACGTGACAGCCAGTTAGGGAATGTGTAGCTGGTAACGTGACGTGAGAGCCAGTTAGGGAATGTGTAGCTGGTCACGTGACGTGATAGCGAGTTAGGGAATGTGTAGCTGGCCACGTGACGTGACAGCCAGTTAGGAAATGTGTAGCTGGCCACGTGATGTGAGAGCCAGTTAGGGAATGTGTAGCTGGCCACGTGACGTGAGAGCCAGTTAGGGAATATGTAGCTGGCCACGTGATGTGAGAGCCCGTTAGAGAATGTGTAATTGGCCACGTGACGTGAGAGCCAGTTATGGAATATGTAGTTGGCAAAGTGACGTGAGAGCCAGTTAGATAATATGTAGCTGGCCGCGTGACGTGACAGCCAGTTAGGGAATGTGTAGCTGGCCACGTGAGGTGAGAGAGAGTTAGGGAATGTGCGACTGGTCACCAGACGTGACAGCAAGTTAGAGAATGTGTAACTGGCCACGTGACGTGAGAGCCAGTTACGGAATGTGTAGCTGGCCACGTGACGTGAGAGAGAGTTAGGGAATGTGTAACTGGTCACGTGACGTGACAGCAAGTTAGAGAATGTGTAACTGGTCACGTGACGTGACAGCCAGTTAGAGAATGTATAACTGGTCACGTGACGTGACAGCCAGTTAGGGAATGTGTAGCTGGCCACGTGAAGTGAGAGCCAGTTAGGGAATATGTAGCTGGCCACGTGACGTCAGAGCCAGTTGTGAATGCTATGGAAAACATTTCCAATATTCTGGGCTATTGAAAGTATGGTTTGTATTCCTCTGGTTTGAATTGTTTCGAGATTGGTAGGCTAAAAATTTTGTTTGTGTAAAACTTAGATGCTGCAAATTTGTGCTCTATGGGTTGGATAAAACAGAATTGTATGTTAACATCAATATGTGTAGGTTTGCTATAAACTGTATGGTAACCTCAGTATGTGTGGATTTGCTATAAACTGTATGGTAACTTCAGGATGTTTGGGTTTGCTATAAACTGTACGGTAACATCAGTATGTGTGGGTGTGCTATGTACTGTATGGTAACATCAGTATGTGTGTGTTTGCTATAAACTGTATGGTAACATCAGAATTTGTGGGTTTGCTAAAAACTGTATGGTAACATCAGTAAGTTTGGGTTTGCTACAAAACTGTACGGTAACATCAGAATGTGTGGGTTTGCTATAAACTGTATGGTAACATCAGTATGTTTGGGTTTGCTATAAACTGTATGGTAGCATCAGTAAGTGTGGTTTGGTTATGAAGTGTGTGGTAACATCAGAATATGTGCGTTTGCTCTAAAATCTATGGTAACATTATTATATGTGGGTTTGCTTTAAACTTTAAGGTAATATCAATATGTGAGTTTGGCTATAAACTCTATGTTAACGCGAGTATGTGTGGGTTAACTATAAACTCTATGGTAACACCAGTATTTGTGAGTTTGCTATAAACCCTATTGTAACACCAGTATATGTGGGTTTGCTATAAACTGTACGGTAACATCAGTATGTGTGGGTTTGCTATAAACTGTACGGTAACATCAGTATGTGTGGGTTTGCTATAAACTGGATGGTAACTTCGGTAAGTGTGCGTTTGCTGTAAACTCTATGGTAACATCTTTATATGTGTGTTTGCTTTAAACTGTATGGTAATATCAGTATGTGAGTTTTGCTATAAACTCTATATTAATGTGAGTATTTGTGGGTTAACTATAAACTGTATGGTAACACCAGTATGTTTGGGTTTGCTATTTACTCTAATTTGAGTATGTGCGGGTTTGCTATAAGATGTATGGTAACATCAGAGTGTGTGCGTTTGCTATAAACTCTATGGTAACAGCAGTATGTGTGGGTTTAGTATACACTGTATGGTAACATCAGTGTATGTGGGTTTGCTATATACTGTATGATAACTTCAGTATATATGGGTTTGCTATAAACTGTATGGTAACATTAGTATATGTGGGTTTGCTATAAACTGTATGGTAACATCAGTATATGTGTTTTGCTATAAACTGTATGGCAACATCGGTATATGTGTTTTGCTATAAACTGTATGGTAACACTAGTAAATGTGGGCTTGGTATAAACTGACTGTTAACTACAGTAATTTTGCATTTGCTATAAATTTTAAGGTAACTTCTGTATGTGTGTGTTTTCTATAAACTGTGTGGTAACATCAGTATATGTGGGTTTGCTGTAAATTGTATTTTAACATGAGTATGTGTGTGTTTGCTATAAACTGTATGGTAACATCTGTATGAGTGTGTTTGCTATAAACTGTATGGTAACATCAGTATGTGTGGGTTTGCTATAAACTGTACGGTAACATCAGTATGTGTGGGTTTGCTATAAACTTTATTTTAACATCAGTATGTGTGGGTTTGCTATAAACTGTATGATAACATCCGTATGTGTGTGTTTGCTATAAAATGTATGGTAACATCACTATGTGTGTGTTTGCTGTAAATTGTATTGTAACTTGAGTATGTGTGTGTTTGCTATAAACTGTATGGTAACATCAGTTTTTGTCTGTTTGCTATAAATTCCTAATTCAACGCCGTTGGTGTCTCCGGGACTAAAAAATCCAGGTATTTTAATGTATTATTTTCTTCTCCCGAAAGTTAGAATTCCAAATGCTTGTTTATGTTATTCATATGGTTCAGAGTTTTCTTTTCATCTGTTTTGTTTTTATCAAAAATTATTAATTTATAATCTTTTTATCTATTGGTATCTATTATATCTTACTTTCCATCCATTGTTTTATGAATAATTCCTCCAGAATTTGAAGGTAATTCTCTGCTATATTGCTTGTATTGGGTGATCCAATGGCAATGTCTTTTTCCGGTAGAAATAATTGGTTATAATACTGAAAAACCATTTGCTTTACAATTAATTTCAGAAAGTATAAACTTTGTTCTTTTATGTTGTTACAATTTTTATGTTTTCTGATGAAAATTGAATGTTTTAGAACGATTTATACTGGTAAAGTAACATATAAATTTCTTATATTTATATTAATCAATTTGTCGTACGCACTAATTTGAATATTGTTCAATTCCTGCGTTATTTCACGTGAATTCTTGTTGGTATACGTGTATGGTAAATTTATTAAATTTCTTAACCCTTTTAGAAGTATTTAGCGATGTTTTGAGATGGTGCTTTTGTATTATTTACAACTGCTTTTTTTGGTGCATTCCCTTTGTGAATTTCTAATGAGACAATGTTCAAATTTTGTTGGTTTCATTTATACTAGGCATTGGTTTATGCGTTTGTCTAACATTATGTCACATATATTACATATCTTTGTTACGTAAAACTTGAAAATTTACACTTAATATGAATAAATTTGTGTTTAATATGAACATTCAATGTTGAAATACAAAATTTGCCTTCTCACATCTACTGTATTCTTCCAATTCTGTTATATGATGAATGCAGGCCCACAACTTTGATTAATACATATGTTGTGTAAGTAAGCACACTGTACAGTGTACAGTTTGTTGTGTGACACAGTTGCCTGCTGTTGGTAACATTCTGTTGAACCTCTGACAGTGTACACTGCTGCACACAATGATTGTGCACAAGTTAGAGTGCTCTGAACTGCGAAGTATTTTACCACGTCCTTTGCAAGTCTCTCGTCTAGATTGTGTCTGACATTACTTCAATCGGCAAATTCAATTCATATTCAGACAAACCGTCATTCCATCAAACCTTCAACCCACATCTTATGATTGTTTAACATGTTCTTGCTGCATTTCATAACTAGCAGATTTCTGTAACTTTCCAGTAAATGTGTGCTGTACAGCGATACAGAACCAGTTTCACAGAACACTGTAACAATTAAATAATATACAACACACAAAACACAACGGTGTCCGGAGTGAGGAGCTGCTGAACAACAAGTGGCCAGACATGAAGCAGGAAACAGCACTTAGGGTCACAGAACTGAGAAATTCGGTTACCGTTACGTATAGGATTGAATGTAAATATGAATATAAAGAAATTTAGTTAAAAATTTATTATTGCGGCCTTTTCGCGAAATCGCTGTTTTTGTGGGAAAGAGTAATTATTTCATACTGGGTTTGTGTTTGTAGCGTTATTTTTACTACAAGCGAAGGGCGTGTGACGTGTTATATTGCCATCTGTGGCCTGTTTGGCTCTACAATATTTTCCCACTTCATCACATAAACAGCACGATTTTCGGACAAAAGACATGACGAAGCCAATAATTGCTTTTCGCAATTTTGCAAAAGCGCCTAAATCCAGCTGAAGAACACAGAACCGAGTTCTTGAAAAAGATTAAGAACTGGTCTGTAGGTAGAATTGATAGTAAAATTAAGCAGACAGGAACAGATAAACCGAAGTGTGTGCGTGACAACTGAAAACAGGAGTGAGAGCTGAAAGTGGAAATAAATGTGTGTCAGATACAAAATAATTTAAGACTAACCGTTCATTAAAAATAAAGAGCTTAACCTTAATAAAAGTTACGTGCACGGCAGAAAATTGTCTTTGAAGGCCCATTACTTTTCTATAATATGGCTTGGCACATAAATTGTGTGCAAGGAATAGATAAGATACTGTCTAAAGTGTAATATATTTATTCTCTTCTTTTGATTCAGATATTTACATATAGCGAATTGTTATTGTAAAAGTGAGGATTACGGTATTGCAAATTTTACGCCAGAAATGCGTAACAGAGCACAACACAAACAAAACGTTTTGTTTCATCTCTCACTTCATCTGCCTTCATAATTGTATGAATATCACGGAATTTTTTAAAAATATTTTCTAACAGCACATTTTTATTTCCGACACAATCGCTGCCAGTCCGCTGTTTTTCCTCGTTTCCTCCAATTTTTCTCGTCAGCACTCTCTTTCGTTCTTTCTTTTTTCCCATTCCACCAACTTTGTTTTAAAATAGAAATTGAAATGTTTTAGAAATAATAGTAACGATAAAAAAGTACATTGAATTAAGTAAGCTACAGTAAGCTACAGTAAGCTACAGTAAGCTACAGTAAGCTACAACAAACATGCGCGCTTTAGCCCCTTCCTTCTCGCTTCCTCTTATCGCCCACGACGTCAGACTTTCATCTACATTTACTGTATTGCAGTTGTGACTTTTGTATTGTGTTTTAGTTTAGATGGGCACTGTTTAGTGAAGTGTTTGGTGGTGATGTGTCCTGGGTTTGAGGGTATTTTGGCTTTGGTGCATACCTGCTATATATTTTGTTTTTATTTTATTATGTAGTGACCTTCAATTTTGTGAGAATTACTGTGCTATCATTACTTTGTGTGCTATAACATGTGTGTTTATTGCAAGATGGTTATATCAAATATACGTATGTTTGTACTGGTTTATTTTTTGTGAATAAATACGTCTGGAACTGTTGTGTATATAAAGAACTAGTATTCTGTCATTATGACCTGTGACTCCCCCACCCACCGATATAACAGACAGAGACAACGGTAGACACTGGGTGGTTCAAAACAAACATGTTATACCATTTACAAACTAGAGGCCAATAACCTCACTGATGTACTCTTTGACAAATAATTGGCACAAAGTATCACTAAAAGTTATTAACTGATTGATTGACTGAATTTTATCACACTGGTTCTGTCTCCCTTCTTGTACAGAGCTTTTTTTCATTGAGATTTTCAAATGTTAAAAGTAAATACCAGTGTATAGTGTGTGATTACTGTGATAGCTTAGTGGGAAACTGATCAGGGAGGAACGAGTTTCCGTAATCATACTTGTTATTTCATCACAACATGACAGGCTTCTTTTATACAGGGAAATGTATTATATTGTGTATCGCAGTTTATGGGTTGGGTTCGTTTCGATGGAACAATAACACAGTGGCTTTACACAGAATGAAACATCTTCGTTACAGACGGAATGAACTGTGGTTTCAAAAGGGATTAGTTATCTTTAAAACAATAAAACTGAACAAAGGAAAACTTTCAAGACGAATGATATTTGCCTAAACACAGAAACACTTGTCTTATCTACAAACGTAATACAGTTTTTGACAAATTTCAACCTCAACTAGCCATCTTGACAGCTCGCATATATTTGCAAATTATAGCCATAAAATTAAACTGGCTATAACTTTTCTGTATCTAAAAGCTTGTATGTTCAACCGCCCAAGTAATTTTTGTCTCTTATGGATTCCTTATTAAGAATAAAATAAATCAAAAAATATTTCTAATAGGTTTTACTTTAAACTACACCGGAACATACAAAATTAAAAAGAATAATTTCATGGGTAAATGAATAATTTTCATAATGGTATTTTAGAAACAATCATTTTACACACCGCTTTATTTTAATGACAAAGAGCAATGCTTCAGAAACAAACAATTTTATGACACACACTGTGTAATTTCGCAATAAATGCATGCTATGAAAATGGCCCTCTGATACTGAAATACGTCTGAAATTAAGAAAAAATATTGCAACTACAAAACTGGCTTACATACACATGGTTACGAGTCTGTGACTGAAATGTACCTTGCAATATTTTACTCAAATACCAATTAACTAATATTCACGAATTTGTCAATTCTGTAGTTCTGATAACAGTATGCTAACACCATAGTTGGCAGTATGTATTTCTGGACTTTTGTCCAAACTTTAGGTTCTGGAAGCACAACAAATATTAGCAACTGGGCCCTTTTTGTTGCCAAGATGAAGGACTGGGAGGCTGCTACTGTCAGTCAGTACAGGGCTGCTATTATCCTTCAGTACAGGTCTGCTACTTTCAGTCAGTACAGGCCTACTTCTGTCAGTCAGTACATGGCTGCTACTGTCAGTCAGAACAAGACTGCTACTGTCAGTCACTACAGGACTGCTACTGTTAGTCGGTACAGGACAAAATACAAGTGAATTCAAACAGGCAACAACTAATATATAAATAAATAAATAAATAAATATAAAAATAAATAAACACAAATTGGATTCTGAAACATCAGTAATAATTAAAGAACAAAATCTGTAATAAGAATTTTAGAAATATAAAAAGAGGCCTGAACCTTTGAGAGAAAAATTAATAAAAAATTACACCCTGATATCAAACCAACAGCCATACCAAAATAATAACTGAAAACAAACTTCAGACTGACTGACATGACTGACTGCACATTACCCTACCGCTAGCACAGACTGTGACATAAAATGAAATTTATAGAAGACATTGCGAGAGATAAGTTGGTTTTGGAAATCCTGTATTTTTCTCAGAAAACTAGTTACATATACTGGTCAAGTCTAGAAGTCAAGTATTTTAAACTGAAATAAATGCCACTTGTTGCAAAACCTGCTGATGGTTAAATTGTGTACTGTACACAAATGAAACCAATTATGAAGTAACAAACAATTCATGGTCATTGTCCTTCTCCATCATAGGTTTTTCCACATCATCCTAATATTTTATGGATTCACTGATCAATAGTTTAGCTAATGAACAAACAACAGAAAGAGGACACACAACTCGACAGATGTTGCAAACCTGCCAGAAGCAAACCATCAGTCAAGATGAAACAAAATGATGCACCTACAACACACAGATACTAACAACATGTCAGTTGCACTCCAGCTCCTCCATTCCTAATTCAAGCCACGTGAATATGCTTGAGATAAACTGGTACATTACAAATCCACTTACAAAATGTATTTGCAGTTCACACAAAATTCTATGCATGAATCTCTTCATACTCACTACATGCATTCATGTACTCTTTTATAACAACCGATCACATGGCAGACCAAAACTGAAGTAATGCAAAATGTAACATTATAGTAATATCACAAAATTATTTGATTTAATATTATCTCTAATATCATTTGTCAACTGCAACTGTTATTGCATAGTGTATATGAATGTTTGGCTGGGTGGGCTATGTCAATATTGTGAGTGAGTCAACAGGAAGTTACAATTATTTGACATAGAAAATAATGAATCAATATTAAACCACAGAAGAATGATAATTTAAGAAAAACAATTTGAATGTAAAATTAAATGATATGCAATTATGAATTCTCTAAATGCAACACCTCACTCTGTTTCATTTATAACGACATTCAGCTACATAAGTCAATTATGAATAGATACAGGAATTTAAAAATCAAACGATGCAATGAAATGGTGCTATTTAGTGCTTCAAATATATACTGAGAGGTCTGAAACCTGCAATGGCATGTCACCACTAAACCTGCAATGGCATGTCACCACTAAACCTGCAAAGGCATGTCACCACTAAATCTACAATGGCATGTCACCACTAAAGCTACAATGGCATGTCACCACTAAACCTGCAATGGCATGTCACCACTAAACCTGCAATGGCATGTCACCACTTAACCTGCAATGGCATGTTACCACTTAACATGCAATGGCATGTCACCACTAAACCTGCAATGGCATGTCACCACTAATCCTACATTGGCATGTCACAACTAAACCTGCAATAGCATGTCACCACTTAACCTGCAATGGCATGTCACCACTAAACCTGCAATGGTATGTCACCACTAATACTGCAATGGCATGTCACCACTAAACCTGCAATGGCATGTCACCACTAAACCTGCAATGGCATGTCACCACTAAACCTGCAATGGCATGTCACCACTAAACCTGCAA
>Ga0123355_10013462_pt1 | contig 12732 bp, 10 predicted proteins | sample TergutEmb28metaG_3_FD_89872 | JGI IMG/M metagenome (GOLD analysis project Ga0123355, IMG submission 89872) | Embiratermes neotenicus P1 segment gut microbial communities from Petit-Saut dam, French Guiana - Emb289 P1 | ecosystem: Host-associated > Arthropoda: Insects > Digestive system > Gut ...
CTTACATGATTTGTGAATACACTGAAACATACTTGCTTATGAATATACTGAAACATACTTGCTTATGAATACACTGAAACATACTTGCTTATGAATATACTGAAACATACTTGCTTATGAATATACTGAAACATACTTGCTTATGAATACACTGAAACATACTTGCTTGAAACATAAATTAATAATTTATTTGTATTACGGAAAGGTCCAACAGCTTGTGTAAAAGTCTATGAAATTAATTTATTAATTATAATGTAAAATGATTACTAGGTACAAGTATTTTAACACAGGAATGTAAGGAAATGCAACAAATAAATGTAACTGACAAGTGAATTGTATAGTGTGGGCATATGCTGATAACCATTCAACAGGATATAAATGGCCCGGTACAGAAAACTGTGAAATAAAAATTGTGTGGTATTACAGTTCAATGAACAGTGAATGATCACATGACAGTTTTCAAACAAAAGTTTGTGCTGGTGCTCCTAATGAGAATAGCATATTTCCCTATTCAGTAAGTAATGTTATTATGAAACAGTACGGTACACTGTATAACAGAAATAAAACATGTGGCTCTCTGTGACAAACTGATTTAAAATATCCAGTCTCATTAAAAGATTAAGTAAAATAAATAGAAAAAATATATAAATTCTAGAATAACAGAACTTTATACAAAGTGTTTACAAAACTGTCCTTTGTTAGAAGTCATCACTGAAGTTCAATGCATGGTGTCTGAAACCCGTTATTACTTTCTGTATTGAAATTACACATCCATTAACATTTTCATTCCAATACACATGAAGGAATTACAGGGCACAAATTTGTGGGCCCCTTTGTAAGGGCATAATTTTCTGGAAAAAATTTGTCCAAAAGATGGAGCCCTCAAAGAATTTACAATAACCTATAAATTTTCAACCCAGAACAAAAAGGAGCGTATGATGGCATCTAAAAATCTAAATGAATTCTGTGAGAATTGAGATTCTCACAGCAGTGTTGACAAGCAAATATGTCTTCTATATCATTATACCATGTCATGTAATAAAATGTTACCTATTAGTTAACTGTTTACCAGTCACTATGGTGCAACATTCCAGAAGACTTAAGCCTTGATTAATTCCATTTGGTAACACTCTTACATGTCTGTTTGTAAGAACAAAAATCTAAGAATGAAGACTCAATGCATTAAATACACCGGACACACAGAGCAGGAGTTATGTGCAATACTCACAATCACGACACTCGTTTGGCTTTACACACTTGTCCTCTTTACGTACTAAACCATCTGGACAGAAGCAGCCTGGAATACAAGTACCAGGCATAGCTGGGCACTGATGCCTGTCTCTCATACTGTGGCAATTTGGCTCACACTGTCGCTGGAAACAGTCATGGTACACAAGAGGTGGTGGGCAGAATGCCGCTGCAATAAAAGTTGGGTTTGAGAATTGATAAACATATGGATTGGAAGACTCATAGTGAGCAAATAATACCAAACATGAGTAATGCCTGTAATGTAATTGGATTTACATATCATTTTAATGATATAGACACACTTCAAATAATCCACATTTCTTACTTCCATTCAATAATGAAATATGGAATTATATTCAGGGGCCATTCTGCAGATAACAAAAGTGTCTTTCAGTTACAAAAGAAAGCTGTGAGAACTATGGCAGGGATTAAATTCAGAATTTCATGTTAACCTTTATTCAGAGCACTGGAAATACTGAGTCTAGCACCTTGGTATACACTAGCTTTAATGACTTTCTGGCACATAATTTAGAATATGTAACTATTAAGTTTCAAGTTCACAGTACTCATTAAAGAAAGAAATAATGCACAACTACATAGACCAACAGAAAATTTTGCATCATGTCAGAGAGGTGTGCATTATGCAAGCATAAAGATTTGTAATAAATTACCAGCATCCACTGCAGAGTTAGTAAAGAAAAAGAATCGCTTCATATTGGCTTTGAAAAGGTGTTTAATTGTTCAGTTCTTTTATTCAATTCATGAATACTTAAATAAACAGCATTAAATAAATATTTATGATTGTTCTAAAAGAAAGGAATTATAAACGTTGTATTAATGTAGTTGTAAATTCCATTTACCTGTTTCTGGTATATGACAAGTGATTGTTTTATAATCATGTTTTTATACTACTGTGATGTGTTGCATATACAAATGCCATATGGGGGAATAATGGACCAACAGAATAAGTGTGTGTGTATGTGTGTGTGTGTGTGGGGAGGCATGTGCGCATACCTATGTATGTAAATATTACAATATACACATGGTAAAAGAATTAAAACCTGTCACTATATGACAAACGTGTGTGCACACACATATGCATGCACACACATATGAACGTACACACAGACACAGACAAGTTACCAGGTGTTCAATAAAATTAAAGTAATTATACAATAAAATTACTTGCATTGTATGTCACAGAATTTTAAATAAATTCTTACTTCATGCTTATAACTATGTAACGTAACGTTTTACGTGTATCTTTTGTCTTTATTGTCATTGAAGAGAGCATTTGAAATCCCCTAGTATTAAGGGGCTGACAATGGCCACATTTTAACTCAGGTATAGTGGTATTGGCACTGGTACTAAAGAACTCTTTGTCACTACAAAGGAATTAATACTGTCAATACAACTTTTTATTTCAAGTATATTCAGCAAATTATGTTAATGAGGCAACATACTGCGACCGATCTTGGTAATATCCAGGCCCTCTATAATCACACCAATGATAATATACAATTACATTCAATTTGTTAGTAATAATTTTACATTCAATTCCCTACTACACATTGATCAAAAATACAATTAAATAACACTTGTCACCAAATCGAATAAATCTTCAGTAAGATATAATATAAGAAGAAATTTTAATCCTAACAAGTATTTCCATATTACAAATATGTCACACTTTTATCAATTATTGATTATAATATTTACGATAAACAAAATGTACCACATCAAATGTAAAATTGAGATCTTAGATATCTAACACATTTGATGTAGCTGTATATTTTCATTTGTATGATGAAAGAGGATCTGAAGAGGACCAAAAGTGATCAAAACATGTTGCCTAAGTAAAATAATTTGCTGACAAGACATAAAATAAAAAGTAATGTTGATGGTGTTAATTCATTTATAGTCCTATGTAACACAGCAGGATGCTTAACATAAAAAATGGTCTGTCAACTGGATCACGCATTATCACAACAGTGCAAAACATAGTCAATAACATTTAACAGTAATAAAATTCAAAACCAATATAAAATATTACATGTCTAATTTGAGGTGTCAACATCGTTAATGACAGAGATTCAGGTCTTTTGGATTGTTATGCTGGACTTCAAAGGAACATAGGCCTTGAAGATGTAGGTAGAATGTTTCTTCAACACAATGGGAACCATAAACTTGTTACTCAGCATAACAACTCAGAAGACATTAATCCTCAAAATAATGTCACTTTAATCCCTTAACTGAAACAAAAATTAATGCACTGGTGAATCATTCTGACTGAAATTCATATCAGATTAAAACAGCTTGGAATGTTGATTTTAAACATGACATTTGATAACACAAGTCCACAACATGTAAAAAATGTGAAAATGTTTGCGATGCGTAGTCATCGTTTTAGAAAGTGCCCTGGGAGCCCTTGTCTCTTTCCCTTTGCATTAAACTATTAAAAACTATTGTTTCTGAAATATGAACTCTTCAAGTATCAACTGTGATCAATTTGTGACTTTTCTTTTCTCAGAAATATTATACAGCTGACAAAATTACTGACATCTGAGTATTCTCTTTACATTCGTGCTGTGGAAAGATCTCTACAACTCCCAAACATCCAAAATTTCTTTTGGAAGGATTTATAAATATCATATCCATATGACATTCAATAAGCATTATTCACTTCCTGATAATGTTAAATGCAACTCATTTATTCTACTTAAGTATCATAATTTTTAACACAAATCCCAAGAATACTGATCACATCTTCACATCTTGGCATGAGTTTAAAAATTCCATAACAACAGAAATTGGGCTGCTGCATTTGCAAACAATTCATAGTCATATTCACTTCCTCATTATTGTCAAATGTAATGTACATAATGTAATGTAAAGTAGAGAACTCCCAAGTGACTCGCTGGTTATCCAAAATCAGTTCCTCCATTCATTCAACTTTCACAAGTGTCCCTGTTGTGCTGGGCCAGCTGGTGTAAGCATTACTACTATAGGCATCTCCCCATTTCACCAATTGAACATGAAAGAAGTACTGCATCCAGATGAGGCATTTAAGAGCGACATACATTTGCGCACATATATCAGTTACGATTGTTGGATCTTCCACACAGATTTTTATCAAAATTGGTCAAGAAATATGGAAGCCAAAGGTAGATATGCATTTACACCATTAAATAACCATGGCTGTCACTAAGCCGAATTTTAAAAAACCCCGACTTCTTTGAAAACATTACATAAATAACTGGGACATGGTATTTCAGGATCATATGACAAACGCTTTAGTCACTGCTACTTTGTTTCAGCGGAAGGATAGATGTGGCCTACACATGAGACCCTCTCATCCTCTAAGGAAATAATGTCCAACAGCATAGAGATGCGATGCTATGGAGCAAGAGTGATGCCATGCAGTCAAAATTGAGACACAAAAAAATGGATTAGGCTGTTGGGATAGTTGAGGTAGTATAAACAGAACATACAAAGAGCTGTGCACTTATCATGCAATAAATTTAAATTTGAAAATGTAATGCGGCCGTGCAGAAAAAGTGTAAATATAGTGTCGTCTCTGCCTACAACTATGCCACACCTTCACCGATTTTAATTAATGAGCTCCCTTTGGGGGATGCCTTATAGGGCCTACTTAATTTCACCAAAACGGAACATAAATATGGACGGTACAGATGGACATTGAGAAATTAAGTCCTTTGCTTTCCAGACATTCGCAAATCACTTTAAATCCCAGTGGTTACTACACCTACCACCACCTCTAACACTGAAAACATTTCCAAACAAAAAGTTCGTGTGTCTTCCATATGAATCTCACAATAATCCATGTAACTACACTGTTGCTGCTGGGCTTTCTGATTGAAGCACACTTTGATCTCTGTGAGGTACGAACTGAACACATATGTGATACAGTATATGCCAGACACTTTGTATTCATTCCTCAATTAAACACCAGCCTGCATCAATTTTTTTTTCTTCAAAAAAATTAGTTTCTATGCATCCAGCGATACTAGATTCTTAGAATAGTCGAAGATGTACGCAGAAGTTCAGGGTGTCTTCTGTGAACACTTATATATGATGCAGGGATTTCGTAGACGTCTTAGTATTAAGGCCTTAATTAAATTCCAACATGCAATGCATTTTTACATTTTTTGTATCACTTTCTTTATGTTTATTGGCTCTTCCTATTATAGTATATTTTAATGGTATTATTTTTGAATAATTCATACGATCTGTTGAACTGGCGGCCACTGACTTCACTGTAAGCCTTGCAGCGACCAACAATGTTTGCCTCGTACCCTTTCAAATGCACCTGGCATGTTTATGAATATATGCCCATGCTGATTCAATTCCAGCTACCAGATCCACTTCTGTTTCCACAGGATTCCCATAAATGGGGCTCATGCAGCGACCCCAAAAGATACTATCTACCTTCAAAGACCTCTTCCCTCTTACAATACTCAAAGTGTTTCGAAACTATTCAGTAACATCCTGTGTTTGTATGCATATGGGACTTTGGAGGTTACCCCAGAGGAAGTACAAGGGGTGCTGATAAGTCCTTAGCCTGACCAGGAAGGAAACAAGCTACAGTGACCAAACTCGGGATTTATTCAACATATTCCCCATGAAGCTCAATACAATTCTTAGCCCGTTGCTCTAACTTTTGCAAGCCACTCAAAAAAATTCAGAAAGTTGTCCGTCCAACCACGTCTACGCGGTAGCAATGACCTCCGCGTCGGACGAAAAATGGCGACCTTTCAATTGTTTTTTTCAGTCCAGGGAACAGGTGGTAGTCCAATGGGGCCAGATCCGGAGAACAGGGTGGGTGATCAAGACATTGGAAGGCCAGGTGGGCCACTATCTTCTGGGTTGCAAGTGCCCGGTGAGCCAGGGCATTGTCGTGCAAGAACAAGACTCCCTTGGTGACCTTCCCGCGGCTTTTTTCCTTCAAAATGTCCTTCAATTGCACCAGCAGAGATGAGTAATACTCCGCGTTGATAGTTTGGCCCTTTGGAAGACAATCAATGAGGAGGATGCCATCTTTATCCCAAAAAATCGAGGCGAGAACTTTTCCAGCAGATTTTTGCACTTGGAATTTTTTGGGGCGGGCTGAGCCGCTATGCCGCCACCCCATCCATTGTTGCTTTGTCTCCGGGTCATAGTGATATAACCAGGTTTCGTCCATGGTCACCAATCGCGAGAGGAAATCATTTGGATCACGCCAAAAAAATTCTAAAAGTTGCTCAGACGACTGGCACCGTTGACATTTTTGATCCACGTTCAGGCATTTCGGGACCCACTTCGTGGAGAGCTTCCGCATGTCCATATCTTCATGAATGATGGACCCAACCCGCTCGCGTGAGATGCCCAGTTGCTCAGCTATTGATTTAGCCGAAATCCGGCGGTCTTTCAAGATTAGCTCGTGAATTTGATCAATAATCTCCAGGGTGATCACTGTTTTGGGTCGTCCAGGACGAGGCACATCACAGGTGGAAAAATCACCACGTTCAAACTGGGCCACCGAGTTTTTGACGGCGGCATACGATGGTGCATGCTCCCCTAATATTTCTGTCAGAATGGCGTGAATTTCCTTTGGCGCCTTGCCTTGCAGGGGGAGAAAAAAAAAACTTGACAGCTCGCGTCTCTATGTTGTTGAAATCGCGCGCGTCACCTGACATGCTTCCTTTCAGCCTCTATAACAAGAAAGGACTTGCAATTCGGCACATGAACAGACTCTTCTTTCCAACGACACTATCGATTCCGTCTTACGACATCGGGAAGTAGGTCGGGCTCAGGACTTATCAGCACCCCCTGGTAATCAAGCGGTCCCACGTCTGAGGATCGCGGTGTGCATGCGAACCCCTCCCCATTTCACCAGTATTTACGAAGTACTGCGTCTGGATGATGACTAAGAGCAAAGCACATTTTCGCCCATTTCTCAGCAACAACTGAAGGTATTTTCTACTACTACACACGCTGATCCTTCCACGCATGTGCTACTTACGATGTCAGTTTGCTTGTGATCTGTCACTAATGAAGGGCACTTTACTTTTAGAGTGAAGTACCTTTTCGACTGTGTCTGTGCTCTGTAATGAATGTCAAATTTCGGAAAACTCTAGTTAGACTTTGGGTAAATGATGTACCACACCAGGTAGCTCAGCATGTTGGCTTTCTGCTCAGCAGTTTGTCACACTGTAGAGAATGCCGGAGAAGACAGTTTGCGTACTGCAAGGTAAGTGGCCTCTCTCTTATTACTGAAGTTTGCTACATATGTGGAGATGGCTCTGGGCTCGTTACTTAGAAGAAAGTTACTATTAAGTGTTCGGGATTTATTTGGCTTCAAATTGTACAAGGTAAGTCGTGCTGAATGTATTTACAATTTTATACTCCCTCTGATAATCTCCAGGTCAGGTTGAGCACTTTTGGTTAATGTTATTTGGCTACACTTTTTAAAATTCAAATTATAAAACTTTGGTGCTGAAAAGGGTTTTAGCATAGGTTGAGGGAAGGCAATTGCTTTGATTGACTGGAACTACTTTGGTGTTTATTTAAACATGTAAACTTGTGTATAAATTGTAAATTGTCTATTTTGCCAATAGCTTAACTCTGTAGCAAGATAGCTTTAATAAATTAGACTACACCATTAGCAATATAGTTAGATTTCTTACTCAGCAGCAACGTCCTTGAGTCCCAAGCTAGGTACATGAACTGATAGAATTTTGCACAGACTGAAGTTTGCCTACAGGCAACAATCCCTCCAGAGGCAGTAATGATATTTAGAATGGAAGCAGCTGTCAGTAATCTATGAAAAACCCAAAACTGAATGGTGGCAGTACCATTAAACTGTGAAGACCTAGAAGACGTGAGTAAAACTGTCGAAGTCACACTATCTATAGTGTCTCCTTTGGTAGGATGTACTCTGAGTCAGAACTATCACCGGGAGGCACTATACTTCCATATGTGTGATTTTTTTAAAACTCCACTCTTTGCATATTTCCCCGCATGCTGTATGTGCGATGTAAGCTTGGTTTACATCGGTCTGTAATGAAGGACACTTAATTTGAGGAGCCAACTTTTCACCTACGCCTCAGCTTCCACTGGAGTGATTTTCACAAAACTTCGTACCTCGCACTTTCCACGCATGCGCTGCGTATGATGCATTTTTGTTGCGTTCGGTCAGTAATGAAGGGCCCTTTACTTGAAGAGCAAAGTACCTTTTCATCTATACCTCAGCTTCCTTTGGTGTGAAATTCCTCAACATCATAAACGGTATTTGCCATGCATGCGGGACATGCAGTTTAAATTTGGTTTATATCGGTAACTTTAGAAGGGCACGCTTCTTGGTGAGCAATGTACCTTTTCCATTGGAGTGATATTCCTCAATTGTCATACCTTGCAGCTTAAACGCACGCCCTACCTACGACGTCTGTTTGATTGTGATGAGTCAGTAAAGAAGTAGTAATTATGTCTGTTTAACATATCTAGGCGTGTTCGAAAAACTGCAAAAAGCGACTATTAGTTTCAGCTTCTACTGGAGAGGCATTCATGAACTTTGATATCTGAGTATTTTTAGAAAATTTGCCAATAAAATTCTAGTTTCTTTCAAATCAGACAATAATGGGTGCTTCACATGAAGACCAATATACATTTTTGATCATATCTCGTTCATTTCTACTTGGAATTAGAAACGTTTCAGAAAAAGTTGCAGATGAAATCAAAACACGTTTCCTGTTAAATAACTATTTTTAAAAAATCGTGCCGTTTATGAGATAATGTGGAAAAATGAGGTAGAGTCGGGCAAACCACAGATGAAAATATGGCGAAAGGCATTGTTTGCTGGATACCTGAGGATACAAATAAACACTCAGAATATGTAATAGAATATGTAATACTTGTTGCATTTTCACTGCAACAATGGTTGCAAGAATGCTCCTCAATGTTACGTTATATGTATTTTGTCTAACTTGTTTGCCTCAGTACACCATTTCCTGAAATGCTGCCATTAGGCCATCAGCGCACACCTCTATAAACCGGTGGCGTGTGAATATGGTGAAATATGTTTCATCCACATAAACCGCAACACTCTATCAACTTCTTCATGGGACCAAGCCTCATGATTCTCCACCATTCCACATCAACCTATACCTAACAGCATCTGCTGACTGACTCTTGCACCATCTGATGCCTGTTACCCTTACCACAAGTGCCACCTCCCAGCCTTCCCCCACCCCCTCCATAAAAAAGGGTTGATTAACACAAAAGTTAAGTATAGGGAACCTTACTTATTGAACATGCCATGTAAATACTTGTAAAATGACAGCACAAACACAGTCCACATATGGTATTATCCCAGTAATGAGGAACAAGATTTGGTATTCTGGGATATAACAGAATGCAACTATATGATAGACAGGTACTAACATTTTGGAGAAAATTACTGTCTCCAACTTCTCTGCAAACAGAGGCAGCTGGCTCCTCTGAAATATCTGTACCCATCTAACCACCTCACAGCAATGCCTTTCGGAAGGAAATGAGCATGAAATTTTACACCTTCTGTGTAGTAGCATTCAAAAAATCTGTGTAACACAGGTTATTTATTCATTACAAAAATAACGACACTTTGAGATGGAAATGTACTGGAATGTATACACTCACGGCAATTATGCTGCACTCTCCAGGTAGACAGATCAACACTCGAATCAGCAGCTGTGCACTGTGATACAAAGCCAAGGAGTGCTTGACAATGACAGCCAGCCTCTGTTGAGTTGGTAGCTTGCAGACATGAACATGTAGTCTCAATGCAGTGTGAAACATACTTCTCCACATTCACTACTCTCCTACACTGTGCAAACAGTGGTTCCCTGTAATAGCATATGTTCCAGTGATTTTAACACATGTTGGAAATTTGTGAAGGAACTACATCATATTTCTTCATTAAGGTCTAGATTTTCAGCCAAACGGTGTCTACAAAAATATAGGCAATAAATTATGCACATTCACATAAGTAATCTCATATGGAACATTACTGTAATCTTCAAATATATTCACCTTACAGCCAGACTATTCACTGTAAAACTGTGAAGAAGAGAAATGTTTCACTCCATTGAAGTTTGAGATGATTAGGGAGGTACACATGATTCTGATTCAGAAGTTAGGTCATGCAAAAATTTACAAAAGAATGTGGTGGTGGTGGCAAGAATGTATTTTTCCGTTGCTTCATGATGATTGATGCATGCACTAAGGCTCAGTTTTCATACTGGTAGTAAAGTGAAGAATCTACTTGCTTGCTTGCTTGCCTGGTCCAGAGCACACACTGCTACTGAATGCCCATTGCTATTCCGCTAACTTCACAAGACAGTACAATGCAAAACTGGCAGTTCAAGCTGCTTTGTTCTGCATACCTCAAAAAACTGCACTACGTGGACTGACATTTACTGTTCCTCTGTTTTGCTTACTTCACAAGACAACCCACATGCAGAACTCTCAATTAGTGTCATTTTGTATAGTGTGTTGTACAAGACAGCACACATGCAAAACTGTCACTTGCAGAACTCTCAATTTGTGTCACTTTGTGTAGAGTGCCCTACAAGACAGCACACATGCAAAACTGTCACTTGCAGAACTCTCAATTTGTGTCACTTTGTGTAGTGTGCCCTACAAGACAGCACACATGCAAAACTGTCACTTGCAGAACTCTCAATGTCACTTTGTGTAGTGTGCCCTACAAGACAGCACACAAGCAAAACTGTCACTTATAGTTTCTTTGTTCTGCTTACCTGACAAGAGAGCACATGTGCAGAGCTTTCTCCTGTAGACTCAGCTGACATAAAGCAGGTCTGCATTTTACGTCAAGGAAGGGATTAACCCAGCTATCTACAAATTCAGCTGTTGTTCTTCCAAGTTTTCCATCAGGCCTCATTTTATCATCTGTCATGTTCCGATTGAAGAAGCCACACAGTCCATCAACATGGCCAGCAAGTCTACCTGGCATCTGTATTTCCAATCAATATTAATTCAGAAAATATTCCAAGGGATGATGAAATACAATTTTGGAATGGTACATTTATTCTTACATGAAGATGAAACTTGTGTAATAAAAAACAAAGTCTTGTGATATGTATTCATATGCACATTTAAAAGTCAAGTCAAATTGTAAAGAAGACTGTACCGGCTAACACCAGATGCTTACAGTATGCAGCCTTTATACATAACTCAATATGCAATGTGATTTAATAAAAAACCCCTCACGCTACCGGTCAGTTTTATTAATACTGAAACATTCTTCAAGTCTTGCAGTTCAAATACCTCCACTGTCAATATTTAAAATAAAAATTGGCTTCCTTATCCTTCATTGTAAACTTATGTAATAATTTATCTTCTTACCTTAGCATTCTGTTTCATTAAAAATATTACAAAATTTCAAGTTTGTCTAATTCATTCAATAGTTATTCTGCACCCTTCTACAAACCATGCAACTCCATCCATCATACTTCTGTCTATCTGATATAATAAGCGCAAATTGTTAGTTTAACCATGATGATTCACTTATATTTTCTATTTTTCATTTACATTTACATGATGACCAATCATTACAAACCCATTCATCTTTATTATAACTACCACTATAATTTATTTCGTCATTTAATTTGCATACATAAAATAATGATGGAGGCCACACTTTCCTGTGAATCTAACATAATTTGCTTTTGACAATCAATCACATAACCCTTTTATTTCTTCATCTAACTACCTCATAAAATTGGGTTTATAAATATGGAAAGTGAGGCTCAGTTATAACCACAACGTATCTACATTTTTAACTGCGAACTCACTGCCTTCTCCTTTCACACTCACATTACCTCTTTCATAACACATGAAATTGGCATAATCATTCTAATGATTTCCTCTTAAGATATACTACAAATTTCCAATGTACCTCCAAATCTAATGATTCTTCTACTGTCTGTCCAACAACTAAAAGAAAAACATTGATCACAGAATTTCCACACCCACCCACCTCTCTGACTTTGGAAATATAACATACATGTCAAGAAAATTTTTAAAAACTTCCTTGTGGGAAATGACACTTCATCACTGCAATGCTTGATCCTGAAATTTTGTGACAACATAGTGCCCTTATCTTTAGTGTTTAAAATGAACCAAGCAAAACATTTTATTTGACAATTTCACCCTTGAAGACAAGGAAATTACCATGCCTCAAAATATCATGATCTGGCTATCCACTGATGCAGTTTCACATGCCAGAACAGAATCCTTGGCTACACTTCCGCAAAAACCTCAAAATTCAGACAAAATTTTGTGTACTTTTTTAAAAAAACCTTTTGCATTTCAAAATCTACTATCAATAACTTACCCCCCCCCCCCCCCCCAACAACCCCCCAAACACCTTTCCTTCCCCCCTTCACCCCCCCCCCCCCAACCCCCCCCTTTTTTATTTTTCAATAC
>Ga0123355_10013463_pt1 | contig 12732 bp, 13 predicted proteins | sample TergutEmb28metaG_3_FD_89872 | JGI IMG/M metagenome (GOLD analysis project Ga0123355, IMG submission 89872) | Embiratermes neotenicus P1 segment gut microbial communities from Petit-Saut dam, French Guiana - Emb289 P1 | ecosystem: Host-associated > Arthropoda: Insects > Digestive system > Gut ...
ATGCCTGGAGGCGGAGGACTGAGGAGGCCAAGGCCCAAGATGAGTTGTTGTATCAGAGGAGGAGGAGGAGGAGGAGGAGGGGGGAGGAGGGGGAGGAGAAGGGGGAGGAGGACCCATAATACTTGTAAGCAGTATCCTCCTATCTACTACCTTCCACTCACAATTCTCGCAGCTTTTCACAGCTTCCCAGTTCTGTCTGATTGTCCATCTTAGCTTATTTATTATTCCAGCACATCACTAAGAAATCCCTTCCCCCACTACAATACACCTGCAGCTGCCAACCATACCGTAGACAACTTAGGACGTCTACACAGCCACAGCAGCAGACCGGTGTGACACTCAGCCCCACCACAGGCAAGAAAATACTGCACTGCAGGATCAAACATGGGCCCAGGTCAACTGCACCCCATTGGCATGAACCGACTCAGCACATACACTATCTTGTCATAGACAAACAGGAAAACACATGTTATATACATGGTTCTTTACCATCTGTACACACGCCCACCAATTTTATGTAAACGAGATATCATACCCTTACCTACACTAATACTAATAATTGTTCTGTGTTATATATCTATATAGCTTCTCTGATAAATTGTATCCAACCTGATGATGGCCACAGCAGCAATGGCCGAAACATGTAGTTGGTAAGTTATATGCAGCTGATAATATAGTTGTGTTACGACTGCTATATTCTTACAGAATTATTACCTTAGGTTCTAACAACACAACGGGGATGATGCTCCTAAAAGTTGATACCAAACGCAATGAATACATTATATAAAACTTCCTTTTTCACTGAATAATCAGCTTTCTTGAAATCTATACACAGCCCATGCACTGCCCCAGTGTACACCCATTTTTTCTCAAGTATTTGAGAAAATGTTGGTAACAATTCATCACCATAAAAACTGAACATGTTACAAAACATTTCAGTACATGCGTTCTTAACCTCCTTACTAGGTGGCGAGTGAACACATCCCCAGGGTGAAAGCCCCCCTGATACCCACTGAACAGGAGACTACATGGGCCTCAGAGCCAATCTGAATGCTTTCGAGAACAGGTTAATCTCTTGCCTGTCACAGACCAAATCACAATTTCTCAGTCATCCAGCCTGCAGCCTCATCATTGTAAAGGCCAAGCTATCCCAGACCTTCACCATTAACCCTTTCCCCTCCCTAACGCTCCAAAGCGCTCGGGATTTAAAAGTCCCCTCCCCCTCTAAACGCTCTAAAGCGTTTCTGGTAAAGTACGTAAATTTAAATGTCCCGTGAAAAAACTCGGCTCTTCTGCCCAGGCACTAGCGATTTAAATTGAACGGGGAAAGGGTTAAACAGATCAGATTTTTAAAATAAATTATTTTACCATTTAACTGCAACAATCCTTCACAAAACTGAAATGTGATTTCGACAGTACTGAAATTAGATGTGAGCTTTCTCCACTCTATGTACCAGCGCATCACAAACACCAAGCAGGCAGTTCTGATTCCCCATTCTTAACCACCATCGATCTTCCTTCAGTACTTTGACATCACTGTCAAGTATTAAACTAATACCCATAAGAATTAACATGACAAAATAACTCAGTTTCAAATTTGATACCAATTCACTTGTACAGTACATGCAGGTCTGTACAAACTATCCTCCAACAATGTTTCTTCAAAACACAAAAAATGTACAGAACACACACAATAATACATACGTGCATGAATAACTTACACTGCATTGTAAGACGCTCCTTGTACTTCAAAAAATAGTCTTCCCAAGTAATGATTGTATCAACTTTAAAAAATTTGGGAGTTCTGTAGCATTTACGCTTCTCATTCAGTGGCAAATGCAGAAACGCATCTACAACAGAACACATACAAACACAAAAATATAAAATACTAGACGAATTTACTATAGTAAGAAATTATAAAAGCACTATTCATCTGATATTTCATGTACAGAAGTACATCCAAAATTTCCTGGCCTGAGTCAATAATGAAACATGCATTCATTGGGATTGTTATCCCTTTCAACATAGTGCCCTTATGAGTTTATGCAATGTGTCCAGCATTTCTGCCACTACTGAATTTCACTTTTTGAAATCACATGTAGAATGATCAGAAACTGCTCCTGAATCTTCGTGGCATCCCGGAAATAACACTCTCACAGCCGCTATCTCATTCACAGAAACAAGCAGAAATAACCAGAAGCCAAATCAGGTGAGCAAAGAGGATAAGTGAACAGAGTAATATTTTCAGTGTGCCAGAATGCACTGACAAAGCAGTTCAATTCAGTACACTGTCATGTTGAATAAACTGGTCCTGGTTCCACCATTGTTCTGGATGTTTTCAACAGACTTTCCAGAAGTAATGCTGATTAACCACTTGGCCTGGAGGAACAAACTCCTGAAGAACAATACCTTGACAGTCAAAAAAGAGTATCAACATGGTCTTGATGTCTAAACTGACTTGAGTCACTTTCTGCAAATGTGGGATATAAGAATAAACCCAAGTTTTTTTTTCTGAATTACTGATGCAGTTTCCCCTCCAAGTCTGAAGTGAAACTTCATGCCACTGCAATGTTCCTTCAAATCAACCATCAGAAGTTGTGCAATGCATGTAAAACACACAATAACAAACACCTCCTGAGAAGCAACCCAGAGGGTTATAGCAGCCAGACTCATTAGGCTGACTCAAACAACTCCGATACTGTGGCATCTGGTAGTAGCAAGCTGTCCTACTTGCCATTTTCAAACCTGGTGGTTAAGTTCAGGAACTTTTGGATACTCCTTCATGTAGTTCTGCCTGCTGCATATATGTGTATATATATATATTTTGTGTATAATGAAATAACCCATATGCATACATTCCTGCACACCTATGGTCAGTGAGCTAACTGCATGAATGTAAAATTCCTAATGATTCTACATGACCAAAACATGTTAAAACAAAACAGGGGTGCCATCACAGCCATTTATGTATGTAGTTATTCACAACGGATATAAATTTAGTAACCAACACAAAGTGTGGTTTAATTTTAGCTGTCTCTAAATATATTACGTGAAGCAACTGCTGTAGTGGTGATAATAGTGTAATTATGAATGTGATTCAGTCTACTGTAGGAGCTGGGATAGGGCAGAAGGTAGTGACTAGACGGCATGCTGTATTGTCTGGGGTCAAGATCCCGGCAGAGGCAAGAGACTTTTCCAAAACATCCTGAACAGCACTGCAGCTTTCCTTGGCTCCTATTCAATGCATACCAAGAACTCTTTCTCCAGGAGTAATGTGGCCAGTGCAGGAGGTTGACCACTCAATTTCACCCAGGCCCAGTATAAGAATGAGGGGAGCTATACCTACATTCACCCTATAAACTTTCATGGCATGTACAGTGGAGAACTTAACCAATCATTAAATCTACTACACTATATTTTGTTCTTGGTATATTTCTTTAAATTTACATATTTATAGATGCCCTCTGAATGTTATATTTTGTACTGTGACTTGTTCCACATCCTACTCAGTAGCATCTATGAAAAGCATATATGCAGGAACATCGAAGTTCCCACACTTTTTCACAGGCATTTTTTGGTACATATGTTTCGGACATGACAAAGGTATTATTCTCAACACAGTCTCCTTGCTTCTCAATACACTTGGCCCACTGATCTACAAACTTCTTAAATGCACTGCAATAAAAGGTATTTGGTTTTGTGTGAAGCCAGTAATGTATCACCTTTACCTTGTCATTATCTGTGAATCGTCAATTTCTTAATGCTTTCTTTAGGGGTCCACACAGATGAAAATCAAAAAAAGGCTGGTACAAATTATAGGCTAATTGGTCAAGAACTTCCCAATTCAGTATCTCGAGGGTGGGCATTGTATCGGCAGCAGTACAAGGGCCTGCACTGTCATACAACAGCAGTACACCTTATCCCAGTCTTCCTCTCCATTTTGTGCAAATGGTTCATAACCTATGGTATGGAAATGAATGTGAAGAATACTAAGGTCAGGAGAATCTCAAGGTAACCATTCCCCAGTACAGATTATGATAGGTGAAGAAAAAAAATGGAGAATGTGAAATATTCCAACTATTTGGGTAGCATGATAACAAATGATGCAAGATGCACATGTGAAATCAAATCAAAGATTGCCATCACAAAAGCAGCATTTAACAAGGAGAAGACTCTTTTCATGAACAAACTGGACTTCAAGTAAGGAAGAAGCCAGGGAAATGCTACATTTGAAGCACAGCTGTATATGGAACCTTAAGGAAAAATGAAGACATTGAAAACTGAAAAAAGAAGCAACAGACTGCATTCTCTACAGAGCTTGCTTTAGAAAAAGTTATGCACCTGTTGTAGGACAGACTACATGATGGTGGTGGTGTGGCAGTCATGGGTCAAAGTTAATTTGCACCATGTCAGAATACAGTTAACTTGCTACTGTGATGCTGCACACTCATAGATCGTGTTCACAGACAGGGTCTCGGGAACCCCAAAATATTGTCAGCACAGGCTTTCCAGCTGATGTCTGTGATCCAACTTTCTTGAAAACAGGACACAGTATGTACTTCCACGGCATGCTCTGTTATTTGCTCTCCGGCTTGTAACACCAAAGAAAGTCTCGTGTCTCATGATGAAGCAATTCAAGAAGCCCTCCCCTTCACTTTCATAATGTTTCAAGTGGCAGAGCAAATGTCCATACAAAAGTGCTTATGCTCTTCTGTCAATTGTCTGGGCACCCATCATCCAAACCCTCTGGTACCCAAGGCTGTTGTACAGTAATGAATAAGCTTACCCTTGGCTAATGTTTAATTTTTGTGCAGTGTCTGCAACAGTGACACTTCTATCCTTAAAAACATGGTTCTGGCTTCTTCCAGGTTCTTGCCCCTGGTAAATTTTGAGGGTGTCACAAGTGTTCTCCATCAGACACACTTGTCCAGATTTTCTTCAACACTTTTATCCAAACATATACATTTCTACAAGAAAGAGCACTGTCCCCACATGAAGCACACAAACATGTGTGAAATGCAGCACCTTGCATGCCTTCTGCTCCTAAAAAACATACCACGAATCTCTCTTCTTTCTTTGTACAAACTAAAAGTGACACAGCCATGCTTCTTGCTCATTACCAATTCATACCAAGAGCATAGTCAAGACTTTCACTGTGCTGAATGTCACATAACCAGTTATAGTGCTCAAAACTCTCAAAGTTTTACCTCAGCCAGTGACCGCCAACAAAAGTGTGTATACATGCTGTGGTTTAAGTCTCACTGTATAGAATTACATTACTCTTTCACTAAAATTATCATAAGCTACTTATACTTTGTAACTGAAAAACAACAGTAAATTTACCTTTCACTTTTCGAAAATCTCCAACTCGAAATGGAGAACCACTTTCACTCATATCTGAGAACTGACGAAAACCAGCGGGCAGATATGAAAAACTTTTCTCGTATGACAAAGGGTCTGCAGAAACTTCAGAACAAACACACTGAAGAACAGAAAGCCTTGTATAACCGTACAAAGACGCCTGTAAGGAAACTAATACATTACGTTCTATATAACTACAGGCAATTCGAATTAACTATGAACTCTACACTGCATGCCTTCAATTCACAAATCCAATATATAACCTCACATACTTGAAATACATAAACTGCAAAAAAAAAATTAACGCCGTGTACAACGTGAAAACAAAACTCACAAAACGCTTTTTGTAACTACCAATGTCACCTTCAAATACAAAAAGGAATTACGGTGTACATAAATGCTAGAAAACAATTGATACTCATTCCCGCTCCTACCAGTAATGACTTCATTCTTATTCGTTGCTGATTAAATAAATATTACTTATTCTTAAGCGGAAACCTACTTTACGACAAACTTTCAACTTCCACCGCTTCACTTCCACCACATGGTACCACGAATTATCCTTTTCAGTGATGACAACCAACGGGGACTCCACAGATTACTGGCGATACGTTCTACAACAGAGCGTGAACAACTTAACGGCAAGATTTCAGTTACTAACGACCACGTAACTTAAAAGCGCATTGTACACATACTTCAATGTATTGTCGATCAGTTTTCAGACCTCTTATTAAGCAATGTGAAGCACAGCTTTCAAAATAAAATAATGGCATTTATCACCGTCACTTGGCAACAAAGTTTCTTGCACCAAATAAATCTGCTGCAACACAATTGTACACCGTCCCGAATGTTTGAATTTTTCCTCCTCTCTCAAAGCCGTAACGATGGTCTTTTTTTTCCATGCATGCCACATGCCCCACCCATCTAAGATCTCATTTTGTAACCCTTACCCTGCTAACGTGGAGAATATGGTGAGCTAATAATGCCAGCAAATGGCAGATGGGATTTAACTTGGTGTTTAAAGGGTTAAGTCCACAAACTGGTACTTTTAAAAACCTTTGGTGGCAGGAAAGGGGCAGAAAACGAAATTTTTAACCTGTTACACAATGGAAAAGCTGGGTAATTTATTAGTGTTAATATAGTGTGATAACTCACAAAAATTATTACACACAGATACAAAAAATTAAATGATAACCATCATCATACTAATAAGTGTACTACTGAGAGTCGGACACTCAATTCAATGACAGATTTTTAATTACTCTGAAGCTTTTCATTCCGTGTATTCCTATATCAGCAAACGCCTTTTAATTGTGCCAACTTACATATATTTTTTGTATTTCTCCTGTATGTTTTGGTGGCATGTGTACCATTGTCAGGGAGAACTATTACGTAATTTACTTAAAACCAGATATTGTTATAAAACTGTTAAATATGGTTTCTATAGCAGTTACATCATAAATATGAATATATTATAAAAGGTACAGCTGTGCACACGTTGGAGTTATAATAGTTGTACAATACATGTATTGATAAATACTTTGACTAGCACTATAAAATCGTAGATATGGCACCACTCTACTCTTAAGAAAACCTCGGAAGTCTATGGTTAAAATTTCTCTGTATATGAACCGTGTGTATACATTAGGCTGTTACTGATGATATTTGTCATGGGCTTTTTATTGCCATGACAATATGTGTTTATCTCTCGTCTTCAAATTTTAATTGGATAGGAAGACCCAATACAACTAATTCAAAGTATAAAATACACTACAACATATAAGAGACAAAGAGAACACAATGATACACAAACACAAGGAAAATCATGGGTCACCTTTACATATCACAGTCCAGTAATAATCAGGAAAGTAACTAATTCAAACACACCTTCCTCCATATAGCTTACCTAGCTACCAACACTTTATTTGACAAGTTACAAAACATGCAGAAAACACAGATCAAACTCCAAGCAAGCGGACAGTTTTAGTAGTGTCAGGCATGCTCCCCCATGACAGTCCTCATATGGATACTGGTCCAAGACAGGTATGAAGTTAAGTAGCTTGTTTTTCCTCAAGGATGGTAAACTTGCCTTTAATAAACCTCCTCCATCACAAAATGTGTGGCTGTTTATTATTGGTGCTGTCCAGAGTGTGTGCAGGATGTTGAAAAAGGCTAGTCTCAAGTACCTTGAGACCCATGACCTCAAGCAGGATCTCCTTGAGAACATGTGGTGTTATTTGTTTGCACTGTGGTTCAAACAATAACTGAACTGTGATACAGTTTGTAGATGTCCTGAAGACTAGTATCATCAGTGTTCTTTCTTTTAGATCTCTGATTAACGCTAACTGTGAGGATGATAAGACTAAACTTCGAGACAATCTACATTCATTCTTAGAGGAATCTCATGCTTCTCTACCACTTCGATCTACAAATCAGGTTACTGGAACAGATGATGCTGTTCCTATTTATGTTGCAGAGCAAGTGCAGCAGGAGGAAGTGCTCAATTGTGACATGAAACTCTTGTCAGTAGCATATTTCGGTGGTTTCATTGCCAGACATGATACATGGTATCAACTGTGATGTCTGTAAAACATGTCTCACATCCCCAATGTTGTTGGCAACCAATGCTTTCATATATTCAAAGATTATGAGGAAGACAGACAGTTTCTAGCCTTTCCTTCCAAGAAGCTGGCAGAGACTTTAAGTGCTTCTCTATCTCTGCTTGTGTCTAAGATGTCAAAGGTTGCTCACGTGGGGTCAGTTGAAGAGAAGATGACAGTTGCCATCAAGGAGACAGTTGATTATGGATGGGTTGGGTTTTCTGGTTGTACGCCGCACAGCCAAAAAATAGTAGATGGTGTCATGAGAGTTACCACAAGAATTGCTAATCCACAGTGGTTCAAGCGAACAAACAGGTCAGTGAGTGAAGCAAGTAGGCAGAGGGCTACAAAGAGGAAGATGAAAATCCTGTCCCGCAAGTAAGTCAGTAAAAAAGTAATGCCTCTTTGTTTTTTCCCTATAAGCAATGTTTGCTGTTAACATCATGATCCATGTGACATAACACACTGGTGTCATAATGACTCATGAAGCTCAGTACGAAAAACATGCATGAGTTATTGAAGTGATGGAAGTGTGTGTGTTGCATGGCACTAATGTGAGCATCATCAAACATTACACTTGAAACAAGACACATGGGTCAGCAGTGGCAAACATAACTGTGGCACAGATGTCTTTGACTCCAGTACACATCCATCTTGACAAGAAGTATAGTGTACTACAATTAGACATATATGTAGAAATTAAGTGGCATTACTTTTTCTCCACAGACTCATGTGTTCACGTTATTCACATCAGTACAGGGTTCTGAAGAATTGTCTATATGTAAATACATGATTACTTTTTGTGTACATAACAGTATGTAGTTTATATTATGTACTTCACGTGAGTCCGTCCCCAGATTATCACATTTGTGCCTAATTCGAGTACTGCAGATTAGCTGAGGTCTTGTTTAACTTATAGAAGACAAATTTCATGTACAATCATGCAATACAACTCAAAATGTTTCTCTTACAGGAGTACATTGAAACATGAATTTCCCCAAGATTCATTTCTAGGGCCTCTGTTGTTCATACCATACATACATGACCTTCCTTTGCTGATGACACTGGTAACATAATTGCAAACAAGAATTTTGAGGATTTCTGATCTGTGTTAGTTACTTAGTTATTTCTCTTATATGAAATGGATTGCTTCTAATAATGTAGTCCCAAATCTAGATAAAACAAATATAATGAAATTTATGACAAATAATTCAACATATTCTGCATTATGTATTTACTATTTTGCTATGTATTTGTGTCTATACAACAACACCATTTCCACTAAAGTAGCCAAAACCTTGACTTTGTTTTTATATATATATATATATATATATTTTAAAACTTTTATTCCTATAACTTTTTATTCTAACTTCCTCATCACACATCCTAGAAGAATCAGTAAGTTTACGACCACTTGCTAGTCTGCATCCAGTTTTGTACAATTTTTCATAGTTTTATATAATTTTATACTTTAATATTCTCTCCCCCCACCGATGGTACCCTTACTTTTATGTAATGATGGGGCTTGCATGGTCATATGATCCTGAGAGCTATGCTGGCAGTAGCATAGCTACTGCTAGGGCCTCCCATGACTGACAGGTCAAGGTGATGACCCAGACAAAACAGGATACCTCGGTCCTCCAGGTTGGGGGTAGGGCGTGAGGCTGACAACCTCACCCCTTAAAATATATGCATCTTGAGAAGCTTCTGAAACTGGAAACCAGATGGAACAACAAAGACAACACAGCATGATCAATAATTTACAAGTATAAGGAACTGGAGATGTAAGTCGCAGGACCAAGAACAGCAGAGGACAATTGTGGAAGAGGTTAAGATCCACCAAGGATTGTAATGCCAAAAAAGAATAAGAAGAAAGTTTTTTTGTAAACTTGTGGTATCCCACAAGTATTGAGACGGCAACTACATAATCACATTTTCCTATAAATTTCAAGTCTATGTACACCTGATGAAAGATTGACTCCAACCATGAGTGTCGTTCTGATAAAAATTAGCTGTGTTGACTGACCATTTGTTTTAGTCAAATATCTTATGCTTAGGATGAAATAACATTTTTGGTATTATAAGTATATGAGTGAAGAAAATGAATTGTTATTGTTCAAAAATGAGTCATAATATGTATATATGTTTAAAAGTTATTAATTTGAATCTGTGATTGAAAGGTATTTCTCATTGATGATATTCCTAGACAATGTGTTCTTAAACGTTAGGATTACTGAATTTTCTGTGCAATAGTGCACTATATTTCAATAAGGGAATATGGACTGCTGTCAATGAAAAGTTTCTTCACCTGTGCACATTTTTGTCAAACATGGAGAAGTTACTCTGCATTGTCAGAATTTCACATTTATGTATGGGTCTGATGATGATGAAATGAGGGGGAAGGGTCATGAAATTTGATATGCATACCATTTATCAAGCATAATTTTCTATTGCATATTGCATATTGACACCCTACAGTAATATGTGTCCTGTGTATTGACTGCATTTTGCTGCTGAGTGTTGCATCATCTTCCTTGTTTACACATCTTGCCATTTGTAGGTGGTTGTATTCTTTGCACTTTCTGTGTTCTTAAAGTGGCCTGTTGCACGCGATTGGGTTTCATTGTTGCATGCACAGGCTACGTGTTTACATGTGTTTCTTTTCATTTATTGTATCTTGTTCACTTGTTGGTTCTCCTGTCCCGGATAAAAGTACAGCAACCAGTAAGTGAAAATGGCAATCTGAAAGGAGTGAGTTACAAAGAAGGAAACAAATGGAATAGAAATGCATATCACAAGTTCAACAGTGTAGAATATGGAAAAGTGTGCATTTAATACATGATACTATGAATAACTATGTGTTAGTATGGCACTGATAATGCAGTAGTTAGCATCTAAACATGTAAATACGTGCAAGTGGTTTTGTACTGTAAGTACAAGAATATACGAAAGGTTGGATAGTAGTCAGTTTTTTTACCGATTAATGCTTTGAGACACGTTGTATTTGTACCAACGATCTGAATGGGGAGGGGGGTCACTATCAACGTCACATCCATGTTAGGCTGTTTAAATACACAGATGGCAGGAGAATCACGTTGCCTATTTTCATCATTCACTTACTAATCTTTAATCTAGACGATGTGGCTTCGCTGGGCTATTGGCTCAAGGATGGACTTGCGCACTGTACGCATAACACATCATTTTTCAACATGTACAGTACGTAGAACCGCAAGAGAACCCCATTTTCTGAGCCACGATCTCCATAAACGTTCATCTTCGGATACAGGTGTATTAGGTTATATCGATGTAAATTAACTACAGAAGCATTCTCACGAATTATGGCAGATTCCTCCTGAAACAACCTATATATAAGTTACAAGGTGCTGTTTATAGTTACCTACGAGTAAATCCGCGCTGTCTATGTTTTTCGCCTAGACGCACAGACGTTTTAGAAAAGTAAATAATAATACTCATGATAACGCATTTAATAACACAGGCCAGGTTAGGAATGAAGGGAAGACTATAGAGACGTGAGGAAAGAGGGTAAAGGAATAAAGGAAATGCAATGCAGTAGGAATGACCTTGATTTTCAAACGACCTTTTACACATGTAGCCTAAAAATAAGCTTTTAATTTTATCTTGGTATTTTTAAAAAAAAAAAAAATCACAGAGGCAGTGTCTTGCACTGAAGGAATGAAGCGGAGAGCAACCCGGTCCTGCGCCTCTGCATTTCATTATTGATCTGTCGCTACTACTTCGTATCCCGCCCCGAACTGAGCGGTCACATTCCCCGTGACCCACGATCGTTGCTTGGCAATTCGACATGCAAGAAAGGCGATTTACTTCATTCTGCCTGCTAGCACTTTATACAGGTAAGGCACAGGTTCCTGTGACATCACAGCTTATATTGCGGTATATTCACGAGCAGCGTGTATCGTTCTTAACACGTGATTCTGTCTTGTACGTATAAGTCTACTTTGTTACTCAAGAATACACGTTTGTGGTGTGTACTGGTGTCAGACACACACACACACACAACAGTAACAGTGGCGTTATTATCAATTACCTTGACGTTTGAAACTCGGTATCATTCCACTGTTCGTGAAATGTGGGGACATAATGTTTCGACTCGCAACAGGTCATCCTCAGGTTCACTATATTAGGCCTACACTATTTGAAGCGCCCCGACATTTTTTTCGATTAATTTTTATGTTCCATTTCAACTATTAAAACCTTGCACCAGCAGAGCACATAAACTCAGAGCTACTACTTTTCCCACTAAGTAACCATTAATAACCAGATCCGCAAATCTATCTAACATCCCAGACAAGTGCGTTGGGTTTAATCTCCACGTATAAGGTACACAAACTTTCGCTAGAAACACATGGCAGCGTCATAAAGTCTAAACATTAACATTTTGGCGCCGTAATTATTTTTTTTAAATTTTAGCACATCCTGTATATAAAATGTGAATAAAACAGGAACCAAATACTTTAGAATTATGAAACAAACTGCATTTTGATGAGAAAAAAACGGAGAGTATATAACATGTTAAAAATATTCAGTACTTGTATTTGTTGAATAAATATATAAAATGCAAAGTTTAGAGGTTAGCGGTGCGGTACGACCACTATAGGGGTCGTTAGGCGTCAAAGGGTTAAGGGCGGAGTATCGCCAATCTTAGAACAAATAATTTACTTCCACATAAAAAAGTGTCAAAATAGATTAATGCGATTTAATACTGAAATTCTATTATGTGTGGAATGCCGTG
>Ga0123355_10013464_pt1 | contig 12732 bp, 18 predicted proteins | sample TergutEmb28metaG_3_FD_89872 | JGI IMG/M metagenome (GOLD analysis project Ga0123355, IMG submission 89872) | Embiratermes neotenicus P1 segment gut microbial communities from Petit-Saut dam, French Guiana - Emb289 P1 | ecosystem: Host-associated > Arthropoda: Insects > Digestive system > Gut ...
GCAGATGACGACGAGGTAATGGAGGCAGTGCAAAGTTGGTTAAAGGCCACGCCAAAAAGCTTTTTTCTAGAGGGCATCCGCAAGCTTGTGGACAGGTGGACCAAGTGTGCTGCGAAGCAGGGGGACTATGTCGAAAAATAAGACACAAACAACTTCTGTAAGTACTCTTGTAAAAAAGTTATTACGAGTATAAAATTTCCTGTTATTTAATGACTTACCCTAGTACATTAGTTCTTCTCGCATTCAAACTTTGGCTGACGTATTGTGTATTTGGTTAGTTACTGATACTGTGTCAGCTATATACTCAGTTATTACAATAACTAACTGTGCGATGGAGACCAAGATACTATACCCAGCAGGCACAAAATGAATTTCTCACGACTATGCTTTCAGAGTGATTGTGAAGCCGACCCAGCCTCCTATTCCATAAGTAAGGTTGACATTAAAATTATATATGTATAATTTATTTGTAGAGGACAACCTGTTGTGTTATAGAATTGCAAGACAATAAAAAATGTATTTTTCAGTCAAGCTCAACAATATTTTATTATTTAACTTATTGGCGACAAGTTTCGGTCATTAGACCATCATCAGGCCATCTTTACATAAAATTTAAAACAGGTTACAAGTAGTGCACATTAAATTCCATGTCATATGGGATCCCATAAAACTTACTCCAGTGTTTAAAATCTGTTAAAACCTTGGTCATATTGCCTGTGATTATAATAATAGGTGTGTGAAGATCTGAAATTAAATTGATATATAATAACACATTACTTAGATTGAACTGTGTTAAAAGCAGTAATCTCGTCTTCCAATTTCTGTAATTTATATATTCTGTGTGGTTCATTTCTTAAACTGGGGCCAATGGCATTTTAAATTTCTGCATGTACAATAAATCATCCTTCAGCTTTGCAATTGTTTGCTCATTGGGGCTGAAATCCAGGTTTACAATCACACTCCATGCATCATTAGTCACTATAACGTCCCTTTGCTTGATAAAAACTGTTCTGATAAATTTCTGTATTGGAAATAGCATTGTCAGCAAAAATAATCCCCAATCCCACAACAATATAACATATGTTTAAGGTTTTACACTAAAAAAAGTTTCCATTATTGCTATGTGTAGCTGTCACCACTCACGTGGCTTTGTCTATCTTGGCCACCATGCTCCTAGGGTGAAGTCAAAACAGCTGTAAACTATGTCACCATCAACAAGATGGTTGACCAACACAGTGGATGGGGCATGCTCAAACCGTGTATTCTCCTCCATTAGTGTATTTACATATGTACACAACTCCCAATTTGTACCGGTGCAGTCTATGTAATGTGCAATAGTCATGGAGGACTCTGGGATCTTTTCACCATCCTGTTACTCATCGCATGATAAGCCGATGTCCTGACTTTCCTAACCCCCAAAATCTTACATGTTTCTTGAAAAAATGTCGAGGTGAAAGACCTCCCTTAACCTTTTGGCGCCGGAATTATTTTTTTAAATTTTAGCACATCCTGTATATAAAATATGAATAAAACAGGAACCAAAATCGATTAGAATTATGAAACAAACTGCATTTTGAAGAGGAAAAAACGGAGAGTATACACCACGTTTAAAATATTCAGTACTTATATTTGTTGAATAAATATATAAAATGCAATATTTAGAGGTTAGCGGTGCGGTACGACCACTATAGTCGTCGTTAGGCTCCAAAAGGTTAATCTGTGATCAGAGTAGATCCACTACCATGTCTAGCTATAATCTGTGTAGCATAGACTCTTGCATAAGTTTGTGCTGAAACGTCTGGAAGCGGGAAGGCTTTCTGAAATTATCAATGGTCAGCAAATATGTTTTATTGGGTGTCACACAGTAAGGTCCCGTAATGTCCACTGACGTAACCAGGAAAGGTTCTGAAGGGTCTTCTACCTCTCCTAGCGGGGCTCGAAGTTCATGTTTGCCTTTCTGTGTCTGGCACTTATCACATTGCCTGATGTACTCCTCTATACTTTGTCACATTTTTGGCCACAAATACCTGAGAGGTATCTACTCGAAGGTCCTCTTGTTTCCCACATGGGCCACGAAAATGGTGTCGTGATTTTAAGTGATTATGTTTTGTATCAGAGACTGTGGAACTACCAGTTTAGGCTGTTTACCTCTCACCCTCTTACACAGAACTCCATCCATGTCCAAAAAATATTCGCTATTTGCTGTAAGACAGTTCTGTGTCTGCTCTTTACAAAATGAATCCTTCCTCTGTTTCCTAAAAATGAGTTCCTGCCTTATCAATTTGGTTCCTCAACCAGTCCAAAATGCATGCTTAGTGCATCCACGTGTTTAATTTTGCTACGAGTTGGATTTCAAAATCGAATTCAGACAAACATAGTCTCAGGCACATTAGGAGACTGTTGTCGGCAAAATTGCATAGAAACTTTAAGAGCTGCATGATCTGTTCTCACTAAAAATTTCTTCCCATACAAATAACATCTAAAATACTTTGTAGCCCATATGACTGCTAAAGTCTCTAGTTCTGATGCTGAATAAGCTCTCTCTGCTTTATTAAGTTGCCTACTTGCAAATGAAATAGGCCTCTCAATGCCTTCCTGCATTTGGGATAGGACCGCACCTAGCCATACTGTTGCAGCATCAGTTGTCAATATAAATGGCACTTTGAAATCTGGGAATGCCAAAACAGGGATGTTGCTTAATTTACTCTTCAACTTATCCAGTGACTCCTGACATTCTAGATTCCATTCCCATATTTTATCCTTCTTTGTTAGCTGTGTAAGAGGGTTGGCAATGTCAGCAAAATGAGGCACCAGTCTCCAGTAAAATGATGCTAGTCCAATGAATGATCTAACATCTTTCACTGATCGGGGTATTGGGAAATTTTGTAATGCCTTCACCTTACCTGGCGACGCTTCAATACCTCGGTAAGACAATTCAAATCCTAAGCATGGAACCCTGTCTTTAGCAAAGATGCAGTTCTGTGGCTGAAGTTATAAAATAGCCCTTCTAAACCGTTCAAAAATGTCAGTTAATCTCTTGGTATACTTTTCTGCTGTATTCGAATAAACAATAACATCATCTATAAATACCCAACATTCCATTCCCACCAAGTTCTTCAAAACCATATCTATCAACCTTTGAAAACTAACTGGGCTGTTAGAGAGCCCATACAATAATCTATTAAACTGATATGTCCCAATGATGGTACTGAAGGGGCTGTATTTTCTCCATGTGGCTCATGGATATTAATTTGCCAAAAACCTGAGCAACAGTCTAGTACAGAAAAATACTTGCTACCTGAGAGGGTCGATGTCTCCTCCAGTCGGGGAAGAGGGTAGCTATCATACTTAGTGACAGTGTTCAGTGTCCAAAAGTCAACACAGAACTTGTATTTCGGAACTCCATTCTCTCTCTTCTTTGGCATTAACACTACTGGCAATGACCAAGGAGAACGGCTTGGACTTATAACACCCTTGTCTAACACCTTCTGAACCTGCCTGCTCATTTTTTTATGGTGCCTTCCTTACAGGAGGTTCATCTCCTGTCTCAATTTTATGCACTACTACATCAGTACTCTTAAAATCATTATCCTCATCATTGTGGAAAATTTCTGCATATTTAATTAGAACAGGTTATATAATTTTCCTCTCAGCACGGGAAAAACATGCTAGCTTCTCATCTATATATTTCTTAAACCCCTTAGGTACCTCTTTGTTGCTTCCAAAAAAGAATGTCTGTTCTGTACCTCTATCAATGTCTTCCTCATCGCTGAGACCACTAAGTTCTCAGAAATCTCTTGGGCTACCCAAAGTATTGTTCCCTTAGGTAGGGTCCGTTCCTCTTCATTGAAGCTTGCAATCATCAGCATTACAGAATCACGTGGACATGTGAGTCCTGGTGTGCCATCCAGCTGCTTACTAAACTGGAGTGTGCATGCTTAACGGTGCACTACTAGTGGAAAGCACGCTTTTTGCAACTGGCTGATTTTTGTGTATTCCTACACTAGGTCTAGTTAAAATATGGGCCACTCATATGCCTTCAATAGGTACATGTGCCGGTTCCACACATAAAAGGCAGGAGGGATTTTATCGAACTTCTTCCTAGTACTTTCCCAAGTACAGTATGCTTAGCTCTGGACTACAACACGATTGTTTCCTTGCTTATGACGACCCACGTTTTAGAATCACTCAGTACTACTTCATGTGGTTTGGTGTTATTTCCTTAACCTTGTGTGGTGTTACCTCTCCAAAATTTCTTATTTTGTTCTTCTTAGCGATTAAGTGCACCCTCGTACTACACTACTGTCCTGGGAGGGGTTCTGGGAAACCGAAACATGGGCGATCAGGCCACGCCCCTCTCTCTGCTTACACTCCACCAAGAGCGATTCATGCCGTGATGATGCAACAAAATCTAAACTTTGGTTCAGGCGTACTGTCAACGAAAGGCTACCCAAGTCCAATCTAGACTGTCGCAGTGTCAAAAAATTCATTCTAATAATACAATCTGCAGAGGTTGGCAATTTGCAAACCAAAAATGAATGACTGAAGGTGACTCTGCAACATTCACTGGATATAAACAACTGTCACATTTTCATAATGTTGCTGGTCACAAGGTGTTTACTGCTTCAGGGAAGAGAAGCCTTTGATCAGTTCAGTCTATTTGACAATTACTTGCCTTCTACAGAACACAAAGGTTCAGTACCAAAACCACAAGTTCTCCAGTGTTCTCTGTGATGAGCTAGTTCAAACCAGTCAATAACCACCCACCCTATTTCTTTAAGATCTCTTTTAATATTATCCTCCCATGGTCTCCTACCAACACATCTTCATATAGTACCAGTTCATTTCACTGAGATATGGACACAGATGTATCACAGTAAAATACTGACTGACAGAAGCAACTTTACTTGTGGGTCAAATAACTGAACATTTAAAACTTACAAGGTTTCAAAGAGGTGTTCTGGGTTGTGACATTGTGCAGTCTGGTAGGTGGGTTTTACTGTTTGGAAGGAACATATGGCCTATATCTTCAGAGATGAAGGCAGTAATTACCTCTGAAATGTTTGTACTCACCTACCACACTATATGGTCTCACTACCAAGAAGACAACATGAAAGATGTTTCCAATTTGTTACAGCAGTATAATCACATAATTTTATATTTAAAACCTAAGAAAGAAATGGAACAAAATGCAACACTAATGGAAGGACTACTGCAGGGAACTGGTTAGTGTTGGGTTCATCACAATCTCTTTCTGAGTTCTTTCAAGAGGCAGTTCAGTCCTGCTCGGAAGTGCTCAGCCTAATCTTCCATGATTCACTTTCACAAATCATCTAGGCCTAGTTTCCAAATATTCTCTTTTTATCACAGTTTCTAAAATAAATTTGTGTATATTCAGGCCACTCCAGAACAGTTCCTGAAATAAAATTTGTACCCTTTTTTTTTTTATAAATTTCAGTACTCCTATATTTAATTTCCTGGTACAGATGTATAAATACAAACAAGTTATTCATGACACATAAAAGGATACTAAAGTGTGTGTAAGCTCAGCAGTTACATGGTTGCACACTTAAATAACACGTTACATCTAACACAATGCACTGCAGTTTATCACAGCATTTTGAATAAAGCTTCACTTTATATTTTAAAAATATGTACAGAGATTTTGATGTACCTGCACAGAAATTCAGGGTTCATGTATCTGTCTCTGTATCTGGTGCTTCAGGGAGCAGCTGCTGCAGTGCCGTTACCTGCCAAGGTAATGTGAAACATTTACTTTAGTCCCTTACTGCACATTGACCACGCACTTGAATCATTCAACAAAACTGAAACCTGACACAGACACTGATAAGTGGGTGAGGTAAGGCTTCAACCTGCAGTGATAGTTGGTGCATAGTAGCTAATATGAATGCATTACTGGACTGTCTTCCTGGGTTATTTGTTTGTTTATCCCACTGACATCCATAAATACGTCTTTCTTACTTACTTACTTACTCCAAGGAGCAGAGTCCTTCTTGAAAAGCTATCCAGTTCTCAGCTAGTCAAGAAATTCCCCCCATTTTATGGAAACCAAAGGTTCATTACTGAATTTACAAGTGCCCGCCACTTGTCTCTATCCTGAGCCACATCGATCCAGTTGATGCCCACATCCCATGTCCTGAATATTCATCTTAATATTATTCTCCCATCTATGCCTGGTTCTTACAAGTGGTCTCGTTCCCTCAGGTGTCCCCACCAACACCCTGTATGCACATTTCCTTCCCCCACACATGCTACATGCCTCACCCATCTCATTCTTCTTGATTTGATCACTCAAATAAGATTTAGTGAAGAATACAAATCCTTAAGCTCCTCATTATGTAAGTTTTTTCCACTCCCCTGTTACCTCATCCCTCTTTGGTCCAAATATTCTCCTCAGCACCCTATTCTTAAACACCCTCAGTCAATGTTCCTCCCTCAATGTGAGCAACCAAGTTTCACACCCATACCAAGCAACAATCAAAATTACAGTTCAGTATATCTTAATCTTTATATTTTTGGATAACAAACTAAGACAAAAGATTCTGCACTGAATGATAACCAAGTATTCTGGAACTTAAATCTGTTCTTAATTTCTTCTTGAATAGAATTTTGATCTGTTAACGTTGTTCCCAAATATTTGAACTCTTCCACCCTTTCAAAGGAACTATTATCAGCCTTCATACTGTGCCTTCGTCCTGCATTCGGATCTTAAGACATGACCATACAAAAAGTATTATCAGCATTTACTTTTAGTCCTTACTATTGACTGCTAGAGCGCCTGTGTTTTTCTTTATAGTATGTACACCTGAGCCCAATATATTAACATCACCAGCATAAACCAGACACTGACATGTACCATTAATTTCAAGCTATCCTGGTTTACCTGAACCCTCCTAATGGCATACTCTAAAGCAAAGTTGAAAAGGAATGGCAATAAGGCATCTCCTTGTTGCAAACAATGCTAATTAGGAAACATGTCAGACAAATGTTTGCCTACCCAGACTATGCTATAGTTTTCATTCAGATACACTTTTATTAGCTTTACTAGTTTCATGGGGGTACCAAACTCATTGAGAATATAACACAAGACCTCCCTTCTAATTGAATCATAGGCTTTCTTGCTGAAGCACTGCTTTATTGTAACCCCATTTTTTATCAAGTATTCATTGAATGCAGAATATATGATCAGCAGTTGACCTGTTGGGTTGAAATACGTGCTGATGATCCCCAAAAATTTCCTCTGCATATGGAGTTAACCGTGAAAGCAGGATGTTGGATATAATTTTGTACATACTTGACAAACATGATATGCCTCTATAATTACTACAGTCTGTTTTATCACCCTGCTTATAAGGAGATACAAAGATCAACTCCCTTCACTCCCCACGCAATTCCTCCTTATTCCAAATAGAAATAATAGGTTTATGAATCTCAGAGTGAATTGTCTACCCCCTGCTTTAATCAATTCTGCTGGGATTTGTGTCTTTTTAGCTTTTCAATAGCCAAGTCAACCTCAAAGGCACTCAGCTCAGGCACCAGTGGCTCTGCTGTATGTATTTCTGTCTGCCTAACATCATTAACCCCATGCACATTCAACAGCTGAGAAAAATGGTTCCTTCATCTTGCCAAACTACTGTGGGAGTCTGTAAACAAATCACCCTTCTCATCCTGTGCTGTATCAGTTCTAGGCCCCTTTAAGGGGCTCTGATGTTTTTTAATCTTACTCTTACTTTCAAGTTCATTAATTTTGCTTTCAGATATTCCTTCTGTCCCTTCCTGAAATGTCTACCAACTTCACATCTTACATGGTTTAGATTATCTACATTGCTTTGGTTTGGATCCTGTAACCACTGCATTTCAACCTGGTTCCTTTGATCTAAAAAACCTAAACATTCTTCATTAAACCATGGTTTAAGCTGCTTAAATTCCTACAGATCTAGATTCTCTTTAACTGAGGTTTTGATATTCTTTTTAATGTTTTTCCAAGCCCTATTTATGTCCTCACTATCATTTAAGGTCTCCATAGTAGCTAACCTGTATCCATTTTGTAACAAGACCAGTCTTTATGGTGACAAGTTGTTCGCACCTCGCCCCACCCCCAAGCTGGAGAACCACCCCTCGTTGGCTGTCCATGACTGCTTATTCAATATATTTGCAGCCACCCTCCATATTGGCGGCCATTCCTACATCCACAACCTAAGGACGCATCATGCCGTGGTGACAGAGGCCAACTTATCATGGCCATAAATATGTCTGCATGCTCAAATGTTACAGACTACAGACCACAGGACCTGCAACTGTACCTTTATTTAACACAACATGATTTTGTTGTCATCTGGAAGCAACATGAGGATTGTTCAAATGCAATCCATCTAAGGACTGTTGTGGGAAATGAATTGAAAGCTGCTCAAGATGTGACTTCAAGTGTGCAACTCCTCAAGAAAGTGTTAAAGGTATGCAGATTCAGGCTAAACAAACACTTGAAGGCCACTGTGGTGGAGGATTTTTAACAGGTGCCCTGGCAAGTCTTGCACAAGGGATCCTTTGGCTCCGTGACAATGTGATGCCTGCTTCATGGCCTATGGGGGCTAATTTTAACATCTTCTCCCCCTTCATCCATGGCAAACCATGCAGGGTCCCATTTTGACAAGTCCCATATAACTAAATAATTAATAGTTCCCCAGCCAGTCAAGAAATTCCCTGCATTTTATGCGAACTGAAAGTTTATTACCAAGTGCGCAAGGGACTGCCACTTTTCCCTGTCCTAAGCCAGAAAAATCCAGTCCAACAAGCTTCATATATGGTGTACTAAATTTTTTACGCTACACGTGACATCTAGACACAAGTACAAAGACTTTTCAATAATTCATGATAAAACGTATAACTAAAAATGCAATCACTTGCTTAAGATAGATTACATGAAGTGTAGAAGGATGTGGGTGAGATAATGACACTTTGCCAACTGCACAGATTATTGGCACAGCACTATGAGGTAGGAAGTATGTGAAAGGCAGAGGACAATAATATCCCAGCACTTTCCTGGCAAAAACTACAGTTTCAATGAGGATATTTAGATGCCCTGGTGGCCTGTCTCTCTTGGAAGCCTGACCTCACCTTTTCACGAAGCATCTTTTCCTTTGCAGCAGCTCGTTGCAGCAGGATCTTCACCTTATCAAGCAGCTGGGTCTTGTGCACCAGCTGAGCTCTCACCAGCTGCAATTCGCTCATATCACAGCGTGCATTGTCTTCTGGAAACAACAAGATGGAATGTGAAGTTTCTACTGAAAAATATTTAGGTGACTGTAAATGTGGAAATATAAGGCAAATGCCACTTCTTTTTCTCACATCTACCTTGCACTGCCTTGAGCTTGTCCTCTAGAAGCCTGATCTGGGAATTAGCCTTGTCAAGTTCTGTCTCAAGCTGAGACACTCTCTGCATTGCTTCCAGGTAATGTTCTTGTAGCTGTTTCTTCTCAGCCTCCACCACACGCAATTCAGCCTTCAGCTTGTCTGCAGAGCCCTGGAAACATGACATTCTCACATCTAAATATGCAGAACATCTACAACAATGAGAAGGATGGATAAACGTATCAAGAAACAGGAACATACCAAGCATGATGGCAGTTGTAAAGGTGGGCAGGGTCACAGATGGCAGACACCTGCAGGATGGGAAAACACGTAAGAAGGCAGAGGAATGTGCTTAAACTTCACCAATCATAAATTTCATTAATGCACGGGAACTGTGTGTGTGAGACATTCAACATCTCCTATTTAGGGACAAACACTTACACCTCAAAATTAAAATATGGCACCAATCTTACAGGACTGAGAAATTTAAAATCTCCTATTTATGGATGATAAACTGTAACCCCACAATTAAAGTCTGGCCACTAAGTGTGTAGGAACAGGACATATAAAATCCTTATTCCTGGATAATAAAGGTTAACTCACTCATATAAGAAGAAATACAGACAGATGTGTAGGCAGACTGATAGACTGATGATGTGTTAAAAGTCCAAGGTTTTTCGAGGCCACTGACATTACTACAACACAACTTGTTTCTGGCCTGCAGCTGAGATACGTGTAACACTAAGTTCAAAATTGTGCACTAGACATAGCTGAGAACTTTGTCATTAAACAGAATATTTCAGAAATCTAAATTTATTTGCCATGTTTTATTCATACTTACCCACAGAGGGAATGGAAAACATACAAAATGATTTTTGTAAAATTTTTCTTACTCTCCTGTTTCATCAATTTAAGTGTCTCTGAAATGTCTGGAGCAACATGAAAGGTTCCTTCCCTGACAAAATAAAAAGAGTTTGTGACAAAATGAGCAAACTTGCATGCAGAATTGAGAATCTATGAAATAAAGCACAAGGCTTGTAATTAGTTTGCAAACTGCCCAACAGTCAATAAACGCCACCAGGACTTCTAAGATGTTACAGCGTGCGGAAGAGGAAAAGCGTCACTGACAGCTTGTGTTACTTGTCTACTGTATCACATGTTATATTTGAAGAGTTACACAGTGAGGTTCAAAAATTATACTTCTACAAATTAGCCTGCATAGAAAAGAAATAAAACTGCACTTTCTCAAGCAACTCATTCTTTTGTGAATATTATACATCCTCAGTTTCCCTAACCTCTATCTAACACTGCACTTTGATCAGTATTCACATATTCTAACCATTAGAACCTTACTAGACAAAAGTTTCTTGTTAAAGAAGTACGTAAATTTGTTAAGCAAATACAGCACTGCACTGTACCATTTTTTTCCGCAATGTGGATACAGACTGCACTGCAGTAATTTTTTACTGCAAAAGTAATTTAAAAAAAGATGTAACAAACATCCTAATGCTGACAACTTTATCGTGTAATTTATTCCTTTTTGGGTAATTCCCCGGCGTCTGAGTTCTAATTGCCGACGTTTCGGAACTCACTATCGGTTCCATCTTCATAGGCAGGTGAATGAAGTATGATACTTCATTCACTTGCCAATGAAGATGGAACCGATAGTGAGTTCTGAAACGTCGGCAATTAGAACTCAGACGCCGGGGAATTACCCAAAAAGGAATAAATTACATTTAGAACACGGCGAAAGCTTAAAAACAAGAAACTTTATCGTGACTTTAACGTGTAAATGGCATATGGGTAGCAGATGGCACACATCACACCTTCACATAGTCAATTGGACATTTAAGCACTTGTCTCACCATGAAGCCAAGGCTTATATCCAGATAGAAGAAATTAGGGGCAAGTATCTACAGCCAGGAGTTGACAGCTTGCTTCCTGTCGGCATCTGTGCAAATCACTTGCAAACCAGGTGCTTGTTAAGGGGCCCAGAGGTGGAAATCACTGGGCCTGATACTATCAACCAGATTTGTGACTGGTTATGGCACTAAGACTGAGAGGTTATGGACCATTCTCCTTACAGTGCCAACCTTGCACTCCATCTCTTTGGATGCCTCAAAAAGCACCTGGTAGGCAAGCAATATGCAGCAGACTCTGCCAAAAAACAAGATGTCATCTCCTAACTACAGATACTTGGCAACGATTTCCTCCGTATCTGGCAACAAGCCTTTGTGCCACAGTGGGAGAAATGTTTGAATGTCAGTGATGACACATGGAAGTCTAACGCGTACTCTCTGCTACCAATGTGCCATGTGTGTGCTGAAGTCAGAATGAAGTTCTTAGCATCAGTGTGTTTATTTGCTTATTTTTTGAAACTCCTTTGAACCAGAAATTCCTTGTGGCAGTGGTCACTTACTTTGCGGTCTAGTACTCCATTCTTCCTGCCAGAAAGAAGGCGCTTATTTTCCTGCTGCAGTTTTTCCACAACTCTCTTCATAGCTGCAATTGTTCTCTCCAGCTCAGCCACAGACTTCTGAGATTTAAACTGGGAATGATGTTGCACAACCTTATACCACACTTATCCACATCAAACACAAAAAACCAAAAACTGTCTTCAATTCCTTTGAGTTATATAGGATGTGACAATTATATTTCCTGCCCATATCACCTACACTACATCGAATACAATAACTGAAAGGCATTTTTCTTTCACTTCATCTCCCCTCAGTCCAAACTTTCTCCTCAGAGTTTTGTTCTCAAGCACCCACAATGAGGTTTTGAAGCCACATAAAACAGGTAAAACCATAGCAAGCTTTAGTCTTCTAGGATGTCATGTTGTGAGGTGTTATAGAGAGAAGTGGAGGAAACTACTGCCTGTGCAACTTCCACACTTCTACACCACGACACAGCAATATGTCCAAGAAGACTCTAATGGATAAGCACTGCTCTCCGAACCTTCAATCTCACAGGTAAGACTATAGATTTAAATATGAGTGGCAGTGAATTTTCTGAGACTTAGTGGATACCCATGACAAGTGCAACCCCTGTCAGTGTGGCATGGTGATCCTCAGGTCATACATACAGGGGGAGTAACTGCAACATTCACAGACAGGTTTCTATCTGCTATTCTTTGCATAACATCAATGCAGAATGTCACATATGGCAATCCTGTCTGGCCACAGACTCAGCAGCACATACAGTCTTAGTGTGCAGATTTTGTTAACATGTTATATCTACAAGCAATACCACTATGAAAGTTTAGAATAAGGTTACAGTATCCTGGAAGGTAAGTATGTATCTGCAAAATACATGATGCCACATCCTGGAAGACAACTGTTAATGTTTTCCACTAAATGAACA
>Ga0123355_10013465_pt1 | contig 12731 bp, 9 predicted proteins | sample TergutEmb28metaG_3_FD_89872 | JGI IMG/M metagenome (GOLD analysis project Ga0123355, IMG submission 89872) | Embiratermes neotenicus P1 segment gut microbial communities from Petit-Saut dam, French Guiana - Emb289 P1 | ecosystem: Host-associated > Arthropoda: Insects > Digestive system > Gut ...
GAAATAACTCAACAAATAAGTCGCAAGCTCCTGAGGATGGATGTATTAACATCCGAAACATGTTGAGCATTAAATAATGAAATAATAAAGCAAGTGACATCAAGTTGGTCTCTATTTATTCAAAACAATAGAGGTTTAAACTAATTTCTTGTGTGTGGAAACTTTGTTCGGTAATGTCAAAAGAGGTTGTTGAGAAAGTAGAGTGGAAAATGGTTTTGTTTTTTAACAGTACCTAGTCCTATAAATTAAGAATGAGGAGTAAATTTTATTCTTACCACCTCCGACATATAGCATATTGAAAATATGAAGTATTTTGACAGGAGAAATACTGCGTGTTTACATCGAAGAGGGATTTAGTTAAGCCTGGAATGTATGCTTACAGACAGATGCAAACAGGCTGGGGGTTTTTTTTTCAAGTTTGTCATTTTATAATTGCTCCAAAATTTTAATTGCAAAAACACTTTTTTTTTTTGGTAAATAAGATGAACTCAAATATCGCCTTATTTTGAGCAGAAAATGATCAGCAGATTCTATCTACATCTAGTGGTTGAATTTCTTCACAGCATCAGTAGTGTCATCTCGCGGTCAGCCCGAAAACTATTTGATCTTTTCTATCCGTCTTTGGACTGGTGGCCTTTAAGAGATAAGCGTATAAATATTGTGGATTCTGGTCTTCAGGGATGTGAAGCTTTGTTGTCGTGTGAGTTTTCCTCAACATTTCGAAGTGAAGTAGTATTTTTATCTTAAAGGCCAACCATGCCAAGAATTACTAACAGACACTTTGTAATTCTCACTGTCTGCCAAGTTTCTTTCTCAAAAAGGGAAAAATTTGCCTGGCAATTTACTGGGGTTTCTCTTATTTTATACAAGTTTATAAAGATTCAATACTTTTTCTGCCCTAAATACCAGTTGCATTATAGCTTAATGAATTTAAACTGTGTACAGATAGAACATTTTTACATTACAATACCTTCACTGAGAGAAAGAACAGAGAGAAAGTACAGGTTCTGTGGTTTTATTCATTCATTAGTATTCAGCCTTGAAGGCCGGACTTGACAGGAACCAGAGCCCAGTCATGTGACCGGTATGGCTCTGGCACACTGCATCCTGGGCAAGTTCTTGGGGGTAGTTTGCCATTTCTTTCCCCCGCCTTTAAACGTTCCCACTTTAGCCGCCAGGCGTCTCCTTCCGCAACGACGCGAGAGATCCTAGCAGCGAAAGATGGGACTGTGGACGAGAAAGATGTCCGGTAGTAATTTTGTCTAAATTCCGACTTCCACATAAATTTAGGTATCTTTTGCATGCCGCAAATTTACGACATGGGACCGACGGCTTTACTTCCCCTCCGAAGGAAGGCGTGCTGAGGATTTTTTCGCCCTAAAATTCCGACGGCTTCGGCCGGGCTTGAACCCGCAAACTTGGTTACTAAAGGCCAGAAAGCTACCGCTAGACCACCGAAGCCGCCGGGTGGTTTTGTACATGGCAAGGTTTATTTTACTATTGGCTTAAACATTAAATACTTTTTTTTTAATTTCCTTGATGACCAAAAATTCGATATAATTTTGGACACAGTTATAGCTCCACACATACCACCGCGACTTCAAAATAACCGATTACATTTAACATCTCTAAACACGATTTTTTTCACGGTGTTTTACATTTCTCTACATCTGTTTTCCTCTGACACTGTTAAAGGCGATTCTCAACTAACGGATGTTTTAAAATTGGGCTTAAGCCCTTCAAAAAACACGACTCATTTCTGTAAAGAATAGTTTGTTAGTGATGATAGCAAAATAGTTGCTATATGTGTCTTGAGAACGGAAATGAAAGCATAAATAAACTGTTTGCTTTTGAAATTTAAAGCAGAATATGGATCAATGAACGTTTTCCCACTCAAGTATATTTCTGTCATAAATCTAACACAGACCGAGCGTTGGATTTTTGTGGGTCAAGAAGTTAACCTTCACGTTTATTATTCAGATGACATAACCTTAAATCTTACCTTGCAGGATTAGAGTCAGGCTTAAATTTCTAAATGTAAAATTCCTTTAACTGAAAACGATAAACAGATGAACCAAAAATAGAAGCGCAAATATTGGCTTTATTTGTTATTAAAAAGAGGAGTAAATTTTAACTTTACACAATCAACACGAAAATATTTGCTTTATATCATTCTTCCGCTGCGGTGTAAATAAGATCTTCGTTGTAATTTTCCCCGGCGTCTGAGTTCTAATTGTCGAAGTTTCGGAACTCACTGTCGGTTCCATCTTCTTAAGCAGGTGAATGAATTCACCTGCCTATGAAGATGGAACCGACAGTGAGTTCCGAAACGTCGGAAATTTGAACTCAGACGCCGGGGAATTACCCAAAAAGGAACAAACTACATTTCGAACACGGTGAAAGCTTAAAAACAAGAAGATCTTCATTCTTCGGAGACGTCATGCAACGTAGATTGATAGTTACCGACGTTTCGGACCTGCTTGACCCTGGAAGTTGGGACCGATAGTTTGTCCCGAAACGTCGGTAATGTACCAATGTACGTGGCGTAACTTATCAGAAGAACGAATATCTGCTTGTAATAAAAGATTTAGAAAATAAAATGAATAATTACGTCTCGAAATTAAATAGAAGTTAGGCCTATATGAACATGCGTTTTGTTTCAAAGGGGATTATATCCCATGTAAGACTCTAAGGTACGAATACTATTTCTTGTGCTGCGACTGTCTAATTCGTGCGGAAAGCCAACGCCGAGGTTGCTGACGTCTCAGCCGAATCTCCATCACATTTCCATGCTCAGCACCTTACCCGGTCAGCCGATGCCGCGGAGTCTACCTAATATATAGGCCTAAACCAGTTTATGTAACTCCAAACCAATTTTACTAGCGACTTCATGGTGATCGCGACATGCATCCACCGACAGAAAGTTATGTCCATCAGGTAGTATCAGCGCAGACAAATGGAACCGCTGAGATTACCACCAAGCCAACGACATGTAATTTTAACAATTATGACTAATTAATAAAAATGAATGGGAAGGGACATGAGCGTGTTATTTGCTGTTTGTCTATTTAATACCTGGTGTTCCTGTCTATTTAATGTACTATAGTTATGAGTCTAAGGCAAATACATGTTTACTTGCCTTGACGTGTTTTAGTTACGTTTAGTGCTGTTACTGAAAGGTTAAGTTGTCGCGTTACAGACCCGGTGTGGCTCAGAGGGTGGGTAGAGGTATAGCTTTACTTCCAACCAGCAGCAACTCGAGGTATGTACAGTATCTGTCTTTATTCTCCATAACTCTAATTAATAAATCAGAAATTCATCGACATACAAATCTGCTACCCCCAAAAAGAAACTTCACACATGCAAGTACACTCACCTGCACTACTGCGGCCACACATATGAAAATCATAACTGTTAAAAATTAAGGCACACTTTCTACCAACTATGATCACTCGACAAAAAAAAAATACAAAATTTTCGCACCTAATACACACCACAAATACCGAAACTTACACTAACGCTACTTCATATATATTTACAGAACCAGACGGCCTATGTGGTAACCAACGCTATCGTCGTGAGCTCCTGATGATGGGCATAATGGTGCCCGAAATATGTTGAGCATAACATAAGCATAATAAAGTAATAAGTGGCATCTAGTTGGATTTTATTCTTCAGTTATCAAGATGATGCACGGTCCAATACACATCAAATAGCTTTACTCTTCCACGATCGCTGCACTAGAAAGGGGTGATTGGTCAACAACACGCCCTGGCCGCACTTTACCTACGGGAAAGACCCGGTACCTATTTTAGAGGATGCTGGGTGGGCTCCAGGGTCGGTCTGGACGGGCGGAATATCTCGTCCCCAACGGGATTCGATCCCGTACAGTCCAGCCCGTAGTCAGTCGCTATACCGTCTAAGCTACCCTGCCCACAGTGCTGTTATTACTGTCAGGAATAAGCCCGAATAGCTCAGTTGGTATAGTGACTAGGCTATGGAATTTACATCCTATGAATACTGCTTGATTTCCAGGGAAGGCAAAAGATTTTTCTCTTCTGCTATATATTCAAACCAGCCCTGGGGCCCACCCAGCGTCCCATTTAACGGGCAAAGGCTAAAGAATTCGCTGCGCAAAGCTGGCTACCCACAACTCTTGAGGACCGAGTTTAAGAATTAGTGGATCTTAACTTCCAAACTCCCACGTGCCTTCGTGGTCCGCACAGGGACAAATTAACCTTTGCGTGCTATCGTCAGGATAGCGAATTCAGAAGCTTTTATTAGAGACTACTTTGGCAATGACTATAGATCTGGCCTCTGGTAAATATTCTGGGAAATATATGACCTTTTCGAAAGAAATTTAAAGATAATATTTGGTTTGATTCGGCAATAAATTTGAGTTCTTGTGTCAAAAGCGATATTTTAAATGACAGTTTTGTTTAACACGAATCTGCAGTAAGATATAAAGTTTGGTTCTTGTCCAAGCTCCCTGCTGAAGCTGCGGGCACACCGTCTTCGTGTGTCTGGCAATTTCACGGCGCTACACAAAGAACTCCTAATTTATATAACTAAAGAAGTGAAAGAATAATCTTTTTATGGATTCAGCCCAAGAATAATATATTTTTTTCCGCATTAAACTGATGTTCATTTAAATAGAATTTATTCATATATGAAACGTTAACTGTACGAAGTTCTTCTTGGTACAAAATCATGTCCGCTATAAAATGTTCCGTTTGGCTCATAAAAACTAAAGACACGAGTGTACAGTCCGTGTCAGCTAGTGGAAAATCTTGGAAGCAGTTCGTGTCGTAACTCTGCCCTGTTAAATTTTTCTTCCTTTCTCGTGTATAACCCACTTTCCCCATAAATGTTCTTATAGCATAGCAAGTCCATATTTCGTGTCAGCTGCGCAGTAAGAGCTGGAAACCCTGTCATAATTTCCTTCAGAATTTTATATCCTACTGTCAAGCATTGAAACCGAATTAGACCGTGTAGACTTGTACACGAAACGGGATTTGTTACAAAATTTGAGACATGTTATTCTTCAGTATAAACATTCTAGTGATATTTTATATTAATTAGATGTATTTATGTTAGTTCTGTACACGGAGGAGTGAGTAGGTACGTAGTAGCTCAGTCGGCACGGACTCTGTGGTATGGGCTGCAACGTCGAATAATTGCTATTCGAACTCCGGCAGCAGCAGGAAATTCATCCCTTCTTCTAAGGGTCCAGGCCAGGTTTGAGGGCTCACCCAGCCTTATATTCAAAGGGCGCCAAAAGCTTTCTTTTTTCACAGGCTGTGGCAACTGTAATGTGAAACTTGTCCATTCATCTCCATTTAACACCCAGGATAAGAATAAGTGGGACTGTACCTCCACTCCATCACATATTTTCATTGCGTGCCCTGTGACAACCGTATGGGCCTATTTAGTGGCAAAATCGTGAAGCAACTTTCTACCAGACAAATTTTAGATTAGAGTCTGTTAAGAGAGCAGAATGAGAGGATACCTGTAATGCCCTCTGTCTTGTCTCTGTGGCTAGGTTAGCAGTGAATAAGTCTACATGCTACCAAGCCGATCCTTGTTGCCTTGTTCTCAAACGCGTAGGTCTGCGGCTGTCTGATTGCTGGGATAGTGGGTTCGAATGTCCCTGAGAGCATGGATGCTCATTTGTTGTGTTTGTTGTGTGTTGTTTAGGTAGCGGCCTCTGCGACGAGCTGGTCACATCGTTCACAGGAGTCGTATAATTTGTGTGTGTGTTTCTAATTGTTTCTGATCTAGAAGCCTTAACAATGACTCGGCCTAGGTCAGGGTTCTGCTGTCGCACCACAGTAAAAGAAAACAAAAGAAGTTTTACTAACATACAAAATGTTTTTTCCATACTTCGCCCACAGATTTCCAGTCGTAAAGCAATCCCAGTACAGGCCTGGACAGCCCTAGGGGTTTCAGGAAGTTGAAGCTGCCAGACTTCAAGACAATCGGCACATGAAGTTGGTTACGGTTGTCAGCCCTAGGCACCGGCCGCCTTTACTCCCAGGAAATATTCCTGGTACTCACTTATGTTACAGACTGAGTCAATCCCAGGGTCAAATTGCGGCCGCAAGGATTATGACACTAACGGGAATCGACCCCGCGACCTTCCGTCTTGTAACGCAGTACCTCAACCAACTGCGACACCGCGTGCCCCTGTTTCCAGTAGCACACATTCCAAATACGTTGTCAGCTGGAGGAAATAGTTTGCGATGAAATGTCGGGTAAAACAGTTTCTGAATAGGCTCTTGGCTTTTTTTTTTCCCGGTCACTGTGTTTCTCTTACAGGAAAACGTTTAACATCCAGTATATATTTGTTGCGTGGGATGGTCCAAAGAGTGAGACTGTCTAGAATGAGAAAGATACCGAGAAGAAATTCTAGTAGGAACTTTATATATATTGAGAATGCCTCTATTACTATATTGACTAAGCACCGTGGCTTATTTTAATGTATAATCCTAGGACTATTCAGTACAAACTGAAATAAGTCACGAGAAAGAATAAACCAACCTCCAAACCGGTTAATATGGACACCCCCGTTGGCGAAAAATTGCCTTGCTACTAACTCTTCGGGCTGTTTCGTAGTCCGAAGTAAAGGTCGCCACGCCCTACACTAAACAGTGATTCTCAACCAATTTATTCTTGGGCAGCAAACTAATAGCCTAAACATCAGGTGTTTCCTGACTCAAGAGTGTCGATGAACCAAGGAAAGTCAGCCTTACAATTTCAACGGAATGCCATTGACACTGTTTTACTTGTGGGAGACCGCTGAGTTAGATTAATGGGATTTCTTACGATGCAAATAAAACGGCTCCAAAAATACCTCTAGCTCTCTAGGCAACATATTTTGGTCCAGACTGTACGCGCTGTGAACCTTGTGTGTGACGTCGATTTGACGTAGCAAATGGTTAATAGCGAGGCGAATTTACATTTCTGCTAAAGTTGGTGTCTTGTTTCAATTAATTTCTGTCTCAACATTACCGCCATCTGAGATGTGGTATTATATACAGCGGTCCTTGCTGCAACACAGGGTTTAGGGGGAGTCGTCATGGCGTGTTGGCAAAGCCTTTGTTGCTCATGTTTCTTAGAGGAAGTTTGAAGTTACGTGAACGCGAACGCTTATGGAACTCCTCTTACTTACCCAATGTAGCAGAGTCCTTCTTGAGAAGCTAACGGGTTCTCAGCCAGTCAAGAAATTCCCCATACTTTATGGAACCCGAAGGTTCATTACCACATTCACAAGTGCCCGCCACCTGTCCCTATCCTGAGCCAGCTCGATCCAGTCCTTGCCCCCACATTCCACGTCCTGAAGATCCGTTTTAATATTATCCCCTCATCTTTGCCTGGGTCTTCCAAGTGGTTCTTTCCCGTAGGTTTCCCCACCAAAACCCTGTATACACCTCTCTTACCCCCATAGTGCTACATGACCCGCCCATCTCTTTCTTCTCGAGTCCATCACCTCCTCCCATTCGTTCAGAAGACGTACATTTTTTATAATTCATGTTCGCAGTACTTCATTAGTTGGAACTGCCGTTGCTGGCCACTGAAAGATGAACCGCCCGAGTTTTCAGCGTGTATTTACAATTTTCGTGGGCCCGGTAGCTCAGTCGGTATAGCGACTGGCTACGGGATGGACGGTCCGGGGATCGAATCCCGGTGGGGACGAGATTTTCCGCACCTGTCCAGACCGGCCCTGGCCCCCCCCCCCCCAGCCTCCTATACAATGGGTACCGGGTCTTTCCCGGGGGTAAAGAGCGGTCGAGGCGTGAGTCTGACACTTCACCCCTTCTAGTGCCGTGGTAAAGAATGAGTAGAGCTACACCTCTACTCCCACTATGGGTCGTACGTCCTGTACGGAGCCTCAGTGCCTGTACAAGGGTGCACTTTACCTTTCTATTTGCAATTTTCAGCATTCAGATATTTGCTCCTCATATATTCACTTACTTTCAAACACGTATAACAAAAGCGGCACTTATGAAAACCGTTGTGGGGCTCGGGGTTGCTGTAGTGAAGGGGTTAAGTACCAGCGCTTCGAAGGAATATGCTATTGCCATTTTCAGGCTAAAAATATGAGCCTGTATTACCCACCGAAATTATTTTACTTCTCCACTCGACTACACGGTGCCACATAAAACAAAACATATTTAATATTCATAATTACTTCTACAGTTACTTTATTTTCCACATAATTCTCTGAGCCTTCATGTTGGTGCCCCCGGTACGGCCAGGTTCTGAACACAGATCTTTCCTAAACAACACCGCTTAGGCGACGGCACTTGTTAATTGGGTTTATCAGACCTGTGAAGTATCTACCGTCAACAACAACGATCAATAAATTCGACCAATAGATGACAAACTTCGTTGCTTCCAAACGGTATGCTTCGTGTATTCACATCTGTTCGCAGGCTTTATTTGTTTGTAGAATAGATATATTTAAAATGTCTTAATATTGTGTATAGCTTAGTATTGTATTGTGTGTGCTGTGAATTACTCTCATATGTTGGTTTAGACGAAGACAATTAAAATTTAAAATAGTTTCACTCAACACACTCTCACTTCCCTTAGGTTACTAGTTTCTGCCCGTCAGCCAGACCATCATCAGAACTATATAATGTCCAGAAATTTACGACAAAATCATGCAGAGAAATTATTTGTGAACCTATGAGGAGTACAGTTGTGTTGCACAAGAATGTATGTTAAATATATTTTTTGATTAAGGCGCAACGAGGAAGCGTTACTTGAAGGTCGTAGCAACTGTTCAAGTTTCCATCCATAAATTCAAGAATTTCGAGGAAAAACTTTGCATTTGAAATACATATAAAGCTTCTGTATGGATCTTTAGTAAATTTCTGTACATTATGTAAGTCTATTTTGATGTATATACCTTGCATCTTGTACAGTTTATTATCCAGACCAACACAAGTACCACATATTAACAATATTTTATATGTCGTAAGTGCTCACAATATGCAAAATATTGTTTATATATATATATATATATATATATATATGGAGACCGCGGTAGCACAGTGGTTAAGGTGCTGTGCTACAAATCGGAAGGTCGCTGGTTCGATTCCAGATGATGTCATTGGAATTTTTCATTGACATAATCCTTCCGATCGCACTATGGCCCTGGGGTCGACTCAGAGTCTAACAGAAACGAGTACCAGGAACATTTCCTGCGGGTAAAAAACGGCCGGTGCGTAAGGCTGACAGCCTTACCACCATCCTGGGCCATTGTCACGTAATCTGGGAACCTTAACTCCCTGGAACCATCTGAGCACCTCGGGCCTGTAATGGGACTGATTTACCTTATATATATATATATATATATCGTGCATTTGTTGGTCTGGATAATAAATTATATAGGACTGATGACTACTTTGTTGATGGACCGAAACTAGTAACCTAAGAGACATGTAATTGTATTGCGCAAAACTGAATTTTCAATACAATTTTTATTAAAGCTCATCAAGGTGTGTTACTTACCGGACTATATGCAGTTTGATGCATATAATCCTGCGCCTAGTAATAAATGTTTGACAGATTTGTTTGTTCTGTCCTTCCAAGTGAAACGTGGAACCGCCGACAGGCCGCCAATTTCGGTAACACATTTTGCTTATTTCAAAATAGACGTAGTCCTAAGTCTAGTTTACCTGCAATGGGTTTTAAATTGAGCAGATAAAAACTGTCACAGCAGCGCTTTGGTTAGCATAACATTTTAATAAGTATAGTGACTAGGTTCCGGGGTTCTATTCCCGGCATGAACAAGTTCTCTCTTCTCCAAAATTTCAGCCTGTCCCTGAGTGCCACCCAGCAACCTCTGCAGTGGATTTAGTGGGTAAAACCGTCACGGCGTGAATTGTACAGTTAAGAATGGGTGGAGTTATACCTCCGCTCCCCTATATCTTCATATTGTGGAGGGGGACAGCGCTCCTCTTGTAATAGGTTTTGTTTATATAAGACTAATACATTTTTTCCCCGAAATTATTGAAATTTCAGCTACTTTACAAGACATAACAGGGCTAACTCTCTTTTATATGGGGTAAAGGTGCCTTGAGTTTAACCTTTAAATGCGAAGTTAAATCCCATCTGCCATCTGCTGGCATTATTAGGAACTCACCATATTTTCCACGTTAGCGGGTTAAGGATTAAATGTCACGCAACAGTGATGTGTAGGGAAGTAGAGTTAAAGTCTTGTTTACTAAGACTTTTCGTAGGTGGGATTAAGCGATCAGCAGCGCACCCCGACCGCAGAAACAGTCCGTACTCTTTAGGCGTTCAGAATGAACATCGCCCCACTAGCCTATGTCCTGAAGCCTGGTTTGGTGCCACATTTTACGTAGGCCTTTGGACGTAAGTTATGAAGAGCCCGATCGCAATCTTATGGCAGCTGTGTGCGTGGGCAGCCCAGAAAACAAGAGAAATTTGGGTCAAACATGGGCTGCTAAAGGAGTCAAACACACTGGGAGGGAATAAGTCTGTCTCTCTCTCTCTAAAACATTTGTTTGTGTTCTTATATTAGTGCATCTGCCATTTAGAGTCTCCTCTTGACCTACACCACTCAACAATGTAGGTTACTCATGTTCGTAACTAAGGATATCCCTAAGGTTTTCCTTTCTTAGAGACTGCCATACATCAGTTCGCGTGTTCAGCGAAGAATAATACTTTTAATCGGTTAATAGTGGGTAACAGGGAAAGATATGCGCTCTGGAGCTGCTTGTAACTGACTAGAGTGACATCCCTCTAGCAGCTCCTGCGGACGACTCGAATTTCAGCTACTGAAATCGGTTCTCTTTACAGTGCCATAAGATTGCGTTCGGGCTCTCACATCATGTTTATATAGTTCATCAGAAGAGAAAGTACAATGTTCTTGTTCAGGATTGTACCTGGGGCTGTAGCACGTGGTTATTGCATCACCTTCATGGATGTTGTATCGTGCAGGGAAGGGCGGAATGGCATTATGACGGGAATGATGTCGCTCTCTGCGTGCGACTTTTATACACAGAGAACATGAAGAGAGGAACCACGTCAGTAGTAAATCTGGTGAACAGGAGGCAAGGCTTTGGATTGTAGCATTATGCAGAACGTGATAGACTGTTATTTTGTTGAAACTGGACGTGATCCATACATGTATTAGGAACAAAATTACATATGAGCCAGCACTTATGTTCAGCATATAATTTTTGAGTTGTAAAGGAAATGCAGTGGCCGATACCGTTGGGCAGACGGTCTAAGAAGTAATTATGAGACCACTCGATTGCTGGGATTGCGGGTTCGAATCCCGCTAAGGGACATGGTTGTGTTTCTTCTAAATTTTTCACAACACTTTTTACAATTTCTGAGTGATATGTATATACCCATAATAAAAAGCCATATACTTTGTATTCATGAACAAATCACAACAATTTGCCTCTGTTACTCTTAGTTTATGACAAAGGGAACTATGAAAAAACTTAAAGACGAGCCGACGGCGCCGTATTAATACTTTCGCTGATGGGTGTTACTGTGCCCCAGGAACTTGCAAGACAGCTTGTTCGGGCTCTCTGATTTTGACTTCTATAAGGACGGTCATAACATACTTGAAGCTACAAGTCGGGCATTCGCTTAGAGGGACAAAGGAAAATCACGAATAAATTTACTCAGTAAAACCCTGAAAGCGGTTCCTTAAAGGACAGAAATAATCTCAGAAAAATCACATTTAAAATATTATCTACTTTATTGAAATATTGATGACGCCAAACAATGAAATTTATTTGAAAATAAGCCAACGATTGTATTTCGACATAAATAAAACTATAAACTTTTGCTGTCTTCGTCGACAGCTCCTAGTGTAAGATCTGGGCAACTGTTGACGCCTTTGTACTGTAATTCATTCTGTACAAGTTAGAGACGCCTATGTTTGAACGTGACGACGCCCAACTGTGTCGTTTGGGCGTGCTGCATTTGCTCGCCTCGTCTTCACCTCATTTTCATACTCCTCCATTTCGCAAGCTGTGCTGCATACAGGCCCACAGTTTGGATACTCTATTTCAGCCAAGAGTGGATATCAGAACTGCTACAAAGGAACGTAGTGCAACAAACCAACCACAGCCTAATAACCACAAACACTCCACCCGGGAAACAAGGCAGAAGAACAGAACACACCAGCACCAAAACAGAAGTAAGTACCAAGACATAGATACCCAATACCAAGACACATTCGGAAAAAAAACATATATCTACCAAAACACTCCACCATCATACTCACACGCACATTTCTACCCGCAGGCAACAGACCGCCCCAACACCGAACAACCCACAAGGAGAAGAACACAAGTACAACCAAGGACCCCCAGAGACGACGAACCAATCAACAGCACAAAAAATCCCAACGAGTTCATAAGACAAAAGCCATTAATGTAGAGATCTCTACTAGCGATGCGCGCAATGCACGTATAAGGGCCTAAGATCAATAGAACTCATCTGCATCTCGTAAGACAACCTGAAGATGGCCTATAAAGGCCGAAACATGTAGTTGTACTGTAGTGTATGTCGGAACTGGGGCTGGACTTCCACCAATTTTTCTCTCGACAAACACTATGGGAAAAGGGTTATGTAGCGTATCTCAGGGTAGTATTAAGCTGCCACCAATCAGATCACTAATCTGATAAGAAAGACTCCAAGACGATCTACTAAAATCATCTAGCTCTATATTCTAA
>Ga0123355_10013466_pt1 | contig 12731 bp, 12 predicted proteins | sample TergutEmb28metaG_3_FD_89872 | JGI IMG/M metagenome (GOLD analysis project Ga0123355, IMG submission 89872) | Embiratermes neotenicus P1 segment gut microbial communities from Petit-Saut dam, French Guiana - Emb289 P1 | ecosystem: Host-associated > Arthropoda: Insects > Digestive system > Gut ...
ACACCGAGGATACAGAAGATCATGCCCCGCCTTGGGATACGGAGGACGAGGAATAATGGATTTTACAAAGGAGGTAGCGGTAACTTCGGGCCAACTTGGCCCGAAGTTACCGAGTAAGCCATGAGCGCCCACCGTGAACTAGATAGCGCCGAGCGGCGGGCGATTCGCAAGTTAGTAATGAGTCTGTGTGCCAACTATGATTGGGAATATGGCTGTCTCGTACTAGACAGTCCTTGCTACATGATGGGAAAATATTGGACTGGTAGCCTGTGCAGGTATTTTCGCCAGTCAGTTTTGCCATTAAATCCGGCCTTGGAGCTTGCGCTACTGCAACGGTCAGTCTTAGAGTTGCGCCCTTGTGGGTTTTGCGGAACGCCGTTTGTAGCAAATAGAAAGCGGACGTACTGCTCGGCGGTCTGTGCGAAAAAGGCGCAACGCCAGCAACAGCGAAAGCACATGCGGAAAAAGAGGGGTAGGAGTTGAAATTTCCCTATTTCAAACCCACACAGTATAAGGCGTTACAGACCTTAAAACTAGTCGAGGGATGATGTACCATTCCTCGACCAGTTTTTAAGATGTATTTTTCAACATTTTTAGGATTTGGAGGTTTGAAGCGATAAGCGCAAAGAAACGTAAACGTAGTGTGCTAATTCAAGTTTGGGTGAGCCAAGACGAGTATGACACCATCCAGAAACGCATGAATGAAGTTGGCACAAAGAATCTAAGCGCATATATCCGCAAGCAAGCACTCAACGGATATGTGCTGCACCTTGATCTTTCGCCTGTGCGGGAGCTTGTTTCCCTACAACGGCGATGTGCGAACAATTTGAATCAGGTAGCCATCCACGCCAACACGCAGGGGGTGTACCCGGACGAGATTGTGGCTCTGCAAAAAGACTACGCCGAACTATGGAAGCCGCTCTCTGATTTGTTGAAACAATTGGCGGCGATTGTAGAGATGTGAAAACAAGGGGAGCGGATTCTAAAACGCTCCCCAAGATACTATTTCTTATCATGATAATAACTCTCTGAATATTTGACTATATCATCACAGTCCAGAGAATGAAATTTTATAAATTGCTGTAAAGTCTCATCGCTTATTTCAGATAAATCAAACTTAGACAGTTCCTTAATAAAATTCTTAATATTGTTTTTCAGCTCACGCAACTTACCTTTTCGTATAATGTGTACATCATGAGTGAAATTAGCATAATACGAAAGCTTATTTGTAGGTATGATGAGAAAACGATTAACCAACAAATCCCTTCCATATTCTTCCTCGAACCATGCGCAGTGACTATTCATTTGCCCTGCCTCAACTTTGTTAATTGCAGAGCGAGTTTCGTTAACTTCATTTTTGCATTCAAATATAAAATATTGATTGCCGACTCCACACCACAAGTTATCTGGCCCTTTCCGGCACTCCTTGTCAGGACGCTGGCTAATGAAGCCAAGCAGTTCGCCAACTTCTTTAAGAGCTTCTTCAAACTTATCAGCTTCCACACCGAAGGACAAAGTATCCAGAGTGGAGTCAATGGATAACCTTAGTTCTTCAAAATCATTGAATTTTCTCAAGAATGCTCTAATACGATTTAAGCGATTTTCATTGATATAACTTATCTTTTTGTATTCAATACCCTCTTTGGGTTTAAGTAGCTCCGTATTCTTATTAAAAGCCGCCTTTTGTAGAGTATTTGATTCTGTTTTACTAATGTGGTATGAGTAGCGTGCGAGTTGCTGCAAATACCATCCTCTTTCTAGGTCATTTGTGCTAGGGAGTTCATCTATGAACTTCTGCATAGCTTCACGGGCTTTGGAAAATTCGCCCTGTGAACACAATTGTTCTATAAGGAATTCTTTTTGTAAGTATTCGTACATGGAGGAAATACCACTTTCAGATTCGAGAGTGTTCATCTTAGACGAATAATACTCTTTCCACCCCTCATCTCTATTCAAACTCTGGTTGATTAAAGAGACCAATGGCTTAAATGGACCAGCTTCTTCATCAATTTCTTCTTCCAACATTTCGGCTATACTTAAACCTATTTCAATTTGTTTACGAGTTTGAGACGAAAAATATTTGTTTGTGGTGATACTCCTCATGAATTTTACAATATCTGATCCGACTATTAGCAAAACGCAATAATCTTTTTCACCTCGAACACCCCGACCAATACCTTGTTCAATTTTCTGAGCAAGCTTTTTATTAATCACTTCACTTTCAGGCCTACATTTCTCCTCGTAACGATCCGATAAATTCTCGAAATAGGGCATTGAATCGATTATTAGGATACGACATGTTTCATCTGGCAAGTCAATGCCATCATATCGATTATTTATGACGAGAACATTATCAAATGCTCCTTTTTTCAGTTTATCTATTTCTGAGAAGATGGTAGTTTTGTTAGCGATATTTGCTCCAAGGCTTTCATATTGTACGGATTTTTTTGTACTTGGTACAATTGCTACAGTTCCAAATTTGGGGCTGTGCATTTTGCAAAACTTAGTAATAATTAAGTCTCTATCACAATCGTCATGAACCAAAGAGGGTAGTATTAACATCTTTTCACCAGACCATTGTTGATCTTCGTTTAATAAAGGAGACTTTACAGCTGAAATATCGTAGTTTAATCCTTTTATAAAAAATGAGTCATCTTGAGTTGTTGCCGACATTAAAACCCTATGCTCTGCATTAGCAAATGTTCCAAACAGTTTTATGTCTGTACTATATGGTGAAATTTCGATTTTAGTGCTTGTTATATAGCATTCGCAATTTTGGATGGAATCTTTAAGCAAATGCCAAGCGAACTTTACTTGTTCATCATTCATATTATTGGAAAGAAGCTGTAGCACCTCCGTCTTTTTGTCAATCCACCCCCAGTATGGAACTACCATGAGAGTATCATAATTTCCAGTTTGGACATCGATAAAACTACCTTCACCTTGATCTCGAAGATTATCTTCAAAGGTATCAAGCAGGCTATTATACAATTGTTCATTTTTCTTTTTTTCGATTGTAATCGTATAAGCGTTTCTTATTACATCAATACAGGCATGAGAATCATCTAGGATTATTGTATTGACTTTCGCATGTCTATTTCCAATGCCGAAAATGGACATGCCATTGAATAGCTTTTGAGCGTGTGTAATAAGAATCTTTTGTCCCGATAAAAATTCGTCAGGGATTTCTCTGTCATCAAGTAAAGCACAATAAGCAATGCCAAATTTTTCTGCCTCATCACATACTTGCTGAACAAGATAGCGATTAGGACAAACATAAAGACAAGGGCCTTGGCCAGCATTGATCTGAGATTGCAGGATTAAAAGGCCGATCAGCGTTTTTCCTTCACCTGTATGTAACTTGATAATTAAATCTTTATCATTTTTTCGAGTTTGATACCATTTTTCTAATATTTTTTTCTGAGCTGGACGCAATGGCCCTGTTATGCTTTTCCTATCAATGGTATCGTAAATTTCTATAGGGTTAGTTTTTCGCTCACTTGTGGATTGGCTTAATTTTTTCTTGAAATCTATCATATAAATCGCCCCCATAATGAAATTGTAATTTCCAACAACGTAATAATTATAGCATTTTTTTGACGAGCTTGCAATTAATGACTTCGGGCCAAGTTGGCCCGAAGTGGCAGGACAAGATCGGTGTGATCTCGGCAACATTGTGGTGTGCTCCTGAAAACGATATAATATATGTAGACAGTACAAAACCACACATAAAAGCTATGAAAGGGGCTATTCATATGAAGATATTTCGATTTTTTCTCAAAATCATTTCTCTGCCGTTTATCCTCGCTCTAAGCATCCTAAATCCGTTTTTGACATTTCTGCTCTGTTTCTCCTCAGCCATTAGCACAATCGCTTCTACACTGTTGGGAGGTATGGGGATTCTCATGTGGATTACGGGAAGCTCGTTCTATCACAGCATGGCTATAGTCATCATGGGCTTTCTGATTTCGCCCTTTGGGATTCAAGGGATTATGGAGTGGATGCTAAAGCGGCTTTATGATCTCAATGATTCATTAAAGGGATTTGTTACAAGCTAGAAAATTTATACTTAAAAGACTTCGGGCCAACTTGGCCCGAAGTCTTTTTGCGGAAAGGGGGCGCAGTTTGGCAACAAGCTATCTGAAAAAACACCGTGTCAGCAAAGGTCTTTCCATCCTACAATCTATCAGAGACAGGCTCGACTATGGAAAAGACCCTAACAAGACACGAGACGGCGAACTGATCGCCGCCTATATGTGCGACCCCGAAACAGCGGCGGCGGAGTTTGTACTTGCCAAAGCAGAGTACAAGGCGATCACAGGCCGAGAGCAAAAAAGAGATGGCAATGTGTTGCTTTATCAAATCCGACAATCCTTTCCTCAGGGCGAAGTGGATGCGGAGACCGCCTTGGAGATCGGTTATAATTTCGCTCTGCGCTGGACAAAGGGGAAACACGCTTTCTTTGTGGTATCTCACATTGACCGTCCTCATCCCCACATTCACATTTACTATAACTCTACTTCCCTAGACTGCACACGCAAGTTTCGGGATTTTTGGGGTTCAGCTCGTGCCGTGCAACGGCTGTCTGATCGGATCTGTCTTGAAAATGGATTATCTATCATCACAGACCCGAAACCGAAAAGCAAAGGCAAATACAAGCATTACGGCGAATGGCTGGGCGATCAAAAGCCGCCGTCATTCCAAGAATGCCTAAAGGCACAGATTGATACTTGCCTTGCCCAAAAGCCAGAAAGCTTTGACGCATTTCTGCAAGCAATGACGGCGGCAGGGTATGAGGTCAAACATGGGCGTGGCGGAGCGATCAGCTTTCGGATCGAGGGGCAAGACAATTTCACTCGGCTTCGTTCGTCCACCCTTGGCACAGGCTACGGATCGGAGGACATACAGGCCGTCATTGAGGGGCGCATCCCAGTACCCAAAGCAGAGCAGCGACACTCGCCCAAGATCAATCTGATCGTGGACATCCAATCGAAAATGAGAGCCGGAAAAGGCCCTGCTTATGAGCAGTGGGCCAAGATTACAACCTCAAACAAATGGCGGCGGCTCTCCAATATCTAAAGGAACATGACCTTTTGGAATATGGGCAGTTGGAGCAACGAGCGGAAGAACTCACAGACCGCTTCCACGCTCTGGCTGACCAGATAAAATCCATCGAGGCCACTATGAGCATAAACGCAGAATTGAAAGGTGCAATCGTGGACTATGCCAAAACTCGCACGGTGTTTGAGGACTACAAGGTGGCGAAGTACAGCAATAAATATCTAGCCGAACATGAGGCTGACATTCAGCTTTACAGGGCGGCACAAGCTACATTTCGGCGTGTTCTTGATGGGGCGAAACTCCCGAAGATGGATATGTTAAAAAAGGGATTTCAACAGTTGAGAGTAGAGAAAAATGCCGCCTACAGAGAGTACCGAGCGGCGAAAAAAGACATGCAGGACATCATCACGACAAAACACAATATAGACCACCTACTTAGCTTGACGGATCAGCAGAAAAACAAGGAAATGGAGCGGTAGCACATGACGCAAGAACAAGGCCGCAGGCCGCCATCACTTCGGGCCAAGTTGGCCCGAAGTTGCGGGTTTGGGGAAAGACCCCAACAAGCAGAAAAAGCCAAATTTTCCGCACTCGGAAAACTTGGCTTTTTCGCAGGTGTCATTACACCTGCACTGCTTGCCGGGTAGCGAAACATACCCCAAAAGGCGTTACGGGGGGCGGGTTAGCGTCTATGGGTATGTTTGTTGTATAACGATGAAAATGCTATAATGAAGTTAAAGCGAATTATGATGAAGTTTCTCAAATTATAATACTGCGTAATGTTCCTGTAAGGTTCATTGTGCGATAATTTGAGAAGCTACTCAGATAAAATGGAGGGCATTATGAAACTATTAGTTGTTGAAGATGAAGAAAGGTTGAACAAGTTGTTAGTTAAGGTGCTCAGGGAGCGGGGCTATACGACTGATTCGGCTTTTGACGGAGAGGAAGCTATCAATCTATATTTTGAAAACAGTTACGATTTGGTTGTTTTGGATTTGAACTTGCCCAAATTGGACGGCATGGAGGTTCTCGAAGCCATTCGAGAGGATAATGTCCAAATGCCAGTTCTTATTTTGTCAGCCCGAAGTGAACTACACGATAAAATCCAAGGACTTGACGAAGGCGCAAATGACTACTTGACAAAGCCTTTCCATTTTGAAGAATTAACGGCTAGGGTTAGAGCGCTTCTTCGTCAAGGCTCGTCTGTAGCGGGAAAAAAGGTTGAAATTGGCGATGTTGTTCTTGATACTGCAAACAAAACATTTATGGTAGGCGGTAACGCTGTTGCGCTTTCAAAAAAAGAGTATGGCATCATGGCATATTTGATGTTAAGAAAAGGAGAAACTATTTCTGCGCAGAAATTGATTGAAAGTGTATGGGAAAGCGACGCAGAAGAAATGGAAAAATCTTTTTATGTTCGCATGAGCACCCTTCGCCGAAAATTTCCAAAAGATTTTATCAAAAACATAAGGGGGCAAGGATATTATGTGGGATAAGTTTTCGTTTCGGATAAAAATAACCGTTATTTTTTCCGTATGTCTCTTAGTGCTAACCATCTCACTGACAACACTTTCCCTGATGAATGTCCAGCAAAACATCACAAATCCAATGCAAATGAGCCTTGCAGGTGCAGATGTGTTTTTTTTACCTGCCTCAGATCTCACATTGGTAAATGTGGATGGAAATATTGGTGACTTTTCCACCATAGATCAAATACTGGAAGCGTTGGATAATGGTCTAGGGGATATTCATACTTTTTCTGAAGAAGAAATAGAGCAATTGCTACAAAAACATGGAAATGCTGTTTCTTCAATTCCGATCGAGCAGTTGCAAGCGCAATTAAGCACTACGCAACAAGATTTTAGGCAGTATAGCCTTTGGGTAGCCGGGGCGATTATCGTCTTAGGCACACTAGGGGCATATTGGGTGGCGGGTGTCATTGCGCGCCCTATTAAGAAGTTATCCACCTCGGTCAAAGGAATCGAAGTCGATAAATTACACGAAAGTCTCCCTCTCCCCAAAAGCCAAGACGAAATCTCACAGTTAACCCTTGCCTTCAATGAGATGCTGGACAAATTGCACCGTTCCTTTGAAAGCAAACAACTTTTTGCCCAGAATGCCGCCCATGAACTGAAAACGCCGCTTGCCATTATCCGTGCCGATATGGAAGTTATGGAGATGAATGACAAACCAACGGTGGGCGATTATGAAGAGGCTTTTGTTGAAATCAAAAAAAACACCGAGCGAATGATAGACTTGGTGGAAGGATTGTTGGCTATGGGCAAATCTCCCAGCCAAGCTGACATGATCGTATTTCATGGACGAGACCTTTTTGCAGAGATTTTGGAGGAGCTAAAAGAATCCATCCACTCGAAAAATTTGAATATCGAAGTCAATGGGGATGCAAACATGAAAGGAGAAAAACTTTTACTCCATCAAGCATTCTTCAATTTAATGTCTAATGCTGTTCGTTACAATGTAGAGGACGGTAGCATTGTCGTTACTCTGTCGGAGAATCAAATCACCATTGAAGATACCGGCATTGGGATTCCACCAGAATCCATCGGACAGATTTTTGATCCATTCTATTGCGTGGACAACTCCCGCTCAAAAAAGCTAGGCGGCAATGGGCTGGGACTAGCGATTGCGAAAAATATTTTAGACACACATGATATGCGAATTGATCTTACCAGCGAAGTCGGGGTGGGTACGCTTATCACCATCCACATTTAATGAAAACCATTGTAAAGAAGCCGCAAACGTCTTATAGATGACGTTTGCGGCTTCTTTTTGGGAAGAAATAAAAAATTCTTTACCACGCAATCCTGTAAGGTTGCCGTTAGATTGGCTATGCTACACTATTGTTAGTCAAGCGAGGGGAATATCGTTTCTAACCTCTGGCACTATACAAAATCAAAGGTGGTATACAATTATGAAATTGAAGAAAAAAGGCTTTACAGGATTAGCAATTGCAGTGACATTCACAGTTGCTGTTTTAGGTCTGGCTGGCTGCAGCGGCACGGTAGAAAATCAAGATTTATTAGCAGAACCGAACTACTCACAAACGGCCGAAACTGAACAGAATGCTCCATCCCCCCAAACTACTCAAAATGAACAAACTCCTAATCCCGGGCTAGAACCTAGTGAAGATAGTATGGCTCGTGAGCCTGAGTCTATGGGAAGAATTGGTGGAAGAATTACATTAGATGATGGGGGGCCTATGGGTAGTGGCATGAGCATGGGTCAAATCATGGGAGGAGCTTCTAACCCCAATCGACTAACATTTGATATGCTGGAAGCAATTTTGGAAATTCCCGGAGTGATTGATTACAACATTACAAGTGCAAGCCTTTCTATGGGAACAGGGGTAAACTTTGACTTCCCGGCTGATGATATGTTTAGAGGATTCCCCATTTTTAGCATAAACACAGCAAGCAACTCCGAACTCATGGAAGGTTTTGCAAATGGAACATTGCGACTGGAATCAGGTCGGCACCTGAGAGCAGATGACCATCAAGCCGTTATAATATCCTCTGCATTAGCTGACTACAACAATATGGGTATAGACGATATCCTTGAAATAGATATGTCCCAGCTTACCGGAATACCCGGTACGATAATAGAACTTAGAGTTGTTGGTATTTTTTCCGGAACTCTTAGAAATGAAGCTTCCGGCTGGCAAATGATGGCTACAGAAAGCAACCTTATTGCCGATTCTGAGGTGCTTTTATCAATAGCACCCATGCTAGATTCCAATATAATTCAAGGTCTCTTAACTGTATTTGTTGACGAAGCATTTGATATTGAAAAGGTGTTTAACGAGATAGCCAACCTTCCAGAAGTACATGGTCGAAACATCTCGCTAAATATGGAAAGAGGAGGCTTCAACTAGAAGCATGAGGTGTTTGAACGATGCTAAGTAGAGCAAAACTTTATTTGATACGCAAAAGGGGTAAAACCTTCACGTTGTTCATCTTAATTTCCTTAATTTCGACCTTTGTCACGATTAGTCTTTCGTTGATGCACACAACCAACGAAGTTTCAGCGTTTATGAGAACGACTCTAGGCGCACAGATTGAGATTAGACAACATCGCCAGTTGGTGTTGCATGGGCAAGATTCTGTACCCGATGTGGATGCCCCCCTCACTAGCACGATCCTCAAAGAAATTATGGGAATACAGGGTATTACCCAGTACAATACCCGAAACAATGGCTTTGTCAGCGGTCTTTCATTTGTTCAGGGCTTCCATTCCAGCGGGTATGATGACATGGGGGCATTCAAGGAGTGAATGATACTGGACTGTTGTCAAATTTTAGCAATCAAACATTAACCTTGGACGCAGGGAGGCATATCACCACCGATGATGAAAATGTGGTGATTATAAGCGAGACACTAGCACTGGCAAATGAATTGACAATTGGAGATATGATAGAGCTGGCACCTGCCGCTCTTGGTACAGACGAGGCAGGGCGATTTGTGAATACGGTGAATTATAGTGGTTCCAGCACACAAGCCAAAGTGATCGGAATATTTGTCCAAAATGAAATGCGGGCAGATGAAAGTTTACAGCCAACAGCGGGACTGGTTGTCAATCAGTTGTTTTCAGACCATACCCTAATGACGAATCTAGGGTTAGCAAACCCTGACGAATATGAAGAGGCAACTTTTTATGTTGAGAATCCTGCTGATTTACCCGAAATTATGGGTGAAATTGAACAGGTAGAAGGATTGGGCGAGGAGATTTTCCTTATTCAGCCTAATGACTTTAACTACATGAGGATTTCAGGGGATTTACAAACGATGCAGAGCCTTATCTTGATTCTATTGATTGGGATTGGTCTTGTCAGCACCATCATACTAGTATTAATTTTAGTGCTGAGAATGCGTGGACGGATTCGTGAAGTAGGAATATTACTATCGGTGGGCATACGAAAAAGCCAAATTTGGGGCAGTTTTTTATTGGAAATTGCCATGGTAGCCCTAGCAGCATTTATGTTTTCCTATGCAACCTCAAGCTTAATCGTCCCTTTTCTAAAACAAGGAATATTAGCAGATTTACCTGTGATGTATGATCTGGGGCAATATGGCTTTCAGCCGATGCCTCTGCCCATATATTCTGTTGTCTACTTGTCCATATTGCTGGTCATTTTGTTGGTAGCGTTCATCTCAACCCTATTGACAATTCGGCTAAAACCAAAACAAATTCTTTCAAAAATGAGTTAGGAGAGGTTTATGAACCTTGCAAAAAGAGTCGGACTCTATACAATCCGGCATAAAATAAAAAGTTCCATTCTATTTTTAACATTATTGATTATCTCCACTTTTGTTTTAACAGGAATCGCCATCGAAAATGCCGTGACTGAAACTGCCACGAACGTCCGTACAAGCCTTGGTGGCGAGATTACACTGTGGGATGGCGGCCCATTAGGGCATCTTGATTTGACAACGCAGGTAAGCTATATACTTGAGAGTCGATTAGATGAACTTTTAGAAGAAAATAGCAACCCCTATCGTCTTACATCTGAAACACTTGAGGCTATTTTGGCTATCCCTGAAGTCGTTGATTACAACATTACAAATAGGGACGCTTTTGTTGGAACGCCAGAAAATTTCAACTTCATTTCCGCTGACTTTGGTTTCAGCGCAGATCACGATTTGTTTTGGATGTACTCAGTAACGAACTCAGAACGTATGGAGGGCTTTACCAATGGAAATCTACGATTAGAGTATGGTCGGCACCTCACGGCCGCTGATGATCGCACCGTTTTGATTTCGGAAGAATTAGCCGAACTTAACAATATCAATGTGGGTGATGTCTTGAAACTCTCTGGCACCTCAACAGGAGGTATGGTTTTCGTCACCACAATCGATGAAGCGGCTTCAAGACCTAGAACCACTATGGAATTTGAGGTTGTCGGTATTTTTTCCGGAACCCGTGGAAGCACTGGCTTTATGCAAGCGTTGCTTCCAAGCAATCAACTTATTACTGCTTTGGCTTCCCCTTTTGATTCTGGAAGCTCCGATATACTGTCTGGAACCTTAAGTGTTTTTGTAGAAGACCCGCTGGATATTGAAAGTGTCTTTAGTGAGATAGCCACTCTTCCAGAAGTGTATGGACGCAACTTCACCCTAACGATGGGAACCGAAGGTTTTGAAATGATTTCAGCCCCATTGGAATCTTTGCAAGGGCTTGTTTTCACGATGATTATAATTATTGTTGTTGTAAGCCTGGCGATTCTTTCCATTCTTCTAACTATCTGGATATTGGGGCGTATAAAAGAAATCGGAATCTTTCTATCTATTGGAATTAAGAAACGAAAAATCATTACCCAATTCATCTTGGAGGCAATCCTGATTGCAGTTATTGCATTCACGCTTGCTTTACCGATTAGCCAAGTAACTACACAAGGGGCAGGAGATTTTGTCATTGAGCAATTTACCTCTGCTCAAGAGTTGCAAAATGAACAAGGAGAGCAAGCATCTGAGGGTGGTGCAGGAGCAGGTGGAGTTACCACTATGAGAGTAGGGGACGGTCTAATGGGGCCTGCGCCCACCATTGAAAATACATTAGATCAGATTAATGTAGCAGTTAGCGCACATGACTTGATGTGGGTTTATGTGATTGGGTTGCCGCTCATTATTGGCTCGGTACTCATTGCCAGCTATACCGTTGTGAAATTGAAGCCGAGAGAAATACTCTCGAAAATGAGTTAGGAAAGGATTGAGATTATGTCAGCATTGGAATTGAGAAACATTGAGTACGCCTATGAGAAAGGCAAAAATGTCTTGCACGATGTGAATGCTACATTTGAGACCGGAAATGTCTATGCCATTCTGGGGGCATCCGGCGGTGGAAAAACAACCTTGTTGTCATTGATTGGTGGCTTAGACGTGCCAACTGGTGGTGAAATCATGCTACAGGGGGAAAACATTGACGAGATCGGGCTAGAGGATTACCGCCGTCATCATGTATCGTTTATCTTTCAGAGCTACAATTTGATTGATTACATGACACCCATCGAAAATGTCAATTTAACCTCAAAGGTTGCCGCCATGCCGATCTTAGAGAGTGTCGGCTTAACAAAGGAAGAAGCAAAGCGGAATGTCTTAAAACTGTCCGGCGGTCAGCAACAGCGTGTGGCGATAGCTAGAGCCCTTGCATCGGAAGCTACGATTTTGCTGGCGGACGAGCCGACCGGAAACTTGGACGAGGAAACAGCGATGAATATTGTTACGCTTTTGAAAGAGAGTGCCTATGAGCATCAAAAATGCGTGATTATTGTGACGCACTCTCTTGATGTTGCAAGGCAAGCAGACGTGGTTTATAGCTTGAAAAAGGGCAATTTGAGCATGAATTAGAGGTGATGATTATAGATACCGAAAAATGGCTATTGTGTCCTGTTTGTGCTAACAAAACAAGGTTAAAAGTCCGGGTCGATACTGTGCTTGAAAACTTCCCCTTGTTCTGTCCGAAGTGTAAACAAGAAACGCTAGTGAATGTCGAACAACTGAATACATCAATTATCAGAGAGCCAGACGCTAAGACGCAGTGACGATAAAAGACGCAGAGCCGATAACTCGTGAAGTGAGAACACTCATACTCACGGTTAGCGGCTCTTTTGTTATCACAACAAAGTCAAAGCCGCCGTTCCCTTTTCAAAAAGTGGA
>Ga0123355_10013467_pt1 | contig 12731 bp, 3 predicted proteins | sample TergutEmb28metaG_3_FD_89872 | JGI IMG/M metagenome (GOLD analysis project Ga0123355, IMG submission 89872) | Embiratermes neotenicus P1 segment gut microbial communities from Petit-Saut dam, French Guiana - Emb289 P1 | ecosystem: Host-associated > Arthropoda: Insects > Digestive system > Gut ...
ACACACACACACACACACAAACATACATTTGTGTCACAATTGAATCTAATTTAACATGTGTTACATTGGGATGCATTTTTCTTTACGGAGGCTGAAAGTTGATTAGGTGTCTTTCGACTTTAAAATCTTATATGATCTGATATCGGCGCGACGTGACTTAGGTTTGAAATAATTTGAAATGCCAACTTGATGCAATGAGGTAATTTTATTGATGTATTCTTAGCTCGACATGTTTCGGGTACATACGCCCATCATCAGGAGCATTAAATGTTGAGTTGCAGCATATGGTTTTCTGCGCCGAGCTTTTGGATGGTTGGTGGTCTTTAGAGCTGCTGCGTGGGTCGTGTTTACGGTGCGGATGGTGCACGGCACCATCCATCTAAAAACTCGGTGCAGAAAACCATATACTGCAACTCAACATCTAATTCTCCAGATGATGCGCGTATGTACCCGAAACATGTCGAGCTAAGAATACATCAATAAAATTACCTCGTTGCATGAAGTTGGCATTTCAAATTATTTCATGAGGAAGATGCACGGTCAAACAACCCTCAATTGACTTAGGTTTGTTTTTGTTGTGTGTGAAAATGATTCAGGTAACATGACAAAGGATAGATTCTTTCTCTCGCCTAAAAGGAAGCTCCATGACGACAGTGGCTGTAACGGTCAAACTTACACTTAAAATTTGATTACAAGCGCGGCGCGGGGAGGGAGGGGGTGTTGGGAAGAGGACAGAAAATACCCCCACACCACCAAGACCGGACAGACAAACTGTCTGCAGTAACGTGATCTGAACTGTCAAATAAAAGCCGTCAGATTCAATTCGAGTCTTCTCTTTATCTATGCGTTTCTTTACGTATTTGTGAACTTATTTATTTATTTATCTGTCCACCTATTTACACTCCACAGTGCCGGACATGTTCAGATCTTACTGTTCATTCTCTGGGGTTTATTATTCACCCATTACAGTTAACTTGTCTTGCCAAACCCAATAACTTCGAACTAAAATGATTTCAAGCTGTCAACTGGCCATTACTGAATACATAATTTAAAAAGGAAAAACATCAAATATCAGAACTTTGGCAAGATCTATTGAAAGTGTCAGAACTTACTATAGGCTGGGGGTTATTTTTGTCTCTTCCACCACAAAATTTCGCATGCCATTCGATATGTTTTTACTGACGTAAGTTTTTTGCCCGTGTGCGTCCCTGAAGTGGCGTAACATTGTACTGTACCAAGTTTAGTGAGAATCTGCATTTGGTTGAAAGTTGAAACGGACACAAACTCGTAAATACATAGGTCAACGTACGCACATACATGCATATGTTCATACCTACATACGTGCATATATACATAAATATTCACATACGTTATGCTTGCATATACCTACGTATTCACATATTCACATACATACATAATACATGAATACACGATATATATATATATATATACACATACATACATACACACACACACACACACGTACGTACGTACATACGTAGTAAAACATACATTCACACACACACAGTACATTAATACATATGTAAATACATACATACATACATTCAACGCACTTTCCTACACTAACACACATGTTTACCAGCCATGAACAAGTATTTATTGTGTTTTTCGAGGGAAAGTAAATATTTGTTTGTTGGCACGGTTTATTCAGTGTTGCAGTCGTAATTCTGTGTACGTGAAAACGGCTTATGTCGTCGATTGCTATCATCACCCAAAATTATGGGTAGCGGGGACTGTCCGTCTTTTTCTATGGGACTGTGTTACGAATTTGCCTGTGGGTAACGTGGGGTATAGACGATGAATTGGGAGGATTCTGGACAACTTAACATTGAATTAACGTCATAAGAAGCAACAGAAGTGTAGAAGAACACTGAGAAAGAGGACTGATGACAGTCGAGACAATCAAATAACAGGTTTTGTTGCGATGTCTCTTCGATTCGCATCCCGTAACATCGAGCGGGCTACAAGCGGTTTCGATAGCACCAACCTGACAACATTCCGCTAGCGTCTGTTGCTGCTGTTCGTAATGATTGTAGCAACTGAAAGAACTGAACATTCATGCCATGTCCTGTTTTCAGTTGTTAGCCTCAAATTCTTTACTTAACGCTACTCAATTTACGTATTGTCTAATAACATGTCGTACAGGGTTATAAATCCTAAAAAAAAAAAATGATTTAGAGAAAGTGGTCTTCGTCCATGTTATGACACACTACCCCACTACAAGCATAACATGACTGACAATGCTGTGTTGAACTCCAATCCCTCTGGTTTCTGGCCAGAATTGAAAGAGAATTCAACCTGGACCCTTGGTAGAGCTTCGTTTAATCCGCCAACTTGCAAAGATGCAAGTTAATGCAGTACCGAAGCAGAAAATCATGAAAGGTAATTCTACTTATGTGTCCCTGGCTTTGTCTCTCTGTGCTTTAGCGAACACCAGCTAGGACAAAGAGTGCACTATGTAATTTTCCGATTGGGTGGCCTCCAGTAGCTTAATATCTGTACTATGTTTTATAAAAGTCCACCAGGTTTTATGCCTTATTGATGGGGACTGACAAACAAATAAATTAGGATTACGGCATTGAAAGCTCATTTCCAAAGAAAATTGCATAATAGTCATGTCTGGAGGAGCTACAATCACGGAATTATGGGTATTTCCATACCAAATCTAGCGAATTAGTGCAATATTTTGTGACGCAGATAGGTTTCTGTATGTATTTCATTAGCCAAGTATTTTTTTGTGATCCATGTACGATATCCGGTTTTCGAATCCCAGGAGGGGTAAGACAGCTAGACCGTGTCTAAAGCCCACCCATCCTCCTATTCACTGGGTACCGGCACTGTTTCCCAGCGGTATTAAGGAATGGGGTGTGAATTAGACCACTCCCATTTAGCGCCGAGGTTAAAAATGAGTGGAACTGTATTTATGTTCCTTGTGTACCTTAACAGTGTGCACAGGGGCAAATTTACCTTTTCCTTCTACCTTATCAATGCACGAAATAATATTTTTGAACAACGTTCGCTGTACTTGCTGTTGTAACGTTGGTCACACTGGCACTGCTAGGGACAAGCGTAGTACTGGTTTTGGGACAAGACTACCTGACAGGGGGCAGGCTCACTCGCTTCTCGCGTGCTGATCGGCTTGTGTTTGTAGTTGCGTCTAGTCGCCATGATAGGTCGGTGGGAATGCCTCTGAAGCGCTCGGCTCTCTGTCTGCCGTGATTGTGTGGTAGTGCTTGTGTGTTTACATTGTGAAATAAGAAGTGCGCGTGATGATGCAGTGACAGTAACCAGACAGTCCACAGATACCTCGTACAGAATATATAAATAACTAGCCCAGATTCACATGTTAGATTCGTTCAGTTCTTTAATATCACCCAGCACGCTTGGTACCGGATTTGCACTACATCAGCATCAATTAAGGTAAAATACTACAGTGTTCGTTACTGACAAATTGAGTGTAATAGGTTTCATTTTGTTTGTCACACGATGTCTTTGTTCTAGCTACTATTCTGTCGACAGTTTGCCATTCTTTGAAACATCGTGGTTAAATGGGTCAAACTTGTGTGTAGCTAACTAGAATTAACTGCAGGTGGATCGTTTTACAGTTGCAGCCATTTTTGTATTTGTTCTGCCTGTGGAGTCTCATGACGTAGAAAATTAAGGCGAATCGTGATTGCGAGGAAAATATCGGTCGGACGAAACAGGCAACCCATAAAAAAATAGTGTGTGTGCCAAACAGGGTTGCCAATAAAGCGCAAAGAACATGTGTGTGTTTACACGGCATTGTAAAATGGGTCCCATTTTCCAAGGCAGTTTCGTTTGATAGTTGCATTCTTCTGCAATCATAAAATACTTCTGTCTCTAAATTATGAATGTAGGCAATACATTTCCATTAAATTCCTTAAAAGTCTGTTTAAAAAAAATGTTCTTTGTCGACCCGGCAGACAATCAGCACCGGTGATGCCATTTCAGATTAAATTATGAAATGTATTGACTAATCGCATTTTAACAGATTTCACTTGTAATTTAAACAATGATTTCGTTATTCTGATTTTTGGTGAGCTCATAAGAACCCGTCAGTTTACTTTTAGACATGCATCTAACAACGGTCAGGTCTTATTAGAGCCTGCGTGAAATTGCCCCATTTAACTACCAGACGGACGTTTGACTTACTTGACCATTCTGGTACATAGGTGGTCCCACAGTTGCTCTCTGCGCAGTAATTCGCTTACTCATTTATTATAAATGCAATTTGTGCGGAAAACTGAATGGGGTAATCTAACAGGCTTCGTAACGTAGAACCGCATAACAAAGTGAACGGGGGTACTCAGAAAACAAGGAAGATGTGCACAATGTTGAAGGTACCCCAAGTAGGCCTGCAGAATTACGCTTGAAAATTATAGTCAGGGTAGTCTGTAGCCTTGACAAGACTGGAACCCCAGGGTAAATGTGGATCATTACTGCATTTTATTTCTCAGTAGTTCAGGGAACTTTTGGTCTATTGGCGGCAGGAACCAGAATCTGCCACCAGGAAAGGTACGCATTACTCTCCGAACTCTTTTTGAAAACACATGAACGATAACATCTATCAGTACTGTAATTGAAATAGATTATCGAAATTGAGTGTTGCTTGGTGACGATTCAGTAACTTGGTTTGATTAATTTGAGCGGATTTAACAATCAAGAGTTCCTGATTAAGGCATCTTCAAAAATGGTAGACTTAATTTAGGGGGAAACGTTCTGGAGGTAGTTTTAATCCATGTGAATTACGACATACATTAATTAAGTAGTGTTTGATTACTGCATTGAAAAGCGACTTCGTGTAGTAACAAGCTTGTGTGGTGTTAATGAACGGGCCTTGTGCGGACGTTGTGTGTGTGTGTGTGTGTGTGTGTGTGCCGTTTGCTTGAGAACTAACGGAACAAGATTACATGAAAATGTGATTAGTAATTAGCAATCATTCTAGGCAGCAGTCATGTTTTTCTTACGGTAGAAGGCAAAATGTGTAGGCTTACTATAATGAAGAAATCGCCACTGATCATTCCATGTTTTCCGGAATAAATAATGTTTTTGGCGTGTGACTTCCCGTTGCATCTCATAAGAAATTAGAGGTTAAAAGGTACAATTTATCACTACGTTTATTGTGAAAAAATTATCTATTGTTTTGCAGTACAAGTAGCTAAATACCGTGCTTCTAATGGATAATAATCAGGCTCTTATATAAAAAAAATATTTTTAAAAGAACGTTATTGAATAATGTCACAGTTTTATTCCTTCCTTGATAAGATATCTAAACCTTATTTAAGTTTTATAATATATTAATTGTATAAACGGAATTCTGCGTTGACTTTTACAAGAGCAGTACAAGTAGGTACTTCATCTGAAAGTATAAACTTAAAGAACAGAGCCAAAAACTGTTTAAACAAAGCCTAATATAGCATGTTTTGGGCATCAGAATAAGAAGATAAAACAAAATGGATAAATAAATAATTGAATACACGGCCTAAATTTGCAAGGCTAAAACAGCTTTCCTTACGCCAAGACACTGAACTAGAACAAAAAGCGAAAAGTGTAGCAAAAAAAAAAAAAAAAGCCAAATTTATAGGAAAGTACTCTACTTCTTAATTTGGGTAGAATATAGAATTTTAAAAAAGAACTTCGAATACTTTACGAGATTCATTTAAAAATACATTTAACATTATACTTAAGTAAACAAATTGTATTTTTAAACATGGAAATTAAATGATGAAATGTAGTATAAGAGAACTCAGTATACACACTCTTATAAGCTACAATAAGGTACAAATTTTTACAGTTAACATATCTTAAACTTAAGTAAGGTTGGTATCTCCTGTCACGGAAGTAATCAATTTCAACATAATTTAATAACCTTTGATATAGTTAATTTTGTTTAATAGCCTGAAGATGACCGACGACTGAGGAAGAACATGCAACCTTTTCTATAGAGAAACAAGATATATATTGTTTTATAATAACTGTAGTGTTAGTCTCTGTCTTTTAATCGCTAATTAACCATTTAAAGCCTAGCGTTTACTGAATATACCACTAGTCTAAACATTCAAAAATTCTGCATTCTTCCCACAGAATATTCATATCTTTTGTACGTGTCTCAGGAAAAGCATCGAAGTTTTCCCTATGCAACCCTCAACGACCGGCTTTTATAACCGAAGAGGCAAGTGTTTACTGCGCGGTACGACCTGAGCCTTTGAATAAACTGGACAACGTTTCATCCTTAAATAGTTAATGTCTTTTTCCCAACATGTCCTTGAATTAGTTTGTCTCCTTACCATTACGGTCATGTTATTAAATTAATGTAATGCCGAACCATAACGAATTTCTTTGTTTCTCACATTTTGAGTCTGAAGAGTTTTCGTTATGTCTTTATATCGGCGTGAAGCTACGAACGTTTCATCAGAACACTGTACATATATACTAAAAGTAAATCGCGCGTAATAGTATTTAATAGCTCACCTTTAACGCCACAGTCTTATTTGTATGTAAATTAATAACCCTTGTAAAATAGGTTTCTTTGTTGTATTTATTTTTGTACTTTACCCCTAGTGGTCAGTCCATAAATCTGTATTTTTATCACAGAAGCAGGTCTGTCCTGTTTGTCCATCTGCCCGCCAGCATGAACGTATTGAAATAATATTTCATTTTGATATGTGGACTTATATGCTTTAATTCTGTCCAAAGTCACCCACCCATTTTTATTAAATCCGTTTTGATTTTAAGAGTGATCCCTTCCGTTGTTCCAGCCAAAACTTTGAATGCATTTCTCATTCCCTCCACACGGTTACATTCCCCGTCCGTCTTATCCTCGATGTGGTCATCATCATACTATTTGGAAGAGCAGAAGTTATGATGCTCCGCTTTATACAGTCTTTCCCAATCTCCTGTTACTTCCTCCCTGTTAGGTCCTAATATTTTCCTAAGGACAACGTTCTGGAACACCATTAATCTATTTTAAAATAGTTTATTTTCAGACCGTCATGTAATTTCAGTTGTAGCTGCAGTACCATTTCGGCAGATTCGACCATGCTCGTTACTTCGCTCTCCTTGTACTTTGCAGGAACCAGAGTACTTTACTCCGTTGCCTACAAATTCGCTGCCACTCTCAATCTCAGCCAGCTGGCTAGCATCACATACTCTGAGGACCAGTCACTGTCCGCACCTTTTCCTGCATAACTGCGTAACTAAGTGTTCCTGGCGTTCTTGGGCTAGGTTGTTCCGAAAGGCCGGGAACTAACTACCAATCTACGACGCTTAACATCCCAGAAGAGCGAAGATCTCATGTGCACCGTGGCGCAAGCGTGAAGTCACACATATGCTTGGCTTTCTCTTCTGTTTACATGCAGAAGCCGTCTCTTTACTAACGTCGAATAGAGCTTTACATCGTCTTATAAAATTACACAGTGTCAAACGCCAGAACACAACTAGTGCAGTCTTTATATACATCTTACTAAATTTTTCCACATAGGCCGATTTAATATACGGTATATACTTGTAGGAATGCGTTTTATTTTTCCGGTCTAGACAGTGGAGCATGGTATTTTTCGCAGCTGTGGTGTTTCAGAGGTGCTTTGTACGTTGTAAAACAAAGCAAGGACACCCAAGACGAATATTACTTGACGGCGAGTGCTTTGATGCCAGTACTGGACTGTAGCATGCAGGGGGGAGGGGAACAATCGGACAGTGATGTTCTGTGGTCCTGTTCGAGATGCTGCGCAATTGTGCTTTGTTCGCTTGTGAATGGACCCTGCCACACAGACATTGCATCCGTCCACCCACTCACCCTCTCCTATGATTATATTTGCCAACCCCTTACGACCAAATTTATTTGGTTCTTTTGCCCAACCCTCCCCCCTTTCAATATATTATTCATCTCTGTTCTCGGTTTCTACCTCCCTCTTCGTGTCTCATTCTGTTCGGGTTTGAGTTTTGATTTGCCAGACCGTGGCTTCCTTAATTTGGCAGATGTTTTGTTTGGTCTGACTTGTTGAACTCCGTTGGTCCTATAGCTACATTCTAGAAGTTTAAATATCTCACCTTGCCGCCTTCTAGGAATGTAACAGGATCGTTTGTTTAGTGGCTGATATTTGTGTTTCTTTGGGTTTACTTCAACAGGAGTTCGGCTGTTTATCGATAGAAACGGTCACCATCTGCTTCATATAACCGTAAGCGAGATACACTTCTTCGAAAATAAGTGTTATCTCAAACCGTGTAGCGAATAAGGCTTTTTAATCTAAAACACGATAGAATTTTTATGCTTGCAAGTAGTTACGAAAGGTTCATTTAAAATGCACAGTGTTAGTAAAATGTAATGTATTACAGCTTTTGTCTGCACGAAATTTTGTTTGCTTTGTGCCTTTCGTTATTAAGGAATTAATGGTCGACAAATTGAAGTGGACATTTTGTGCATGATTTATTTTCCTCCTTTCCTATTACACAAAAAGTTTAGGTTACATCTTTTATTTTGACACATCGACAGTAATAGAAGAGTGTAAATAACAAATCCCAAGAATTATTGTGTGGTTTCATACTGGTGTTTAATATCTCATAACACTGCACAATGCCGGAACCTGCTGGAGAGGCAGTAGATTGCTTAGAAATTTGATCAATCACTTGTAAAAATACACAACTCCATAACCTGCTGGATAGACAGTAGATTATTTCTTCGAAATTTGGTTAACAACTTACAACACTACAACGCCATAATCTGAGGGAGAGACAGCAGATTTCTCAGAAATTTGGTTAACAACTTACCACAGTACAAAGCCAGAACCTGCGGGAGAGACAGCAGATTCCCCCAAAATTTGGTTAAACTTTGTTAACAATACACGACTTCAAAATTAGTTGGAGATGTAGTAGATATCTTCGAAATTTGGTTAACCACTTACGACAATATACAGCGCCGTAACCTGCTGGAGAGTGGGTAGATTCCTTCGAAATTTGGTGAACCATTTCTACTTCGTAACACTGCACAAAACCGTGATCTGCTGGGTAAGGAGTTGGTTCCTTCGCAACAAGGGTAACCACATACATCACTACACAACTCCAAAACCCTGAAGACCACAACCAAAATTTTAACCTCCGTGAAACGTTCATCTCCTTAGTAAGCTGTTCTCATTGGTTAATATTGTAAGGTGGATGTGTGATGTAACTCTTAAGTTGGGGAATCGACGAAGTTACGAAGACAGCACTCATACCGGAGCTGTTCTTGAAACCTAATATCCTCGTTCAAGTTCATAGAGGCTTAAGAATGTACTGTGTTAACATATAACAACCGTCACTTCTAAGGGAAGTTTTTCACAACTCCGAAAATTGGTGGTCATTGCCGGAGTTACGTCTACCGAAAAACACACTAGAAACGTTACGTAGTGCGATGCTGACAGCAAAACCTGTGTATTTCTTCAGACGAAACTGAAGGATGATTGCATGGCCTCTTTCACAGTTCAGCTGGTGCAGAACTTGGTGGAGATAAAAGAAACGTACTTTTGTAACACGTTGCTTCTTACGGTTCGGGTGGGAAGACGGGTTTCCTGAGAGAGTAATCATGTTAAATTAAGTTCATTTTAGAGCTTGCATTCTGTGTCAACAAGCAGCAGACCTGTTAAGCTGATAAGAAATTTAAAATGAATGTTGTTTGGAACACATAGCAACTACGTTGTCAATCTCTATTAGCACTTCGCTATCCACGTAAATTGTTTGATATAAAAATACAGAATTACTGAACCGTTTATTTTTGGTGGAGAAAAGGGTCTCTGTAGGCGGTCCGAAGGATGGATCCCGCGTGCGTCACGAGTTACATGTCCGCCCCCTTGCTGGGCCCGCCATCTTCAGCACATCTCAATTATCTCTGAAGTTTGACTGTGGCAGGATAACGTTTCATTACTTTACATGCGTCCTTATCATTATTATTGTTATTATTATTATAACTGTGCTTGGCAGTGATACCGACTGTTCCACAAACAGTGAAACTCCCAGAGTCACGGGAATGTATAGCCCTGGCATAAGGGTGCCCAAATATTGGACATTTTCGTATATTATCTTTATAAATTTTTACTTCTGCTGGTGTTTGTAAATTTTTAGTTCTGCTGATGTTTGTTCAGTGATTAATTCACGTACGTTTGTATGCTTGTTACGTATAGCTCATTACTTTATTGCACAAACCCTCCTATAGTTGCAAATAACCATTTAAAGCCTTACTTTATATACTAAGAGGTTTAACATTCAGATAGACTGCCTTCTGCCCACACCGTGCATATAAGTTTCTGGCGCGGATCTCAGAAAAAAAAAAAAGTATTATTTCCCATTCAGCATTAACTGACTAGTTTTTATAACCGAGTTGGAGTGTCTTTACTGCGCGGTACAAGCTGAGTCTTTAACTGTTATTCAGGTCAATTTGAAACTTTAAAGGGTGAACTGAATACGTGACTTTCTGCACTGCCATAGGAAAAATATCCAGCTAAAGCACTTCAGACGCATAGATATATTCATTTGTGTTATGTTGATTCTGTTACTTTTCAGTGCTGTATTAATCGCAGAGGTTTCAATAGAGCCTGTCGGATAATGTTCAGATTCCAGAAGACATGTAGTGTTTCGCATTACATCACGTTCCTATGAAGACGTCATTTATCGATGTAAGGCTTTGGTCGCTGTTTTTTGTATGGCTGTATTGACTTATAATGGTATTTGTACATCACGTTTCGGTACTAATATTTGTGTTTGGTGAGAGGTACACTAAGTAGAGTAGTTTGGGATTTATTGCGTATTGGTGGTGAGTGACTCTTGATCCAGTACGGAAATTTATACATAAAAATATTTTCCGAGTACTTGTTTTGGTGAGCCTCACTTTTTGAATTGATACGTACTAAATTCCTTTTATGTTGTGGCGAAGATAACACAGATGTCAGGAATTTCTGTCCAGTTAAACATGATTTTTCTCTGAAAGTACAAATAGCCCTTCTTTCTAGGCAACATGACGTCAGTAACAACACCACGAACACGCTGAGAATGTTAAAACTGTGGCTACTGAACTCAAGACACTGTGTAATTCTGACTGTAATAAAGGAGCATGTCTTGTCGTAGATGGTACAGTTGTCGATGTAAACATTTACTTCGCAGCTACTTAGAGATAATTATGGTGAGAAGTTTCAAATATATGTAAGTAGTTATACAGTTGTGGCAACGGCGGCGCAGTTGGTTGAGACATTGCGGTACGAACCGGAAGGTCGTGAGCTCGATTCCCGATTGGGCTATTGGCATTGCATTGTTCATTGACCTAATCCTTCCGGCCGTACTATGGCCCTGGAGTCGCCTTTACCTTCTAACAGAAATGACTACCAGTAATATTTCCTGGCGGTAAAGGCGGCCGATACGTTAGGCTAACAACCTTACAAACTTCATGTGCCGATTGTCAGGAAATCTGGGAGCCTCAACCCTCCTGGAACCTTCAGGGCCTCTCCAGGATTGTACGGGGACTGCTTTTTCTTTTAGTTACACAATTATATTTATTCACTTGCTTTCTACAGTGTGTCCCACTCGCTACCGAACCCGGCATTTCTTTAATAATTTTACCGTGTCGCAACAATTAGGCGCACTACAGACACATTGCTTTTCATTTCTCACACAACGAACGTACTCCTGTTCCAATTTCGTTGCAATATCTTCATTGGTGTTACAATTATTAAAGCAATGCCGGGTTCGCTAGCGAGTGGGACACCCTGTAGTATTATATCAGTAGGTAGTATTCATTCTTATTCCAACTCTGTGTTAGACTATATCATTATATTTGTCACGTAGATCTGAGACCTACGCATTTAAAAAAAAAAAATCTAGTCACCACCCCTAAATTCTAATCGCCAGAAGGATGGCACGAATCGAGATCCATTCTGAAGACCCAAAATTCTGTGGAGCGACAGCTGCACTTTACTGTTACCAGGTTCTTACTGCTCGGTGCGTCGAATTGTTACACACAGTGGTTAGTATGTAAGGGAAGAACTGCAGCGACTGCGTTGATATTATGTGAGACGCCACCCTACAAATTTCAGTGGCCTGCACAACCAAGCAGTGGGATTTGTGCACTCCTGACGCAGATATTTTCACTGAGTATTAGTAAGTCAATAATCGATCTGTGACCCCTGTTATAATGTTCCCGTGTTTTATGCCGTTTTTCTTAAATTTACGTATATCTTTTTCTTTTCGCTACAGATAAACAAGGAGAAGCCTTTGCTATCTTGGTTGAAGGAAATTCAGGATTCGACTAGTTTTCTTTACTTTAGAAACAAATCGTGGAACTATTCGTGTAATACAGTATAACTGAATACAATTGCCTCCGTCACGCGCTCGTGTTCGTAGTACGTGTATACTGACTCGATGATTCGATGCCATTTTTATTTCTAAGTGCTGTCTTTTGGGATATGACAAGTAGGGTGTAATAGAATTTAGTTATACCGTTGAGCAACTTTCTTCTGGTTCGGTCAGGCACACTGACTTCACTCACTCACTCACTCACTCCATGGGGCAGAATCCTTCTTGAGAAGCTAACTGGTTCTGCAGCTAGTCAAGAAATTCCCCGCACTTTATGGAACCCAAAGTTTCATCACCGTATTCACAAGTGCCCGCCATCTGTCCCTATCCTGAGTCAACTCCATCCAGTCTCCACCCCCTCCCACTTCCCGAAGATC
>Ga0123355_10013468_pt1 | contig 12730 bp, 7 predicted proteins | sample TergutEmb28metaG_3_FD_89872 | JGI IMG/M metagenome (GOLD analysis project Ga0123355, IMG submission 89872) | Embiratermes neotenicus P1 segment gut microbial communities from Petit-Saut dam, French Guiana - Emb289 P1 | ecosystem: Host-associated > Arthropoda: Insects > Digestive system > Gut ...
TAACCCTAACAAAATATAACTGTAGAGGAAATAAAAACAACAATAAAAAAAAAAAAAAAAATTATTAATTGGGCCCCCCCCCCCCCCCCCCCCCCGCCGGTGCAAGATGAGACGAAAGTGATGGAAGAGTACTGTTGGGTGATAACAGACGGCAGGGCGGACAAACCGCGGCCTATCTGTTCCCAGTATTGTGGGTGTTTGGATTTCAACTGGACTCCCTTTTATATACATAGTATATCACTGACCACATGTATACTCATTACCGACTCGCCAAATATTCGACTTGCCCCAGACCTTCCGGCGCGCAACTATTGCGCAAGTCAAGGCATGTCAGTGATATTCATAAAAGTAACAGTACTATGCCAAATGCCGAATATATATATATATAACTAATGTGGTATCAACGAAATTCCTTCCTCTGCCCCCCCCCCTCTCTCTCTCTCTCTCTCTCTCTCTCACACACAAAGCCTCCTGGTACAAATCACAGAAACATTTCATTGCCAGTTGAATGCGAAGTAAATATTTTATCGCACCAAGACAGTTTGCCAACCCAGCCGCTAATTCTACGCGAATGTGGGCAGGCCACTCGGAGGCTACGGTTTACGTGACAAGCGAAGAGTGACGATACTGGTCAAATAAAGATAATTCAATAATTCTGTTCAAAATGATAGATTCAAACGTCGATCACAAACAATAAACTGTCAAAATAATGCAACGAGCCAGAATCGATTTCCTATCTTTCAAAACAAAGTTAAATTTCGCATACAGTGACGTAGACGTGATATATCGAGTGCACATCAATCCGAGATATGCCGTGTTCAATGGACCCGTTTTTGACATACACGTATTTACTTTCCTCTTGTGTCTTCGTGTCAGTTTAAGGCAGGTGTATATCAACTTTGTTTATGTCTCCTACTCGCCTTGTTCTAAGTGCCGGAACATAAATGAGCACTAAAAATCCGCGACTGAGAACATTTAAGTCCATTATTAACACAGCTAATTACGAATAAATGAATGTATTATTTCCTTTTAAAGCTCACCCTAGCACAGGCCATGAAGGCCCAGAAGGGTAGTAGAGATACAGCCTTAATCTTTCTTTAGCCTCGGCGCCACATGGGGGTGGGTGGTCAACGCCACGCCCCGGCCGCTTCGTCCCCGAGAAAGACACCCGGTACCCACTGTATAGGAGGCTGGATGGGCCCCACGGCCGGTCTGGACGAGTGCGGAAAATCTCACCCCCAACCGGATTCGATCCCGGACCGTCCAGCCCGTAGCGGGTCGCATCACTTTCCTTTTATTAGGTAGGCTAACACCACAGACAAACAACGTTTCAAATAAAATTTACATTTCTTTATGACGTCTACGCTTCATCTAACGGACCAATTATTTCTTTTGCTGCTCATGGGTGAGGAAATTTGATACAAACTTCGTGCACAATGTACAGGAAGAGTTTAATTCGAATCTCTTTCAGTTCAGTAGACCAAAATTCAATTCATCGACAACTTTCGATGTAAATTCCCTTACCACATCCTATCAAAATCCGTTCGATAATTTCGGAACAGAAAGGTGCGAAGACAAGTCATCTCCCCATTATGAGTTCATTTCAAGCTCTTAGTGTACAGAAAGCACAGAAACAAGTTGTATGGAGGAGTATGGAACATTCAAGGCTTCAATAACCAAACATGAAAGGCTGGTAGGTGTAGCTACATCAGAAGATCTGGCGAAGTCAAAACTGAACTCATTATTATTAGAATTTCCTGCGCCATTTCTAGTATTCTGGGCACGTTTTAGACAAGCATGAAGTAATCCAACGCTCTGTTTGCCCCGCCATTACTATGATGCGTAGTCAGAACGGACAGGAGAAACGTCATTCAGTAGGTGGGTAACTCTCCTTCGTTACAGCTTTTCACACACCGTGACTAACATTTTTCAACGAACAGCAGGCCTGAAACTCAAACCCTTGGATTAACGTATTAAATGGGATGAAAACTTTACTAAACCCGAAGTACACCCCAATGCATTATGTACCATGTTGGAGCCGCAGTCGACAGCAAATTGAAAAGCCACAATATCCGGGGGAGAGGGGGATTTCCGTCCAAATTTTTTCCTTACAGCAAACAAGTGGGTTTATGAGATCACCATGGTGTGTGTGCGTGTGTATGTGTCCTCCGATTAACTTTCGAACTGATCGATTTCACGAAACATGGCACGAACATAATGCTACTGAAGCCCACCCACATATCGTATTTTCAAAATTTCTTACAATCAGTAACAACATGGCCAACGCGGGATCATGTCAAGTGGGAAGCAAGAAGCCCTCAAACAAGCGCCTTTGCTATGGTATAGGGGAAATTCACATAGACGTGTTTCATCCGCTCGAATAACAGCAAACGCTCCAGTGTAGCACCGTTGCTAGGACAGGGGAAAACACAAACTAATGTGTGCAGACTAACATGCTGGCAATTAGCACTTTCTTGATCATTTCCAGTGTAAAAAGAGTGTGTATTACAGTCGTATGCTTACATGATTTAACAATGGAATTGACATGGCGACTGAAATTTGTAAACTTCTTCCAATAGGAAAGTAGAATTTAAGAGTTCTGACTGACTGTATATCCCGGTTATGCCATGCATTGTATCACTAATTTAACTGACCAATCGATTGTCAGTTCCCGCCGCTATTCCAACGCGCGTCGGTGGGCGCAGAGTGGGCTACGTTCCACATAACCAAGTCGTCAAAAATGGACCAACGATATTGGCATGATAAAATAATGTCCCTATGCGTGGGCTGAGAGTTTCGGGGTGTAAGTTGGCTGGAAATGCAACTCTTTGACTACTCCAAAAAGAACTGTAGAACGAGAAGGAAAATGTATAAAACGAATGTGAAAAGACAACAGAACACATGCAGGTAACGTGCCAAAATAAAGTACAATACAGTACCACATGAAATTTCCTGCTGTCTATGGAACGCGAAGGTCCACCAGAAGTTTTTGTAACTGTCTGCTACAGGCCCTATCCTCAACCACATGCATCCGGTCTCTTTTTTTAATATGCATTTCAATATTATTTTCTCATCTACCCCTACGTCCTGTAAGATCTCTCAGGTTTTCCACCTAGTATTCTGTACCACACAGCTACTGACTACACTACCTCTCCCACAGACATCACAATCGTTCATGTGATCACCCTAAAATATGTGTATATGTTGGAGTACCAACTGTGAAGATTTCCACTATGTGAAGTTCTCTGGTTCCCTTTCACTATCTCTTTTTTACATCCAAATACCCTCATCAAAAACTGTTCTTACCCTCAAACTACATTCTTCCTTTTACAGTGTAAAAGACAACTTTCACAACCATATACTAATTAACTAACTAACCAACCAACAAACCAACTAACTCAATGAAGCAGAGTCCTTCCTGAGAAGCTAACAGGTTCTCAGCTAGTCAAGTAATTCCTCCCATTTGATGGAATACAGATGTTCAATATGGCATTTATGAGAGCCTGCCACCTGTCCCTGTCCTGGGCCATCCATACACAACAACTGTAAAATTATTAAAATAAAAACCAATGAATGTGAAGAGACAGAATTATTTAATCCATACAAAATAACAACCAATTTCTGCCAAATTATGGAAAGATCTGTTATCGGTTTTTTCAACATATTTTAAAACTATGCCACCCTTACTGTCACCTCCTCCTAATAAGTGTATCACTGTGTAGGCACTGAAATAATTGCATGACACAGTTCCATCCTACAAATATTGGAAACCTTAATTTTGTGTACATGAAAACATGTCATACCAGGAGGTTCTATTACCAACACATACCCCTTTTCTGATAAGGTTTATGTTTAGCTTAAAATAATGATTACAACATTTACTCTGTGGTATGATATAAAAGAGGTCTAAGAGATCATGGCAGTAAGGTTATCACTACTGAGTCAACAAAATAATTATCTACTGTAACATTATTTTGAACATAAAGAGCTGACATTCACCTAGTTACTGACTGAACTATGTTTTATCACTCAGTGTGCAATGTATAGGCCAACTGTACAATCCCTCAATAAGTCTCCCACACTTCAGTTTTAAAATGCTGTAAGTTTCGTTTACATACTAATTTTCTCGCCCAGAATGCCTATAATGTGGTGCCTAACCATATGCCTGCAAGGGTGACAGAAAAAATTTTTATAAGGTGGTGCACATTACCTGTACATAAATTGATCTGACTTTGTACCAATCAATGCTGGACAAAACAGTGACTCAGCTGTCATCTAATTAAAATAATTAATCCTTATACTAAAACGGTATGAATGGTATGAAATTTAGTTCTGCTTTTGTAGATTGCTGTTTCATTTAATATATTATTAAATGTCAAAATCCCAATACAGTTACACCACCTTGCACCTTGCTGCTGGCACCCCTGATGACTAATGTTCTGAGAAATTTTATTCTTGAACTGCTCCATTTCATTCAGACTCATAACACACAGAGTGATTTTACAGCGCAATCAGAACCACTTCTTAGAAGAAATGAATATTCTAAACAAGAAAGAAATGTTACATTCCATTAAGCAAAATTACTTACAATAACACCCCCCCTTCCCCCGTGGCGCTGCGGCCCAATGCAGGCCATGGCCTCCTCATTCTTGAGGTTTCTAGATCACACACAATGCATCACAGTCGTTAGGACTCCTCTGGACGAGTGATTAGCTCATCGCAGAGACCTCTACCTGACAACACACAACACTCACAACGGACAAACATGCATGCCACCGGTGGGATTTGAACCCACAATCTCAGCAGGCGAGTGGCCGCAGACTTACAATAACCAGTTAGATAAAATCATAACCTGACCAAATATAAACAAAACAATAAACAGGCAAGGGAATGGGTGTTCCTGTGCCTAAATAAAATGCCATCAGACTGAGCTAGTTGCCTTATACAGTATTGCTTCTGACTTGTATCCAGAAATGCTCAGTTTAAATTTCAGTTGGCGCATCATACCATCATATTTGCATGGTTTTCCTCAGTTTCTCCCCCCCCCCCTCAAAATGTCAGGACAATATCTCAAATTAGGCAATGGACCATTTCTCTTCACATGCTTTTTAACTTCATCATGTATCCTACAAATTGACACTATAAAGTCCAAGCTTCTGCCTATATTCTTCAACAAATAACAAATGAGATCATGTCATCAGGTGCAGTAGAATTATACTTCATACTCTATTTACGTTTACCAGACAAACATAAACAAAATATACAGTAAATAAAATTATGTTAGATTTAACCATAATATAATGAGATAAAATGAAATATTATAACTTCCTTGAAACGAATTACCACTGATGAACAGACTGCCTAATTAATTCAAAATGCTGGTATTTAGGCTTTTGCAGCGGTTTAATTGAGGTCTTCTTTCTTCTGGAATGTGGTGCTATGTCACCGGATGATTGGTGACTGATGTTTCAACACAAAACATGGTTCTCATCTTAAGGGGTCAGAAAGTTGCTTTCTGACACTTGAAGATAGGACCACTACATTGTTTCAAAACGCTGGGCACCATACATCAAATGAAACAGTACCATATTCCAGAAAAACGGAGATCTGAAACTGGAAATGTTTGATATGTTCTACCAACAGCAATAAAACGATATGTAACATACAGTCTTAGTATTTACATTATGAATTCCCTGAAACAATTTTCTTTTCTCATATTCGTGTAAGCTAGAGAAACGACAGTTAAAAAAAAAAAATTCTTTACATATCGAGAATTAGGGTGTATATTTTCTCAAGGGATTAAACTAAATGCACCAACTATATGAAACCACAATAAACTACTCCCTGTTTGTGGATACAATTAATTAGAATAGTGCCTAATGAAAAAATGTAACAATTCGGGGGTGGGGGGGTTGGCCTTACTTATCTAAATTAAAGTCAAGTCGTTCGGTAGGTACGAGAACGCCATGCCTAGCAACTCCATTAATTAGAGAAGAGGTTAGAACAGACTGTAAGAGATTCATTCCTTTATCATGCAAAACCTTTGGTTATTCTGTTCACCCAGGCGGTGTTCCGCTCGAATGAAAAGTAACTACGTCTGATATTGAATTTCAATTGCCATACGCCCCTTAATGAAAATTCACATGCACAAAGCCATCAACTGTCGACAATAACATAAGCTTAACTTTATGTCAGTACAATAGTTAAGAAATATGTAGCTACTCACTTTTGGTGAATTCACATATAGCCAGGAAGTATGCATAAAAAAACACCACATTAACGAACCTAATTAATAACCGTAGCAGTAATTAAAAACTGTCCATTCTCTCACATCTTAACCAATATAACATTTCCGATCTCAACATGGATCACGTCTGTTGTCCTGCACCCACAGATCAGCCTGCACCACAGATTACTACACCGCATCGAATTCGCGCTACACGTCGATAGTCTCGACGGTTGAAAGTGTTGAAGGGGGAGGTGGGCGCTGTTGCATGGCGGCTGAGTTGTAATAGTGAGGCACTTTTATAAGCACAGATTAAGAACTGGTTATAAGCGGGCGTGTTCGTACACCTGCCATCTGTGCCAACTGTCGTAATTACGTTGTCCGTAGACTGTCGGTCATTACGTCCTCTGATCCGATTACTCCGGAACGAACATAAACAAAGCGCAAGGAAGGTGCAGAATATCACCAAAAAAAAGAAGAGAACTGCGCTCTTCTGGGTAATTACTCAGCGAGTAGTGGTAATTTCTTACCTTCAGCCTTGAAGATTGAACCGACAGGTTGTGCCGAAACGTCGTTAAGAAATTACCACTACTCGCTGCGTAATAAACCAAAAGGGCGCAGTTCTCATCTACTTAGCAGTGGCGGCCCGAAATCACGCACCTTCTTTGAGGAAGGAATCCATGGTATGCATTGAATAGGCGGCACCTCTACACTACACAACTCCACCTCAGGGTTATGGTTACCTTGAATTCGAACCCTACCAAATTCTTTAATACATAAGACCACAACTAGAAGTACCTAAACACCAACTGCTATGATTATAAATTTAGTATGTACAGATTTAATCTACTGGATAAGAAATGTAACAACATTTTGAGCTGAATTGTGTGAGTTCAAAATGTTTGTATATGCACTCTCTCTCTCTCTCTCTTTTCTGGTTATGAAACTAATGAATACCACTTACAGTTTGTTCTAATATTGGCACACAGTACTCCCTGATTGTGGTATAATTTTACTGAAACATGTCAGAGTAGTGTCTTGGGCATTTGTGTGTATTTGATGTCCTGCATTTGTTGGTATAATAAAAGAAAAATCTGGTCTTTGAAATTTGCAGATGTTCCAAATCCTGATGATAGATGGTACATGTCAATGTGTTTCATTCCTGTACTCACAGACTGGATTAAAGAAAGCCATAAATGATGCACAAAAATTCAAATGATATTGAGTAGAATATTTACTTCTTCTGAATGACAGAAAATATAAGACAGATATTTTTAACAAAATGCGATACATTACGTCATGACATTTCACATTTCTTTATAATTAGTAATGTTTTTGTATCTACATGTATTTTTTTAATTCCTGTATTATGTTACAAGTACAATAAAGTGATTGAAATAGTTTCAGCGAGTAAGATCAGCGCTGCTATAATTCTATTTTCCCCTTCATTTCAGCAAGTGACACAGAACTCAGTATTCTTGAATCTGTTTTGACTTCTGTCTTTGAGCTGGTTGCAATTATCAAATGGATACACTGCAAACAAAACCTAATCTGAATGTATTCTTGGTGTTCATTCTGTATTTTGACATTGAAGTTCATTAAAAATAACTCTCACAAATTATCTTGCATTGGAATAATAGTATGTTCTACTGGAAGAAATAGTGACCCTCAGTTGTTTTGTGCCACCTGTGCCTGACTGCTTAGGTTTCAAATCCATAACATGAAATCCATTTCCCTCCTCCAGAAAACTTTGTAGTGAAGACTTCACATGTGGAATAGGGTACTTAATTTTAGTTCTTGAAGTGATGATGTACCTTCAATATGTCACTGGCTAATTACATAATTTATTATATTGTATCAATGTATGAATACCAAACCAGCATAGTCACTCTTAGTAATCACTTGTAAACTGGCTGTTCATCATTTCAGTATTTTTTGTTGTTTGATGATTTATGGTCTTATAGAAAGTGAAAATCATTCCTCATGTCTTTGGTTATGAATGTTCTGTAACAAAGCAGCAAGCAGTGACAGATATATTTCTATACTAAAATAGATATTATTCCTTTCCCTGACTATCTTCTCCACTCAATAATAATATCGCTTACAATGCATATTATGTATATTTCACATATACTAGGTAAAATTAAGTATTATTACATCTGATATTTAAGTGGAAAGTGGAAAGGATCCTTTTTGTATTAACGTAAGTAAAACCCAGAACATATTATTATTACATGTAGAGCCAAGATTCACTAAATAATAAATTAATATCAAGAATAAACAGTAAAATAAATCACCACAGCCACACATACAAGGAACAATATGCATTCTTCATGAATTAAATAATTTCATTCATTGTTTATATGAATAAAGTTTACAGCTTTAAAATAATGAACTCTGTTATTTACTGTCAATATTTATACAAGTCTCAGACCTTGAATAACACAGCTGTACAATGGAACCTGCCTAAAATGGAGTCTGCATGAAAGAGAATTCTGCACAAATCACAAATCAGTATTTATCTGATCTCAGTCACAAGAGAATGTAATATTACCCCAGTGAGCTGGACATAGTCTAACGCAGCAGTGTAAAATAAAATTGCCATTAAATCAAATGAAAAACTTCAAAATGTGTTTGGCTGAAAACAGTCATTTAACTTCCTTATGCACTGTTATTCCAAGAATTTTTCAGTGACTGAGAACTACAATTTAGTTTAGCTTTTTACTGCTGTTCAGGGGTCCTTGTGCCCCAAGGAATCTCATTTTTTAAAAACCAGTAACAGGGACACTTACAACATTTGTGAAGTTGTGGAAGTTGGGGGGAGGGGGAAGGTGGGTGGGTGGTTAGGTAGTTAAGGAGGTCCAATACAACTTTATGAAAAAGAGAGTGTTTTTGGTACTTTTATAAAAAAAAAGAACATCCCAAATAGATCTGAAATAAGTCATGGTGAAATACATCATATTTAGAAAATATCTTGAAACACAATACATTTTAAAATAGTACTTATTTCCCCTTACAAATTCACGTAATATTCAGAGACCTGTGTATGTTCTGTGGAACTTAATTTTATGCTTGTGCTAGTCTGGGGCTTAAGCCTTTTCACTTATGATACATAATCTTCATGTGCATGGCGTTGAAACATACACATTTTTGTGAATATAAAAGGAAAATCAAGTGTAATCTATGATTTGATCATGAATAATCCCTTGCCTACACCATATGAATGTGTTGGATCCTTAGCAAACCACTGTAAAATTCTCTTTTGAGTAATTCATTTAAGTACATTAAGGAGCCTAGGTCCACTTATACCTAGTGCATTTCACTTTGCTAGGAAATGTTTTGTATTAAACATTTTAAAATTTCATCTTTACTTTTACTGACCATGGCATGGGCATGTTTATACTTTCTTTTGTTGTGAAAATGTGAGAATTTTGTCCAACTTCACTAATTCTGTTCTTGAAAATGGGACAAACACAAATTGTAACAAACTTGCCATGCAGTTGATCTCCTTTTATAGGCAGGAACCCCTTTTAACATCAACAAACAAGTATCCCAAAATATAAACATTTTATGTATAAGTGTAACCGAGGCATGTATGTATATCTCTACATTCATAACCGAAATATATTACACAATTTGAACAAGCACCTTCAGAAATATTTTGTATTATGTTACAGCAAGAACAAGTGTGTACAGAACTATGCAATATCAGAGAATACAGTGTGTACAGTGATCCCTCATCCCACACATAGGCTAGAGGTAGTGATCATCTCATGTTGGGAAAAATGTGCTGCAAAAAATTTGTATTGAAAAAAATGGGGTTATGTTAACGTAGATGCTCATGCCACCCGCCCCCCCACCCACCCACCACTACCATGATCATTTAAAATATGAACATCTTTTGACATAACACCTTTAGCAGTGCTTGGGTGTCCGATGGTGCCAGTTTCTGTGGCAGTTGAGAGTGAGTTTCTCCGTGTGTATATTAAAAGTATTCCAAATTTGACAAGTTCATCCTCATAGCTTCAGTTATTTTCAACCCTGTACAGGCAAAACCGCATTGGTGAGGGGTTACTGTACTCTGTCTAACATTATACAAGTAATATTTAAACTTCATACAGGCAACATTCTGGTGGACAAGACAGTGTGATTTATATTACAAGCTAAGACACATATGAAGCATGATTGCTACATTACCGCTTGTTAGACAGTCGGTAAAAAAGAAAAAAGCATCTACTGTACAGCACCATCCCGTGTAAAAATATGTGCTACTTATGAAATGGCTTTCATAATACCACTTTAAGGTACATGTAGCTGTACTGTACAAATTTTAATTTTTCTTGCAACAGTGACCATGACAATGGTGAATTCCAAATATTTCATTTCTCCAATCACAGCCATTAGGGCACCACAACTCAAACATAATCTGTGTTGGTCACAAGAACCAGACCTGAAATGTACTACAATTTTTGCAAATCACTCTGTTGTAAAATCTGCATTCATCTTCCTTTCCTGTGTTGACTACTAAACAGAGATCCTAAATAATTTATATTTGGAATATGATTTTTTTTATTTGTAGTTTTAATTTTACTATTTTGATAGATATTTTTCCAGCAATATTTGACAGCTGTGTTTAATACCAGTAGTGAAGACATAGTCATCTGTTATGACACAGTCAATTTTGTATTTTTGACTCTGCCCATTTGTAATATAATGGAGCAGTTTTAATAATCTACAAATATATTATCGTGGGGATTAAAAATTTAGAAAAGAATTGCGATGCATAGTAAATGCAATTTTTCCTTTAATTTCACGTTACAGGACACTTTTATGTGTTAAAAAAAAACTGTTCCCAGCTTAGTAAATATTTAGTACTATATACACTGGATCATTAGCTTTCATTTTCATTTGAACATAGTAAACTGCGATTTTTTTGCATAGTTTGTAACAGAAACACCATTAAGCTGCAAACTCTCTTATACAGTATCTATATTTGTTTCATTTTTCAAGGACATGTGTATAGATGAAGTATTCTAGAAGTTATAGTGATATGAAATTGATAAAATAGAGCTTAGACTATGTTTTAAATGCCAGTGGAACAATATTCTTCTCAGCAACCCCCTCCAATCTTAGCAACTATAAAATTTCATTTCCATACATGCGTGTAGACAACACCTATAAACTCCTTATTAAGCGACAGAGACTGAGAAGTGTTAAAAGTGCACACTAAATATCAAATATATCACACACATACCATGCACTTATTTTTTTAATTCTCAGGTATTTTTTCCTGTTAAAGTGTTCATTAGTACATTGACATTCAGCTAAATGTTCAAAGTATACTAGCAATATCGAATCATCTGGTGATTCAAAACTTTCAGGTTAATTGTTGTACCCTTATTTCCTCAACTTATTCTCTTAAGCCTAAATTCTGTAACAATGAACACTGTGTAATTTGCACTCAACCTTTTTCACTCCCATAATTTCTCTTGTCCAGAATATCTCACAATGTGATATATCTGCAATAGTCATGCAGCTGAATCTCCACAGACCACCTATTACAATTTTTTTGAAAGCAGCTGTTTTGTTGTACAGTATTATAGTATTATTCAGATTATATATTACATGTATACAGTGGTTTTTTTTTTTTTCAGCCAGTAATAATGGTGGTACACATAGCTACCCACAAACTTCTCCAAAGATACACACCTCTAAGTATATTGTATGTTTCGTGCTTGAGGCACTGTTTCATTTGTAAACAAGCGATATTGATTTATACCACTTATATGTAAGATGAGAAAATTGTAATAACTATCAATTTATCCGTAGTATTTTTGTGCATATTTTCTTGACTAGTCTAATGTTACAATTTGTAACGATTCAGATGCTAAAATAAATGAAATGAAAATGAAATGAAGACCGTCAAATATGCTTGTAGTGCTGCATTTAGTGCAGTAAAGCTAAATGACTTCTGACACTTGTTAATATTAAAGTCCTGACATAACCTATCATAAAAAAATGAATTATTATGAGAACATTAAGATTTAAATAATTTCAGTGGTACAGTATAGGGTTAAATTTCTTCTAAAGAATACGTTTTGGAATTTTTGGGAGAAAAAAAGTTATGTAAAAGGGAGTTATGTCAGAATATGAGAGGTCATATATTTAATAAAGTCATGTAGAATGTTTCCTTCATTCTAAATAACTGAATCTATACTTGTGAGTGAGGAGCAGTACACCTGATACTCAATTAAAAAACTATTCATCTGGCTTGCAGTTCCCTTGTTCTTACAGACAAATATCAAGTTAGATACAGTCCCTGCTTTCTGCCATTCACACATTTCTGGTTCCAACAGTTTTAACCCTTTCCCCTCCCTAACACTCCAAAGCGCTTGGAATTTAAAAGTCCCCTCCCCCTCTAAACGCTCTAAAGCGTTTCTGGTATAGTACGTAAATTTAAATGTCCCGTGAAAAAACTCGGCTCTTCTGCCCAGGCACTAGCGA
>Ga0123355_10013469_pt1 | contig 12730 bp, 10 predicted proteins | sample TergutEmb28metaG_3_FD_89872 | JGI IMG/M metagenome (GOLD analysis project Ga0123355, IMG submission 89872) | Embiratermes neotenicus P1 segment gut microbial communities from Petit-Saut dam, French Guiana - Emb289 P1 | ecosystem: Host-associated > Arthropoda: Insects > Digestive system > Gut ...
CAAAACTCAAAAAAGAAAAAAAAGGAATAAATACTGATTAGCTATCTGTTCTACAATCTTCTGCAAAATATAAAAAAAAAAAGGGGGGGGGGGGGGGGGGGGGGAAGTACAGCATGAATGGACGCGTGTTGATTGGAATTTGGTCTGATGACAGACATTAATTAAACTCAAATTACCCATGAACAACAAACTGTGCATAAACTGTCAGTTTATTACTGCAGGTACTCAACAATTATATCCCCATTTGGTTTAATGATTGCTAGAAAAATGTTACAACAGCATTTTGCAAGGTGCCACATCAACACTGTCCACAACCACTTATTTTACACAAGGGATTGACTTCCTTAAAATGTGATTTTGTACCAACCACTTCACAGTCTCATCTCCAATAATGCTATACATTTATTAATTAAAGACTACCTCATTCTAATGAGTCCAACACAGCAGCACACATTTGTTCCAGGACTCTGATTTGCTGTTATTTTTGTTTAAGACATTTCTTTTTCCTCACAACAAATTACATTCGTCAACTTTACATGTATTGCAAATGCAAAGAGTTCTCGAACACTGTAACAGACATACAGCAAACAAGCAAGGCTGCATACAGAAAACCAACTTACCAAGTTGTGGTGTCTGTAGTAAGAGCTGGGATGGGAAAGCTGTCCCTGTGACAGACTGCAGCTGGGGGTTAAGAATCTGGGCCGTATGAAGGGGTGTTCCACTGCCACTAGCAATCTGAATCCCACCAGCAACTTCAAGAGATCCTCCTCCAGTAACCTGCAGGCCAGGAGTCAACTGGTACTGTGGATACTGCAGATGTAGGCCAGATCCATGCTGAACCTGCTGGGAACATTCATGTATCATTCAATAATGCAACAGATCAATTTATTTACTGGCCAACAGAAGAATTTCCTTGATTATTATTTGTAGGTTTACAAATAATACACATCCCTAAATTTGCAAAACCCAAAAGCTGATCTACAAATTCTAATTTATACAACAAATCAATTTACTTTTCCTTAGTTTTGTGCATCAGTTTTTATGGTACCACCCCAACAATACTTGTGTGCAGCTTCTTGTTCATTTTACTGTGAATGTTCAGAGTCACTAAACATGATCTAATTCTTCATTTCAATGTGTACTCCCCATGTACAGCAGTGTGACAGAATTGTACCTATTACAAATATTCAGAAGTACCTGTCCTCTTGTTCTTTGGGGTTAACAAAAACTTAATCTTTTATACCTTCATTCTAGTACCACTGATCAAATTATCAAATTAAGCACGAACCTGATATCAGCACCTTCTTCAAACACAGTTTTCCAGGTTTTCTGGTCTATCCTTCTGTAGCAGTTAATGATATATGAAAAATGATTACTCTCTCTCTCTCTTCAGAAATATATAACTGAATTCTATGATCACCTGCAGAGCTTGAATCTGAGAGCCAGCTGATGGGACTGGGAAGTACTCGACTTGTGCGTCAGTCTGAGTGGTCCCAACCTGGACGGGTGCTTGTGATGCCACCATAACCGAAATGGCTTCCTCCAGTACGGCATGACTACCACCAAACTGCTGAACAGATGGTTGATGCATATGCAATTTCATTTCTTCTCTATCTGCTAAACTCATCCCCTCAATGTCAAACCCACTCAATGTCTGTGCTACTTCATCCATTGCTTCATCTAAATCAATTCTAGGTGTATCTTCTGTCTTCACAGACTTTTCAACATCAGCCAGAACTTCTTCTGAAGGAGCAGAAAATACCGGACAGCGCTGTTGCTGCTCTGAAAGTAGTTCAGCAAAAACTGCGTGCTCCACTTTTCCAGGGGGAATCTAAGAACAGAAATATTTCCAATGAGTTCCAAAGACTGAAATGAAAGGTAAATGGAAATGAACTTTATATTAGCTGTTCAGTACTTGACAAATCCAGTGCTGGGCACTTACAGTGAAGATTAAGCCAGAGGGCCTGAAATTCACTTTTAAGTTCTAATTAACAACTGAAATGCCTCCATATGTATCTGATAAGGACCAGAGATTAATTTTTTTCTTTGTCAGTGAATAAGCACTTGAATTGACGGAACAGTACAGCTTCAACGAAAACACAACTCAACACCTGAACAATAAAAGGGTATCTAATCTAATTTTATTACACATATCATAATGCTATACACAATCAGAGGAACAATATATGAGAGATTTCAGAGGAGTCTATAACCAGCACAAAATTCATACTGCACTGCCATTTTGTTGCATTATTTGTGAATATGAGTTCTGAATGTTTTATAAGTATTTTTACCTTGAATTTACCTTCTAAAATCTTGGTGCATCCTACTGTCCAGAATATATGGCAAACTGTATAGCCAACCCAAAGGAATAGGAATAATTTTTTAGCATTACACATATTTTTGACAATAATCACAGCAGTGAATACTGTTCATATGTTGAATGGACCCGAATGACAACACAGTGAATAAACACACACAAAACAAACACGATTTTAAAATACCAATGAGATGATACCTTATTAACTTGCATTGCTCAAGAGTGAAAAATTAGGCTTCAAATTTTGCAATTTTAAACTATCCAGTTCTTTTCATGCATGCTTACCTGTTAGGCCTGCTGGTTGAAGTCTGATGATATGTTCTAGGATGTGTTCTTTAATGCAAAGTACTTCAATCTTATTATATTTATTTTTTTAGCTTCCCACTACATTATTTAAAACATTGCAATCAAAACGACAACCAATCAAGAGCAAGAAGAGGTATGGCCACAGGCTACATACATGCAGTTCGTAACTGAAAATACTGGATGTCAGCAAATTATAAAGACTATAATCGAACATATTCGTTCGTGTACAGCAATGTCATCAGACTTTCAGAACCAATAAATATCATACAACCATCTGTTATCTTATTTTATTTTCTTATTGACCTATAACCCCTCCTCGTCACTTGTGTCTGCAAACATCATGTGATCGTGTCATCACGCGGTGTCGGCCACGATATGGCACGCACATCCTAAAAATTGCCAAATATTCACGGTTCCTCCTTCTCATCCCAAAACTTGCCAAATATTCAGAGTTCCTACTACTCCTCCTCATAGAGCATGCGCTATGCCACGACATAGTCATGCGCGTGCATCCCAAAAATTACTATATTTTCACGGTTCCTACTACTCCTCCCTCGTATAGCACGCGCTATGTCACGACATAAGCACCTTGCTCGACTCAGTAATGTATTACCAGGGGCATAGGGGGGCATGGTGGCACCCTGACAAAATACCTTACCAAGTCGAAACATTTATGTTGTGGCAAAGCGCATGCTATACTACATCAGTTGCACTCTCATCTTAGATTATAGTTTCTTAGCATAAGGCTCAACTGACCTTTGTTTCAGTAATGCCCAGTGTGAAAAAAGAAGAGTTCAAGTGAATTGTCCACAAAATAATTAAATATAGTATATTTCGGAAAGTCTGTGCTATTAGATTCATGTTTAAATTATTCAACTACCAGTAATCAAAAGGCTGTAATACAGCTTAATTACAAGCTGACCACATTTTGAAATAACTGCATCAAAGCTGCATAAAATCTCATGTTTATAGCCAGGGCATGTCACAAACTTTGGAGTATATATTTCAAATTGACCACAATTGAACTACTGAGGTTTTCTGTAATGCAGTACACCTATGAACATCATTACAAATTCAAGTATGAAAAAATTTTGGATCTGTTGCTGAACACATCCTGATGCCTTGCAACTTCAGGCTGTACCATGAAGTGACCACTATCTACCTGCTGTTGTAGAGTCCACAGCTGCTGGTGTTTCTGCTGCAGCACTTGAGTCAGCTGTCTGGTGGCTGGGAAAAAGCTGGGATCAAGCTGCTGTAGACGGGCCATCAGCTGGGACCGGGTCATCATTGCTGTCTTTTGTAGGTTGCTCTTGCAGATGGTCTGTGGATGCTGAGTTACAAGCTGTTGCTGCTGGAGATGGCCATCCTGGTCCAAAGTCTGCAGTGTGGCTTGTGTTGGTGGTGGTGTCGGTGGTGGAGGTGGTGGTGGAGGTGGCGGTGGGGGAGGTGGTGGAGGTGGAGGCTGTTGCTGTTGTAAAACCTGTGGAAAAATGGTAACATCAGTAAGAAAATTAAGCATATACAGACCCACAAAAACATGCACTTTAAAAAGCTACTATCATTACCCCCACTAGATATATTTGCTATATTACATGCCATCTAGACGGAAAATGCCAATAGTCTTCATCAAGATTTGGTTTATACTATAGCTTAGTTGGAAAACAACATGTATCAGTTACTGAAAACAGTTTAAAAGTAAAACAGAGCTTTGTACTGTTGCTTCCAAGGGAATAACAAAGACAGAGACATATGTTAACAAACACTACAGTGTTGAGTTGAAAGCTGACTAAATGTGTTCTATATCAAAATCAAAGAAAAGCATATACAACCACACACTGAATAAAAGCAGTCTCCCCCACCATTCTTCCACTTCATTACATGACCGACATTATTAAGGGTGGGAACAGACAGTGGATTGGAAGGCTGCTTCTCAGCAAGTGGTCCAGAAATGGTAGCTGAGAACCATTACCACAGAAGACAAAAAATTCTATAAATACCTGCTGTGGAAGTTCATGACTGTAAGGGAATGGGTGGAACTGTTGACTAAGTTGTTGCTGCTGCGATTGCTGCAACTGCTGTTGTACCGGTTGGTAGGCCTTACGACTGTTCTTTCCTTGAGTCTTTGTGGGTTTAGCTTTTGGTCGATCACTAATAGCAGTTGCCTGGGGGAAGGGGGGGGAAAAAAAAGGTCATTCTCTGTTCTTTAATTTCAGACCTCAGTATAAGCAGTACTTCCAGCAGTAACACAAACAGTGGAACAAATGTGTTTCTGTTGGAAGAGTCTGCTGTAAAGGGGGATTAATCTTACAAACCTGTAAATACAACTGTCTTAGTTTTCAGAGATTCAGTCTCAATTCTTTTTGTTTGTGACTCACAAGGTGTGATTTTAGGAGATGTGTCAACCAGCTCAAAACCAGATAAAACAGTGGACCTTGGTGTAAGCAGTCTTGCACCTTCAGGTTCTACTATGAGTTGATTTGATGTAACTTTAAATAAATACAACTTAAAGACATAAGCTGATTCTGTCAACATGTCAGCTTTGATTACTTTAATACAGCTTATGCAATATACCCATATCATTCAAAACATTGATTTTTATGCAGGTATATAAACCACCCATTCTGACTTACAGCTTCAGCTATCTCGATGTTCCGATTTGACTGCATCTAGGGCAAAAACCTTTACTCGAAAAACATCAAACAGAAACTCTACTTTCACGATCACAATATGGCATACACACCTGCAACACATCAGCACTCGTAGTAATAGGCTGTGACGGTGAAACTGGTTGTTGCTGCTGCTGTTCCTGGGTGCAAGGTAGAGGGGAGGAGTATACACCAGGGACCACAGATACAAAGTTACCGCCACCACTCACTTCTCCGCCTGTCATCAAAGCATGCTGCTGCAGGCAAGTGTTGCTGGTGGCAGCAATCTGAAGCTGCTGCTGAGGCTGTTGGACCTTCCCACTATAGAAAGCATTGTGAACTGAAATGGTGGTGTTTGCTCCGGTATGGCATAAGGATCCAGAAATGGCAGTGCCACAAACCATCCCTGTCAGAACAGCAAAAACCAAAGTTATAAATGCTGTAAAAATTCCTGTCTTTCTTTCACCATTGAATTTAGGAAAAAATGTACACTGCATGATGAAAATACTGATTGCATATTTAAAAAAGTCGACTCACTGTTCACTTCCAGGTACAGGGTTGCTACTCTTATGAAAACCAACAGTACATCACTATGAGAAATCCTGAACTAGTTAATTCACCTCACATCACAACTCAATTTCCCAGAAAACCAAAAAAAAATCCATAAACAGAACTCGAAGGCATAGGTCTACGACTCACTAAACATCACATTCCGTGCAACAGCTGACACTAATTTCTAGTTTATATATTCCCTCAAAAAGACGGGGCACAGTCCGCACTCTTCCTAATTAGTATACTGTGTTGTGCTATGTATTGCTGGTTGCGAATGTGTTGTTCAATGTATTGTTGGTGTGTGAATGTTTACAGTACTACTGCCACCAGGTGGCAACCCAACTGCAGTTAAATACATATCATATCATATACGCCACAGACCATGTTATGCCTAAAATGGTTAGCTACCAGACCTTCATTGTGGACGCCCACATTAAATTCCCCGTGAGTCTACGTGGGATTTGTAGTGGACAGAATGGCACTATGAGAGGTTTGTCTCTGAGTATTTCAGTTTCATCCTGTCACTATCACTCCATCAATACTCCATACCCATATGTCATTCACCAACCACCACACCATAAAATCTTTGCTACAGACATTAAATAAAACACATTTCTCTCTCTCTCTCCCCCCCTGTACCACCTCCCTTCTGTGCCCAAATTTTTCAAGTGGCTGTACAGTAACATTCTGTGTATGGTTCTTCATTTCCCCAGTGATTTTACATAGAAGAAACATTTACAATCATGTACTGTTACAATGACAGTGAAGTTCTGAAATGTATTCTGACAGACATCCGGTTTCTGGAACTGTAAAACTCCTGCATTCAGTGTAGGTAGAATAGAATCTACAGGTCATATGCCATTCATTTCAAATTCAGACTGCAATGCAGAGGTAATGCTTCATTAACTATGGATGTATGTTTTGCCCTCAGCAATGTGCATTTTATCAAGAACAGAGACTGTGCATCAAATTGTATTTTGAACTAGACAAAACTGCTACCAAAACTAATCAGATATAAAAGCATACTTTCAGAATTGAAAGAATGAGCAGCACTCCAACATCTGTCTGGGTTTCAAAGTTCGCAATAGGTGTGACATCAGTAATTCTATGCACCTGATACATCTGAGACATCTACCCATGAGCAAAAGAAGCAAAAACATATCAAGAATCAAGCAACTGAAATACTGTATAGTCATGTCATTATCTACACATGGCTCTGAACTGGGGATCTCATCTGGCAGTGTCAAAGCATGACAAGAAGTTCTGAACAAGTGCACTGTCTGCTGACTGAAGGGCACAATCAGAATGATTGAATTTGTGTCTAACAACAGGATTAATGTTGTTCCACTCCCTCTGCACTGCGCAGATCTAGCATCATGTAACTACTTATTTCAGACACTCAGGTTTGCACTGAAGCAGGTGGGTGGAAGAGGCTCAGGAAAAGACCACACAGCAACAGATCTTCAGACTTCACATGGTGGGCAATTTCTTGACCCCAACCTAGGCAACCATAAAATGAATGGGAAGGTATCTGTTCCACAGAGTGGGTGAGTGGGTGGGTGGGTGGGCAGGTGAGCAGGTGGGTGGGTGAGTGAGTGGGTGGGAGAGTGAGTGAATAAGTTTGTTAGTCAGTCAGACTAGTTTAGTTTAGTTTAATTTAGTTTACTTTAATTTAGATTATTGGCAAAATGAATATCTGCAAATGAAAGGATTAGAAAGTTCTGTACCTTGTGTAACTAAGGACTGTGAAGTTAGGTCAATGTTCAAACCCAATGGTTGCACTCCAGGAACAAGTGTGGCAGTTGAGACAGAAACCTCCTGCACAGCACCAATGCCCAGCTGTGCAAACTGTGTTGTGGTGCTACCGTCTGGCAATGGAGAGCTGAGAAGCAACTGGCTAGGTCCTTTCTCTTGCAACTCACGCTCAACCCTCTGCAAAACAAAGGGAACAGGGTCACTTTGCCAGCTGACATAATCAGTGTTATTGAAATGGCACTTGAGTAATAGTTACATGTTTTCAACAAATAATGCCTTGGAATGTAACCTACAGTGTACAACAATATACACTGCATACACAATGAATACCAGACAAAAAGTTCCCCCAACATTAAGCTTCCCCTTCTGTCCCAGTAAGATAGGCATTAAAATTACAACTTAGTGTGTGCCCACCTATAACATTTTGCCACATTTAAAGTCTGGAATATTAAGAACCTGAAAAGCGGTATTTTCCAGTTAGTATGTTTTTAAATACAGATATGATACAGATAACTTCCAAATTTACCACTTTCAAGTGACATACTGATGCACTAGTATAAGAAGATTATGTTTCTTGGATATGATGGCAGTCACTGCGTAAACGATGGAGTGCAGAACTCTAAACCCTTGAACATGAAACCACCACCTACCTTCAAAATGCCTGCAAGATTACCCACCCACTGACAGAGCATCACATCTCTGAAGAACATAATTCTTATCCACTCTGCAGTAAAAACATCAAAACTCATGTACCAATACACATTTAAATGCAAGATGACACTTCGTTCAGTTAACCTTTTAACGCTGGAATTTAGCGGCCGTTCGGCTATTAAAAGGGCTCACTGCGCGGCCACTTTAGTTGACGTTTGGCTATTTAAAGGGCCCACTGCACGTCCACTTTAGTGGCTGTTCGGCTATTTAAAGGGCCCACTGCGCGTCCACTTTAGTGGCCGTTCGGCTATTTAAAGGGCCCACTGCACGTCCACTTTAGTTAACGTTCAGCTATTTAAAGGGCCCACTGCGCATCCACTTTAGTTGACGTTCGGCTATTCAAAGGGCCCACTGCGTGTCCACTTTAGTTGACATTTAGCTATTTAAAGGGCCCACTGCGCGGCCACTTAAGTTGACGTTCGGCTATTTAAAGGGCCCACTGCGCGTCCACTTTAGTTGACATTCAGCTATTTAAAGGGCCCACTGTGCGGCCACTTTAGTTGACGTTCGGCTATTTAAAGGGCCCACTGCGCGTCCACTTTAGTGGCCGTTCGGCTATTTAAAGGGCCCAATGCACGTCCACTTTAGTTGACGTTCGGCTATTTAAAGGGCCCACTGCGCGGCCACTTTAGTTGACGTTCGGCGCTAAAAGGTTAATTCAATACTTTTCAAAGTGGCCTCAATGTAACAACAAACAATTTACACCTACTGCCTAACAACCAATCGCATTCAGTTCACAAACACAATAACCTTTGGGAGATATTCTGTATGGCATCATTGATCCTGGTCTTCTGGTGTATTAGGAAATGTTCTTCGGTATCAACTTTAACACTTTAAATGTTGTTAGATATTCCGTTTTAATTTTGTTAGTGAACATGTCTGCACATGGAACAAATGATTAAATCCAAACCCATAAGTATGGCAGGTGCACAGAATTTGCACATTCCTTGTACAATGCTAAATTGCATAGTGGCTTAAAGACAAGTTCTGCAGTCTTTGTTTGGTAACGTATCCAGGAAAACTGCTTCAATAGTTGAGTATCACTATCACATAGGCTGTGGTACAATACGATGAGAAAAAGCAGCTAATAATGATAACATGGTTAACGTCAATTTTGTTCTCTCTTCTTGATCGATCTGTTAAAAAGAGAACTTGACTGGTGCAGAAACCAATATGTGATGAATGGAAAGATATAAGAAAGATCTTCCAGGAGAACTTGGCGTCATACACAAAGGGGTATCACACTGAAAGTGCAGAAGGAAGTACAGTGCCAATACACTAAGCTGGCACATTCACATTAGCATATTTTGAGTCTGAGATCCTGGAGCCAGTTATGAAAAGTAAAAGGAAGTCAAAGTGGTCACAATGAAACTTACGCACATACAAAACAAGAAACTGATGGTACATTCTTAGAAACAATAATCCTAAGTTGTATTTAACCATAAAGAAATGTCACAATTTGGTACATTCTGTATTGAGCATATTTCAAATAATTAAGTGTGTATGCACCCAAATTTGAAGGAAATCTTTTTAAAGTTCTCTTTAAGAAGTGTGTAAGACACTGCCCTTTGCAAAACTTGTTAAAATGTCAATACTGGATCTGAAGACACTGTGCTTAGTAAAATAAATAGATCTGAGTGTACTACAGCCAGAAACTTAAAAATTACAAATGCAGGCAGTCTCTAACTTTTGTACAAAATCTGTTCCTGAAAACATGCACGAAAGTCAAGCAACAGACTTGTATGCTGTATTGGGGGTTCCATTCCCATTGCTTAAAAAGTACATAAAAAATCCCTATTTATGGGTAACAAACACAACAGTTGTAGCAAGAATAACAGTACATTCATGAATTAATTCAACCAAGGGTAACTGTTGATGTTCCTGTCACCACACGAGCCAATTTTTTTTTTTGTCCTGTGGCGATGCGGCCCAACGCAGGCCATGGCCTCCCTATTCACGAGGTTTCTATATCACACACGATGATGTACCACAATCGGTAGGACTCCTCTGGATGAGTGATCAGCTCGTCGCAGAGACCTCTACCTGACAACACACAACACTCACACAACAGACAGACATCCATGCCCCCGGTGAAATTCAAACCCACAATCTCAGCAGGCAAGCACCGCAGACCTAAGCCTTAGACCACGCGGCCACTGGGACCGGCATCACACAAGAAAATATTCTTCATAATTTTGATGGCTACAGAAGGAATGGCCAACGAAACTCTTAAGATATTAGTAACCTTAACAACATTGTTTTAAACATTTTCATACATCTGCTTTTCAGTACAATGGCCATATTCTACATGCAGATTAAACATTGCTACCATCATGATGTGTGTCAGCTCTATTCCACCTGACTGCCTTACTAGAGTAAGTAACCAGCACAAAGTCCAAATTCAGCACACGAAAGATGGATTAGGTGTGAGAATTATAATGTAGGAAAGTGCAAGTCATACAAAAGTTGGATGTCTGAAAGTTGAGGACCACCTGTAAACAAATTCTGCCATGCACAGTTTACCAAGTATTGTTGCATATTAAGGTGAAAGAGATAAAATGGACTGGGTGCACAGTCCACACTGGGAAAACAAGAAAAAAAGAGTTTGATGTGGAAACATCTTCACCACTACCTGTTCATAAGACTGAGAACAAGAGAGAACACTAACACTACTTCGGTTCTTAAAGAAGGGAGATGAAAAACAGCACTGAACACACTTTGGTGCTCAGCCTCTGGGTTCTACTAGCAGAGACATTACACAGCTACTCTGAAACAAAAATGGAAAGGCAGGTTCACCTCTAGTGAGAATTATGATGACATGACTTGGGAGGTACAGGTACCTGGATTTCTTCGAGGATTGCCTGCTTCTGCAAGGTTGTATTCTCTGTGAACTGCTGCTGCTTCCTCATCTTGTCCATATCTGCAGTGCTGCCCTTGTCAAGAATATTACTATCATCCTTGGCCAAAAGACTAACAGGTACAAGACTAGCGACACCATCCCCAAGAGGCTGGTTTCTTACCTAGATCAGGATCACACAACAGAATCTCAATGAATATTTTTTACATAAATCTCACATTTTTTGCCACCTTATAAAATAATAAGTCTTCAGTTCAGTGTCTTATAAGGTAAGAAAGAAAAACTAAAAAGAGTTTTATAACACACCAATAAAAGACTGACAAAATGATCCCCGGTGGAATAGAGGCAGTCAGGAAATTCACTATTTGTTTAGGAACAGAATAAAGTCCTTGAAAAATGGTGTGCTACAAAAAAATTCAATACATATAAAACAACTTTCCATTAATTTAAAGGCAATAAGCACAGAGTATTTATACACACCTGCTGCACTTCAGGAGAGGTCAAATTGTTCTCATTCATCACAGATGAAGATCGACTTTTTCGAAGGACAGACTTTTGCTTTTGCTGCACTAAATGCTCTACTAGTCGACCTGATGTAAGAATGAAAGGCAAATATTAGGAATTAAAATTAATGTATTACTTCATGGGAAAAACATGCTGTACAATATGCAGTCTTTTTTCCTTCACAGTTACTGTTCAAACAAATAACAGAATATAAAGTATAATGGCAAAAATGCAATTAGCTGTTAGCCATGGTTATAATGAAATATGACAAATGGTAAATGCACATAACTCAACAGGAACTAAAATACAAGCTATGCCATGCCTTGGTAAATATGGCCTAACAGTGTGGCCAGGAACCACAGCCTCAAGTATATTGAACAAAGGAATGGCCATTCAAACTACATATAAGAAATACAACACCAATGAGAGTAAAACAAACACCCAAACAGTATCCTATGTCAACCAAACACACCATAAACACTCTCTCTTATTACAACTTTACTGATATCCCATCCGATCTATGAAGAGAGCTCCAACCACAATTATGTCTTCCTGTTTTCTGTTTAATGCAATCTTATTAGCACCACTTCATGGCACAAATGTTACTTATGCAGGTAGCTGGTCAAGAAATTATATGGTATAAACATAACAGGTTCAAAACCATACCCACAAATGAACACCACTCCAGTCTATCTTGATCAAAACCATATCTTCACAAGTTGCTATTCATCCACCTATCTGAATATGATCTGATTTACATTTAAGTTCTGCAATCCAAGTTTTTCCATCTATTCAAAAATGGAAGCACTTCTAGTTCGTTACAGTACATGTATTACATCTTTCTTGTAGGGAGTATTATTTAATTAAAAAATTATTTTAAGCATCTAATGGACTCACACTAGACTGATATTTAAGGATAACACACATGATAATTTTGACTCTACAAATTCTCCCAAATATTTACTGAAACAAAGTAAGTCACCTGCTTGACTACCAGAAGACTTAGTTGCTCCCACATTCTGACTGGTGTTAACCTGAACATCCTCCTGGGGAAGCACCCTGACTGCCTCAGGTACTTCA
>Ga0123355_10013470_pt1 | contig 12730 bp, 16 predicted proteins | sample TergutEmb28metaG_3_FD_89872 | JGI IMG/M metagenome (GOLD analysis project Ga0123355, IMG submission 89872) | Embiratermes neotenicus P1 segment gut microbial communities from Petit-Saut dam, French Guiana - Emb289 P1 | ecosystem: Host-associated > Arthropoda: Insects > Digestive system > Gut ...
ATGAAAATGTCTGATTTAATAGAAGAGTTTATAAAAGACTTATTTAATGATGATGACTATATAGAAATACAAAGAAATGAACTTGCAGAACAGTTTGGTTGTGTACCATCACAAATAAACTATGTAATATCTACAAGGTTTAGGCCATCTCAAGGTTACTATGTAGAAAGTAGACGTGGTGGTGGAGGTTACATTAAAATTAAAAAAGTTAATGTGACCAAAAATGACTACCTAATGCACATAATTACAAACATAGGAGACAAAATAACATCTAACGAAATAGACATACTAATAAGTAACTTTCTTTCATATGAGCTAATAAACGAAACAGAAGCAAAACTATTAAAAGTAGCAACAAGCGATAATGTGCTAATAGTTGCACAAGAAGCAAAAGACCCATTAAGGGCAAGCATATTCAAAAATATGCTTCTTAACTTGTAGGAGGTAACCAATGTTCTGTCAAAACTGTGGAAAAAACGAGGCAACAATTAAATACACACAAATAATAAATGGCAAAAAAACTGAAGTAGTACTATGTAATATATGTGGTTCTGGAGTAGAAATACAAGACATGCCAATAAATATTTCAAACTTTTTCGAAAGCATGTTAGATATAGAATTAAAATGCTCATTATGCAACCTAGAATACAACGAATTTATGAAAAGTGGAAAGTTTGGTTGTAGTAACTGCTACAATATATTTGAAAATAAGATTGCATCAATACTAAAAAAAATACATGGAGACAATACATACCTAGGTAGAACTGTAGGGAGGAGCAGTGCTCATCCGTATACAAAGGTAAACGCAAATAATGTAGGGGCGCATGATTGCGCCCGGAACTAGTGATGAAAACATCCATACATCTCTACAACTACTGCAAAACCAGCTAAAAAAAGCAATAAAAGAAGAAAGATATGAAGACGCAGCAAAAATAAGAGACGAAATCAAGAAACTTAAATAATGTACGCCTACGAAGTGAACGCTTCGAGGCTTATGTACAGTCAATGAAGATTATCTACGATGTCTATGTACGTCGTTGTAGCTACCCTTTGAAGTTTATGTACAACATAAATAGCAATTGTACATAAACCCCAAAGTGCTTCTGCGAAGGCGTAAATAAACCTCAGAGATTTTCTCCAAAGGCGTAAATAGACCACAGAGAATTTCTGCAGAGACGTACATTAAAACCAATTTAAAGAGTACAAACTAAACATTATGAAGTATTAAAGAATAAGAAGAAGGAGGATGCCGGCAAATGTGGTATTTACAATCAGGCAAAGAATCAGATGTAGTAATAAGTTCAAGAGTTAGACTAGCAAGAAACCTAAAAGAAACACCATTTGTTAACCGTGTTGTAGGGGCGCATGATTGCGCCCGGACAAGATGTATTACAAATTGTACAAAATACAATAAACAACATAGGTTATGGACTAAAATCAATAAAGCTAAAAGACTTAGACGATATAACTAAATTAAGCCTAATAGAAAACCATATAATCAGCCCAGAATTTGGGTTACACAAAGATGAAATAAGAATGATAGCAATAAACGAAGAAGAAAACATATGCATAATGATAAATGAAGAAGACCATTTAAGAATACAAGTATTTGGTAGCGGGATAGAAGTAGAAAATTGCCTAAACCTTGCAATAGAAATAGATAAAAAGATAGAAGAACTGCTAAACTATGCATATAGCGAAAAATATGGATTCCTAACAGCTTGTCCTACAAATGTGGGAACAGGATTAAGAATATCTAGTATGGTACATCTACCTCGGACTAACAAGAACAGGAAATGTTAAAAAAGTATTAGAAGCTGTGAACAATCTAGACACTAATATAAGAGGACTTTATGGAGAAGGCACTAAATCAAGTGGAGATATATACCAAATTTCTAATAAAGCGACTCTAGGAATTACAGAACAAGAAACTGCAAGAAACATAATGGTTATAACTGGGAAGATAATTGAGCAAGAGAGACTAGCAAGAAAAATACTCGCAAAAAACAGTTTAGAACTAGAAGACCAAATTTATAGAGCATATGGAACACTTACAAACTGCAAGAAAATCAGTTCTGAAGAATGTAATGAAATATTATCAGACATCAAACTAGGAACAGACCTAGGAATATTAAAAGAAGTAACAGACTCAAAGGTAAAGAAATTACAAACATACACAAAACCTGCAAACTTACAAAAATATGCAGGAGAAATGCTTCGGTGGCATCCAGCGAGACACTAAGAGGGCAGAGGTTATAAAGCAGATACTTTCTGGAGAATAACAAAGTAGAAAATGTACGCCTTCGTAGTAAAGCTTCGAAGCTTATATACAGCCAATGAAGATTAGCTGCGATGTCTATGTACGCTTTTGAGGTCTAGCCTCTGATGTTTATGTACAAAGCAGTTACAATTCGTACATAGACTTCAGAGTGTTACTACAGAGGCGTAAATAAACCTCAGAGACTTTCTTCGAAGACGTACATAAACTACAAAGAGTTGCTTCAGTGACGTACATTAAAACTAATTAAAAGAGTACAAACTAAATACTGTAAGAAATTTTAAGAATAGAAATGAGGAGGATAAAATGGAATACAAATTTACAAACAGTAGCAAAAAAGCTATAGAAATATCAAACGAAATAGCAGTAGAGTTAGGACACAGCTATGTGGGAACAGAACACCTGCTATATGGTTTAGTAAAAGAAGGAACAGGTATAGCAAACAAAGTATTAGGAAATCAAAGTGTGGCAGAAGAAACTGTGAAAGAAAAAATAGAAGAATTAGTAGGAATTGGTAATTCAGACGACTCTAAAAAATCTGCGATCGGACTTACACCAAGAACCAAAAGAGTTCTAGAAAATGCATTTAGAGAAGCAAAAAAACTAGGCTCCGACTACATAGGAACAGAGCATCTATTAATTGGAATCATGAGAGAAGGGGACAGCATTGCAGTAAGAATAATGGCAGACTTAAACGTAAGCCCACAAAAACTATACAACGAAATAGTTAAAGTAATAAATGAATATGAATCACCAAGTGGAACTGGAACACCCAAAAAAACTAAACAGTCTTCAAACAGCTATAATGCAACACAAACATTAAACCAATATGGAAGTGATTTAACAAAAGAAGCAGTAGAGGGAAAACTAGACCCTGTTATTGGAAGAACCGACGAAATCGAAAGAGTGATACAGATTCTATCCAGAAGGGGCAAGAACAACCCTTGCTTAATTGGCGAGCCAGGAGTTGGTAAAACTGCAGTAGTAGAAGGATTGGCACAAAAAATAATAGCAAGCGATGTACCAGAAGTGTTAAAAAACAAAAGAGTAGTAACAGTAGACATTTCCGGAATGGTTGCAGGAGCAAAATATAGAGGAGACTTTGAGGAAAGAATAAAAAAATGCCTAAGTGAAGTGAAAAAAGCAGAGGATGTAATCCTATTCATAGATGAAATTCATACAATAGTTGGAGCAGGAGCAGCAGAAGGGGCAATAGATGCAGCCAATATACTAAAACCACTTTTGGCAAGAGGAGAAATACAAGTAGTAGGGGCTACAACTCTAAACGAGTACAGAAAACATATTGAAAAAGATAGTGCTCTTGAAAGAAGATTTCAGCCAATAACAGTAGAAGAGCCAAGCGAACAAGATACAATAGAAATACTTAAAGGGCTAAGAGACAAATATGAGGCCCACCATAATGTAAAAATAACAGATGAAGCAATAGAATCAGCAGTGAAATTTTCTAGTAGATATATTAATGATAGGTTTTTGCCAGATAAAGCAATAGACCTAATTGATGAAGCTTCATCAAAAGCAAAATTAAAAATTGATACACAACCAGAGGAGCTAAAAAAACTCGAAAAGAACATAGAAAAGCTTCAAAAAGAAAAAGAAGAAATGGTTCATGTGCAAGACTTTGAAAAAGCAGCAAAATTAAGAGATAAAGAGAAAAAAGAAAAGGAAAAACTCTCGACACAGAAAAAGAATTGGGAAGAGCAAGCACAAAGGAAAATTAGAACAATTGTAGAAGAAGACATTGCAGAAGTAATAGCAAAAAGTACAGGGATACCAGTTCAAAAGATTACTGGAGATGAAAACAGCAAACTTAAAAACCTAGAAAAAGAATTGCATAAAAGAATAATAGGGCAAGATGAAGCAGTGTCGGGTGTGGCTAGAGCTGTAAAAAGAGGAAGAGTAGGGCTAAAAGATCCACATAGACCAATAGGATCATTCATATTTTTAGGGCCAACTGGAGTAGGTAAAACAGAATTATCTAAAGCTTTAGCTGAAAGCCTATTTGGCGATGAAAACAGCTTAATTAGAGTAGACATGTCTGAATATATGGAGCCACATTCAATATCTAAAATGATTGGTTCACCTCCAGGATATGTAGGATTCGATGAAGCAGGAGGACTAACAGAAAAAATTAGAAGAAAGCCATATTCAGTAGTGCTATTTGACGAAATTGAAAAAGCACATCCAGATGTAATGAATATGCTATTACAAATACTAGATGACGGAAGACTTACAGACTCTCACGGTAGAGTGGTAAACTTTAAAAACACAGTAGTTATCATGACATCAAACGTAGGAGCGAGGCTAATAACAGACAAAAAAGCACTAGGATTTACTGTAGGAGAAACAAACACCGAATACGAAAACATCAAAAAAGAAGTACTAGCTGAGCTTAAAAAAGAATTCAGACCAGAATTTATAAACCGTATTGACGAAATAATAGTATTCCACAAACTGCAAGAAGACGAAATATTAAAAATAGCAGACATAATGATAAAAGGAGTTGAAAAAAAGCTAGAAGAGCAAAATATCAAACTTCAAGTTGCAAAATCTGCAAAAGAGCTAATAATAAAAAAAGGAACAGACAGCAGTTATGGAGCAAGGCCATTAAGACGTGCAATACAAACGATACTGGAAGACAAGCTCGCAGAAGAAATGCTAGATGGAAAAGTGAAGCCCGGAGATACTGTAAAGGTTAGTGTTAAAGACGGAGAAATTACGATAAAAACGCATTGAAAGCAGCAATCTGCACAATTTTGATATTCCATATGAACTTCGACGTATTTATATACGCCTTCAGCTCATACGAAATACCAAAATGGCACATCTTACTACTTTGAATACGTTTTAGAATCACGCTATATTATTTTTGTTTACACTTGTCGCATAATCTGTTATTATATATAATAACAGATTACAAAAGAAGGTGTAAAAGTGACGGCTTTAACCATAATATACATACTACTATTCATACTATTTTCATTAATAATAATTGCAATAATGCAAATACAGCTATCAGGAATTAAAGTTCGAGATTTCTGGAGTTTTATTAAAGCAAACCAAATGCTAGACAAACTATACAGGTTCGCAAAACAATACCAAAAATTAAGCAGTACAGAGCAATTAATATTCTTAAAAGAAGCTGAAAAAGTATTTGAAGCATTCGACAAAGTACCAGGAATGCTATGGGAAGAAGAATACCAAAAATACATGGAAGTACTAGACAAATACAAAGACATTAAGCTTGTGAGATGGGGACAAAGTTAAAAAAGAAACATATTCATCAAAGTAAATATGTTTCTTTTTTAATGTGCGAGGAATACTATATTAGAGAAAGCAAATTAATACAAGGAGAATCTGAATGGATATATATTACTTTGACCATGCAGCAACAACAAAAGCAAATGAAGAAGTTTTACAAGAAATGCTTCCTTATTTAGGTAGCGAATTTGGAAACCCATCATCCATATACAGTATTGGGAGAAGAGCAAAAAAGAAAGTAGACGAAGCAAGAGAAAAAGTAGCAAAAGTCATAAACGCTGCTCCAAAAGAAATATACTTTACAAGTGGTGGGACAGAAAGTGACAACATGGCAATAAGAGGAATAGCATACGCAAATAGGCTGCGTCGGAAACCACATCATTACTACTAAAATAGAACATCCAGCTGTATTAAATACATGCAAATCATTAGAAAAAGAAGGTTTTGATGTAACATACTTAAATGTAGATAAAGATGGATTAATTTCAATAAAAGAACTAGAAAATGCTATTTGTAGAAACACAATACTGTTAAGTATAATTTTTGGAAACAATGAGATAGGCACAGTTCAAGACATAGAGAGAATAGGAAAAATCGCAAAAGATCATAATATATATTTTCACACAGACGCAGTTCAAGCAGTTGGAAACTGCCTAATTGATGTAGAAAAAATGAATATAGATCTTTTATCAATATCAGCACACAAATTTTATGGACCAAAAGGAGTGGGAGCAATATATATAAAAACAGGAATTGAATTACACAAACTACAAGAAGGAGGTCATCAGGAGAGAGACAAAAGGGCAGGTACAGAAAATGTTCCAGGAATAGTGGGACTAGGAAAAGCAGCAGAACTAGCATGTGAAAACTTTTATGAATATATTCAAAAATCATTAGAACTTAGAGAATATTGCATTTTTGAGCTAGAAAAAAGAATTCCAAACATAAAATTAAACGGACATAGAACTAAAAGACTACCAGGAAATATTAACATCTCAATTGAAGAAATAATAGGAGGGGAGCTGCTATTTGAATTAGACAATAAAGGAATATGTGTATCAAGTGGATCTGCATGCAGTTCTAGTTCAAAAGATCCATCACATGTGCTTTTAGCAATAGGACTTTCAAACGAAATGGCAAACTCAGCAATAAGAATAACAATGGGGGAGGAAAACACAAAACAGGATGTAGATTTTTTAATAGACACGCTGGTAGAAACTATAGAAAAGCTACAAAGAAGCATGTAGGGGCGCCAGACTCTTGGCGCCCAAGTCGTAGAAAGCTACTATATCCTACGACAATCTTTTTTAGTTCTACATATTGACCAAGCCAATTTAAAGGTATATTATATAATATAAGGTGATGTACAAATGAAAGAACAATTTGATTTTTATAGTAAAACTAGCTTAAAATCATATAATTTAAATGAAACAATGAGATACCAACTTTCCATGTTAGACAGCTTAGACGCATACTCCAGAGTTCATTCAGAAAATGTTGCAAACATAACATGCAGAATTTGTGAATACATGAAGTTAAACAAAGAATTTACCGTGTATGCAACAATATGTGCATATCTACATGATATTGGAAAACTATTCGTACCAGCAGAAATATTACAAAAACCAGGAGCTTTAACTGAAAGCGAATATGAAGTAATGAAAAGGCATACTATCATAGGCTATGAAATGTGTAGAGAAGACCTAAAATTAAGACCATATAGTGCTGGAACAATATATCACCATGAATCTTTAAATGGGACAGGCTATCCAAAAGGACTTACAAAAAAAGAAATACCAATAGAAGGACAAATAATCAGAGTAGCAGATGAATTTGACGCAATAGTGAGTAAAAGGCAATACAAAACACACGTTGGAGTAACAGAAACATTAAAATACCTTATTAAAGAAACAGAATCTACTTTGCCAAAATCTGTTGCACTAAAAAGCATGGAAGAAAGCAGTAAAATTGGTAGGCTAAATTCAAAAGTAGTTAAACACTTATTCAAAGTTGTTATAGAAGATATTGAGTATGAAATAAGTTGTATTTTTGACTACACAAAATATTTGAGAGACGAAATTGAAAGATTAGAAAAAATAAGCCAATACCATATTAAAATGGAAAAAGCCAGAAGTGATAAAAAGAAATCATATTTTGAAGAAGGAATGAAACTACTACTAAACGACAGAGAAGACTTCAGAAACTACAAATATGTATTAGAAGAATACAGAACAGCACTGCTGAAAAGAAAAGAAATAATAAACAACCTATTCGATGAAATAAAACAAATCAAGAAACTAAGAGTATAAGGAGATAATCGCATGTATGCTATAGCTCTTATGGTTCTATTAGTTGGAGGATATTACATAATACTATATTACTTAAACCACAGAACAAAAACAGATTTGCTTGCAAAAAACAAAATAATTGATAGACCAAATAAGTTTTTTGAACAAGAACATATTTTTATTACAAAAATCAAAACACTTTCTAAAATTGGAGAAGTAATAGATAAAAACGTTTTAAATGAATATAAAATATCATTTGAACCAAACTACGAGCACCACGCCATTGTTTTTAAAAACCATGCTATATCTGGAACTTTTGGAGCAGGCATTATACTTGTTGGAAATGAGAAAAAATTATTTAAATACAAATTCCAAATTGAAGCTTGGAATACAGTAAGAGGTGCACTAGGAAGACCAGACTTATATGGTGCTAATATTTTACTAACAGCTGTTGAAAGAGCTTTTCTAAAATTAGATCCAGACACAGAAGTTATCCGTAAAAAAGCAATATATATGAAAAAACCTAGACTTTTTTAGTTAACAAATTTGGAGGAAAGCATGAACATAGGTGCACTAATTCTTTTTATTGTAGTGATGACCCTTATAATGTTTATAATAAGGTATATAACTAGCTATGTGATATCTAAAATTGAAAACAAAGTGACAAAATACAAAAACACTAAAAAACCGGTAAAAAGCACTAAACTAGCTGACTACCATAAAAACAATAGCAACAATTAAAAAAAGCGAACAAAAGGGACGTAGCATTCTGTTTGCAATTGCTTGAGCAATTTTGCAAACAGAATGCTACGTCCCTTTTGTTCGCTCTATATCTCCATTTGGCTACTCAAGAATCCAGCAGCAGACTGAACTACTTTAAGTTCCATATCACCCATACGTTTATTTTTTTCTTTAGAAATTAGAATTACGCTCCCAATGCTATCTCCATCTGCAATTATAGGATATACAACTTGGCTATTATGAACTCTATCATGATTATCATTGTGAATTATAGGTAAAGAACGTTCACTATTTTGCTCACTTGTATATATTTCTTTATTCTCAATAACCTTCTCAATTTCCTTGCTTAGCGTCTGCTCCAAAAACTCTTTTTTCGAACCACCGAGAAACAGCTATAACAGAATCTCTATCAGTTATACATGCAATATGCCCGGTCGTTTTAGATAAAGTCTCAGCATAACCAGTCGCAAACTCAGAAAGTTCACCAATTGGAGAATATTTTTTAAGAATAACTTCTCCTTCTTTATCTGTAAAAATTTCTAACGGATCACCTTCTTTTATACGAAGAGTCCTTCTAATTTCTTTGGGAATAACAATCCTTCCCAAATCATCTATTCTTCTCACCACTCCAGTTGCTTTCAAAACAAATACCTCCTTCAAACTTGCTTCTGCAAGATTTAACTTTAAAACTAGTATTTGTATAAAAACAAAAATTATGCTAAATTTGACAAAAATTTTAAAATCACATACATGACACATAATAAGCTGACAAACAGAACAAGTTTTGATATACTTATAAAAGAAAATACATATAAAAGGATGGAAATAGATATGGATATACAAAAACAAAAAGCATATTTAGGAGTAGATATAGGAGGAAGTCATTTTTCAGTTGTTGCAATAAACGCAAAAGCAGAAGTGCTAAACGAAGCAACATACTATGGAAGCTTCACAAACGCAAGTGAAGGAAAACAAAGTGATGAATTAACCGAAAAGGAAAAAGAAATAATAGAAATATTATCTGGACTAATAATCGAAGTATGCAATGGTCTAGACAAAAACATATATGAAACCAATACCATAGGATTTGGATTCCCAGGAATGTTTGAAGGAACTAAAATAAAATCTCTAACAAATATAGGAATCAGAAACCTTGACATATGGGAAGAACTAAAGAAAAACATAAACAGAAAAAGAGAGCAAGGAGAAACGGAATTGAACCCTGAAGAATTTTCAGTACACATAGAAAATGATGCCACAATAGCATTTGTTTCAGAGTTAAACCCAGAAGATGAACAATCCTTTATTATTGTAATGGGCACGGGATGTGGCACAAAAAGTGCAAAAAAAGGAATAATTACAGATAATAAATTAGAACTAGGACATGCAGACATTAGATTGGATTCAAACGACGAAAGAGAGGTAGGAGACCAAGAACCAGAGTGTGGTTGTGGTGAACCATATTGTATAGAAAGATATATATCAGTAAAAAGATATAGAGAATACGTTTCAAAACTACTTGGTTATCAAGAAAGAACTATAAACGGAATAGAGATGAGATATGTTTTAAACAAGGTGCTAAATAGAAATAATGCAGAAGAAATAGAAGAACAAATTTTAGATAAAGAAAGAAATAATGAGAAAACAAGAGAATTAATCAGTAAAACAGAAGGGTTGGATTCAGAAGAACAAAAACTAATTAAAATAAGACAGGGCATTTGGATGAAAGCAATAGCAAAAGGAGCAAAATACATAATAAATGCAACCTCAGATAATGGAGAAGTTAAATGCATACTCTCAGGAAGTGGACAAAAGTTACTTTCTAAAGAAGATTTGCAATTCATAGAGAACAAAATAAACAACGGGAAAGGACCTAAAAAAGACACGCACTGCACTGTTCAAATAGCTAGCATAACCGATCCTGCAATAGGAGCAGCATTGCTACCTATATACTACGAACGTGTAATGTAATCCATCCAAGTAGCTATTTGCAGTTAATATCATAACATGGTATTATGCATACACGAGGTGAATACTGTGGATATATTCAGAGTATTAAAAAAATTAGAAAGAAAATATAACAATACTGTTCTAAACAAATTAGGTTTCCAGCCAGGGCTAAAAAAGAAAAAAGAGTGCTATAAACTCTTTCTAGAAGTGCTTGGGGAGACTGATATACCTGGAATTGATTCAGATAATGATAGAATTATAGAAGTAGCAAACAGCTTTGTGCTAAACTATAATCGATTGGCTGAAAAAGAAAAAGGTATTACACTACATAGCATCAGCATGCTTAAATATATAAGTAGAAAAATTTTAGAAAATCCAGAACAAGAGCAAGAGTTATATATGCTTGCATCTGAATTTTGCTTACATAATCCTAAGGTTGGACATCATAGTGATCGAGAGATGATGGAATTCAACAAACTTGAGCAAATGGAAAGAACTTGGGTAGATCTAATCGCTAAAGAGCAAGATCCATACCAGAGGAGGACTCTATGCCAAATAGCAAGAGAAGCCAATAAAAGAATTAATATCGGTCACATTAATAAGACAGATTATATTGTCAACATGGATAGCTTAGATAATATAACTACATATATGCAAATTCTATCAGGAGAAACAAATGTTGCAGAAAAAAGAAAAAGAGATGAAACTCTAATGAAAGGTACTCCACTTTCTAACTTAATCTATTTGATTTCTTTCGATGAACTGCGCAAAAAATATCGTCCACCCCTAGAAGATATGGATTATTTTCGCACTAGGGAAGACGAACAAATATTACAAGATTGTATGAGGAATGTTGCTGAAGCAGATTCTTTTGACAAAGCAGAACACATGATAGAAATAATGAAACAGTACCCTCTATTTCACGACAATCCACGACATCCTAGTGAACTAGCAGATATGAAAAGAAAATTAGAATGGATTGCTAAAACAAAAACTTTAGTAGGAAGAACAATCCTCTCAGTAGGAATGAGAGCTTACGATAGATTACCATTTATACAAGATAATAGAGCAGAAGGAAGATAAGATTAGTAAAAAAGTAAAAATGGGGACGGAGATTTTTTTTACCGTCTCCATTTTCATTCGCAAATTCTAAAAAATCCTTGAAAACCGAACCTTCCGTATGATATAGTGAGAAAAGGTGAAGAAAATATGAGAGCAATAGATATACGAAACAAATACTTAAAATTTTTCAAAAAGCATAACCATAAAATAATACCAGGAGCATCGTTGATACCAGAAAACGATACTTCTGTTCTCTTTACGCCCGCCGGAATGCATCCACTAACTCCATATTTGCTAGGCGAAGAACATCCAGAAGGAAAAAGACTAGTAGACTATCAAAAATGTGTAAGAACAATAGACATAGATGACGTAGGAGACATATGTCATTTGACATGCTTTGAAATGCTAGGGAACTGGTCACTTCGGAGACTACTTTAAAGAAGAATCCATAAAAATGAGCTTTGAATTTTTGACAGAAGAACTAAATATTCCAGTAGAAAAAATATATATAACATGTTTTGAAGGAGATAAAGACTGCCCAAAAGACGAAACGTCTGCAAATGTTTGGAAAGAAGTAGGAATACTAGAAGACCACATATATTTCTTTGGAAAAAAAGAAAACTGGTGGGGACCGGTAGGAGACTTTGGACCATGTGGACCAGACACAGAAATTTTCTATGACACAGGCAAAGAAAAATGTGATAAAAACTGTAATCCATCATGCAATTGTGGTAAATACGTAGAAATATGGAACAACGTCTTCATGGAATTCAACAAAAAAGAAGATGGAACATACGAAGAACTAGAACAAAAAAACGTAGACACAGGAATGGGATTAGAAAGAGCAGCACTAACATTTCAAGGCGTAGACAGTGTATACGAAATAGAAATATTCAAACCAATAATGGACAAGTTAGAAGAACTTTCAATGGGGACGGAGAAAGTTGAAAGTTCCTCGGCAGTTAAATCCCATCGAATAATAACAGACCATTTGCGTTCATCAATGCTACTAATATCTGATGGAGTAAAACCAAGCAATATAGATAGACGGATATGTGCTAAGAAGGCTAATAAGAAGACTAGTGAGACATATGAAAAACATAGGAATAGACACTGAAAACCTAACTGACAT
>Ga0123355_10013471_pt1 | contig 12730 bp, 7 predicted proteins | sample TergutEmb28metaG_3_FD_89872 | JGI IMG/M metagenome (GOLD analysis project Ga0123355, IMG submission 89872) | Embiratermes neotenicus P1 segment gut microbial communities from Petit-Saut dam, French Guiana - Emb289 P1 | ecosystem: Host-associated > Arthropoda: Insects > Digestive system > Gut ...
AGACCGCACTTTTCTCTGGCCATTATCTCCGTAACCGTTCAACTTTGGATATAGGTGTTTTGGGTTATGTCGGTATACTTTAACATAAGGAACACTCTCCCGAAGTCTGGCACATTCCTCCTGTATAAAACACAGATGAATTATCAAATAGATGAAAATATTAGTCCTTAAAAATTGTGGATATCATACATTTCATAGGATATGTGCAGAATTGGTCCATATAATGTGAGTGTCATGGCATAATAGAATTACAAGTGTTCAGATCAAACCATAAACTTGCCTGAGGATGATCTAAGAAGGTCAAAACCTGTCTGAGTATTAGTGGATTATATGTGAAAGTGTATATTTTAATGCTTGTGCATTTTTGTTGGTATTGTCTATTAAATAGTTCATTAATGCACAGATATGATTACTGTTAAAAAACACATGTACCATTGGATACATTTGTTGAAATGATTTCTGTTAATGTCGAAGATCATATAATGCAGTTTGTATGTTATGTAAGTGTGATTTTGATGAAATAAGATATGAGAAATCAGGTTTCTGTATTTTAAACATCATGGTATTCTAGGATGTGTGACACAATATAGTTTGGTAGATAGGTACTGTTTTCAAACAAATCTCCTGCCTCACTTTCTAACTAACTATGCAGTGAGCAACATTAGACTTCTGTGAGAATATCAGTACCATGCAACATTGTTTTCAGTTATGGCTGACATAATGCCAACTCACAGCTTCAGAAATCCACTGACTGTAAGGTGTCCTATTACAGATGATGTAAACATGTTGAATACTGCAAAAAGTGAACAGGCTTTATAAAAGTGAAAGGTTATGGAGAAGCTGCAGTTATGGTTTCACAGAAACAGTCTTATGGCAAATACAGAAAAAGCAATTGTGATATCTTTTCATACCAGACAAAATAGAAATTCATTAAAATGTCAAGCTAAATTCATTAATATTAATATTGCCTCTAAATTAGAATTTAAATTTTTTGCATATAGATAAATGCCTATATCTGGTACGAAAAGATATTGCAGTTTTTTTTTTGTTTGTATATTTATTTTCTGCATTTATGTCTATATATGTATATATATCACAGACAATATGAAAGAGATTGTTTATGTGAAGCCACTAAGCTCAAATTGAGCAAAGGTGGTACAGTGACGGAACTGAAATATTGCAGTGAAGTGGTAAGGACCATCAGACAATTATTTTTTGAACAATTTACTGTTGTCAAAATTGAGGCAGCTATGTGTTTCACCTTGATTCTTATCAGGCCATCTTCACTCTGTAACTGTGTACAGAGAAGAACAAAGTAATTCTATATACATTAAGTTTATAATAATAAATGAAGTATCATTTTTATATTTATATCAAGCACTGTCAACCTCAATGGCCAGATATATTGTTGCAGTTATTAAAACATTGATAATTTCAGGTGACAAAGGTGTAATTGTACATGATGGCTGAATTATTCAACAGCTCAACATTTTCAAAGCAACAGCTATTTCTGTGATGACTGTATGTGACATTTGAGGTTCCCCCCATATGTATCAATTTTACAGCATTGTTTGATGGGATGCCTTTAAGTTTCATAAGTATGTACCAAAGTTTTAGAAGAACTTATTGCCTCCAACTTTGGGGTACAGAAGATGGAGGCAGTAGTTTCCTTTGCAATGTTGGTACCTATCTACCAGACTATGTGACTTTATATCCCAGAATAAACATGGAAAATGAAATATATTAACTTGTAATTTATCAGCAAATTGTACTTAAATATGTAAGATCTATGTTGCCATTCCTGCATAATGACTACCTTTCCATCTGGAAGTCCCAGACAGCCGATAATGTCACTTATTTCTGTCCTCCCAAATCTTCCAAGTGAACCCACAAGTTTAAGGCCTGTGAAGGTACCTGCCATCTTCCAGAACATAATATGACTTGCACCTACAAAACCCAAATTTAAAATACATTACTGTAAATATCACATTTTATTAACTGTTTGGTAGACATCTTTGACCACTTCATGCAGCAACTTACATACATTCAGTTTTCCATTCAGAGTGAGGTTCTTTTCCTTCTTAATATGACAGTGTCATAGTAACTATAATTTTAATGAAAAAGTGACTCAAAAATTAAGAAATCTTACTGCACTCTTACAAATAAATGGCAAAGTTTTAATGTGTAATCTGCAATAATAAGGAACCTTAATATGCAAGATGCTCACCAAATGTACTGATTTATAACACTATGGTACAGTAATAATACGATGTTTATACCGCATGCTGTAATGTGATCAGGAACAAAGCGAGAAAATGCTGAATTGTACACATCATTTGCATTTGACTGGTGACTTGCTATTATCTTGGAGGCCTTCCAGTTCCACACAGTCAACAGATAATCTGGTTTTCCCCCTTGAGAACACAGCATCTCTCCATCAGGACTGAAGAAAATATATATCAATGAGTAAGAATCGCAGTGCACTGATATGTCTGCAAGGCAGAATTGTCTACTTTTGGCCCAGAATATGGTTGCTTTCCTCTTACATTGTATGTGCATCTAAATCTGTGTCTGAATTGCAGTGATTTAACTCAGATTCTGAGTCTGTATTATTAGTTTTTATTTACCTAAAGCTCTAGATCTAGTTGTAATCCTGAGCTGTAAAGTGCATTTTGCAGTGCCTTTATGGGCTAACTAGTGCAAAAGAGCAGTCAGAATACCTGCACTCTAGAAAATCACTGGCAATCTTTGTGGTGTCAAGTTTCTCTTTTTCCAATCAGTAGCGGTTAAATTGGTAATGTATTCCCATTAACAGTACTTTCAATACATTGAATTATATAGTGTAAACTGGCGGGAGAATTAACGATTTATGATTTGGAAAGAATGTGGAATGAAGTGATTGTAATATCCTGGAATTTATGTGGATGAACTAAGGAAGATTACAAAAACCTTCAGACAGAATTGCCAGATTCCAGGCCAAGGTTTCAACTCAGGATGTCTGACAAATATCAGTCCAGTTACTTGAGGTGATAAAATTATATAATGAGGGTTTTGTATATTTATACTGTAAGAGTGACCAGGGGATAAACGCGTACGAATCAAGAGGCACAGGCATGACTACCTCACCCTACATGGTATCTCTCCTTGTAAAGGGAGTGTAAGACACTATAATAATTTAGTACACAATTATACTACTGCTTTCTCAGACAGAATGTATCATTGTAGCATTCACCTTTTATATAATGTGGACTCATTGTGAGGTTATAGGAATTTTAACTGGTTACAAACTATTCATCCTTATAATGTGAAAGTAAATAATGTAATTTTGCACATAGTACTACTTTGACACCTGCAGAGGCATAAAAACAGTACACACATTATTACATAATACAAAATGAATAATTCTAAAATGCATGTTTTACGTCTAACCACTACACTAAGCCAAAAGATGTAGGAGATTAAAATTTGCTTTGTGCAGTAGTTGGAAGTAAAACCTGCATATGGAAGGTAACAGCACAGAATATATGTAACATAAACTAAATGCTTCTAATTTTATTATTGTACTTCTTGCATTAATATAGAGATATTTTTTATTCACAAATAAAAAATTATTGTTTTCCTCTATCCAAGGCACTACTATATCTACTTCTCCTCTTCAATATAAATATTTACAATTTAGTGTGAATAAAAATCCAACAGATGCAACAGAATGCAGATATTTATTTACTGCAAAACTACTCTACATGTTTCGGGTGTCACAGCACCACCCAGCTGCGGGTACAGTTTTTGATACTCCTGATGATGGGTGCTGTAACACCTGAAACATGTAGAGTAGTTTTGCAGTAAATAAATATCTTCATACTGTTGCATCTGTTGGATTTTTATTCACATTGAATTACAATGCACAGAACCATGAGCTTAAAATTTACAATTTAATTGCGTTTATTTTAATATAAAAATTGTCCTACCTGTAACTTATATGTGAATATGTTTTTGCAGCATTATACTTGAGTAAACACACAATGTTAAATGATGGCCACTCATAAATTATTATCAGTGGATTTTCCCCTCTCTCAGCTACTGCAAGGTGCTGATACAAGGAATTGGGATTTTTCTAGAAATAGAGTGCATTTAAATATTTACATTAAATCCTCTAACAAGAAACAAGAATATATTATAGTTGAACTTTATACGTTCCATGTCTGTGAATTACTGTATATTTATATTATGTAACAAACCAACAAATACACATCAATCACATATATTTTATTTTATTGTGTATTATATAATATGTTATAGAATAAAATGTACTTTTTAATGTGTATTTGTTGGTTTCTTACTTTATATAAATATAAGGGTTACTTATCCAGTAATATCTGAGGGTGTGTTACACTAAAATTTATTACTTCATTGTTGATGTGCAACTGGACAAGCAATGCCAAACATGCTCTGTATTTCTCCACGTATTTACCAGAGAAGTTCAGGGATTTATCCATGTTATAAATAGCATCTTCAATTGAAGATACTGGAATTCTGTTTGGCAACCACTCGGACACTTTGACTTTTCTATCATTATCACCTCTGTGGTGCCAAAACTGGACTACTATTTTGTTCCAAAACTCTATTAATAGGTATATTCCCACACACTGCTGCATATGACTTGCCCTTCCAGTACTGAACCTTGACCATGCCCTGGAATTTTGTACTTCTGCGGCTCACTGAAAATGAAAACACTTCTGACATGACAATTGGATGAAAACTGAAGGTTGCCAGCAGGTGCCAACACTGAGCACTTGTCTCTTCTTGGAAATCATATAAGATATATCACTGTGACAAGTGTCTGTCTTGGTCTAGCAAGTATATGGAGAAATAAAGAGTGTGTTAATTATTCCATATTGTTTTGTACAACTTACTTGTATATTAAAGTAATAAATATTTTCAAAACACACTTGCATGAGAAAAATACATGCTTGCCGTTGCACATTCTGCTTTGCTGCTAATAATTATGGTACCCTAATTTCAGTTTCTCTTGTGATGAGGCAAATTGATTGTAATGTAAACCTTACAGTAAGAACTGCATGAATGTACAGGGTGCGGCAGAAAGAACTCCCCTATTTGAGAAGTGAATAAATTCAAAACCAAAGAAGATACGCAAATGTTTTTCTATTTTGAACAAATCATCACTCAAGTGGCGGCTTTGAATATTGATCCACTGATCTAGCCTGTCGGTAGTTGTCCATGAACTTGAGAACCATTTCAGGTGTAATGGCAGCAACTTCCTGTCGTATCGCCTCCTTCAGAGCTTCCAGAGTTTGTCCTGTTTGTCTAAAGTTTGATACCCAACGGTAAATCGTTTTCTTTTCAGGAACAGCCTCCCGTTGACCAAGCGCAAAGCGGATGCGAAATCCACGCTGTGTTGCTACCGGCGACCCGCCATTCTTTATAAACTCCTCAACAATAAAGGCTTGATGTTCTTCCAACCACGCCATGGTATACACTGAAAACGGCACGTACACCGCTGTTCGACGATGCATTCCACACCACTGTACGCGCTCCCCAGCCGAAGCTATGACCCTCCCAAATCGGGTCGTTCTTTCTGCCGCATCCTGTACTTGCATGTATCATAAGGCCATACTTCAAAATCACCCTTCTGTCTAACAGTCAGCAAATTCTACCTTTATAGAGGAAATCGCCCTTTTAGAAAATTCAGTTTTGAATAGGTGTGTGCACACTGCAGTTATGGTTAAGATATAATTGTGAGAGAAGTACCTAGACAGCTTTTACATTTTTATTATGATTTGAAGAAAAAAAATGGGTTAGAATCTGCATCGTACAACTATCATATTTCGTGATAATCATTGTAATTAATATTCAGTTTTAGAAGTGTAAACTTCATGAAACTGCCTCCAGGATGTTGTCTTAAGACAGCACTGGAAACACTAATTAACCAAAAAGAAACAAAAGATTTTGAAAAAATGTCCTTACAGTCATGTGTCCTATGCCTCCACCACCTGCACTTCGCCTGAACTGCAGTTCTTTAGTGACTATGTTGAAAATATGTATCAGGTTTCCAGATGCAAAAGCAAGTATATCCTCTTCTAAAAGAACCAAGTTGAAGTACTGCTGACAGTCATAGCCAAAAGAATGGCTATTTGTCCAAATTAAGGTAAAAATATGCATGTGAAACAATATTTGTACCAAGCACAAAGAAGGATCCTACATAAATATATATATACTACAAAAACCCTATTACTAACTGAATATTGTATAGTTCAATTATCAATTTTCTGTATTAGTAATTAACAAGTATGCATCCACCTGTACATTTGTAACATTTTTCGAGTTCTCTATGGAATTACAATCTACAAAAAGTGCACATGTAAAATCCAAATCTCAAAATGTGTTATGAGTGTCCTAAATTGTAATTTACAGAGTAACTGGGAGAGTTAAAAACAAAACATACAATTGTGTCGACATTTTGTATATAGAAATGAAAATTTTTGACAATGGCTTCTTACAGTAGTTAATATTAACATTAGAGTCTTTTGAATTATGATGCTTCGTATTGTTATACATAACGGAATGTTTGGACTCACAAGTGTATTAACCTTTAATCACCGCACACCTATACACATCTCCTGGAGCTGAGGCATGGATGTCAGTGTTCGGTAGATTTTATAATAGTCATATAGCTTCACTAGAAGGTTATTCTGGAACCCCAAGTAATTAATGGACTATAAGCTTTAAGAACAATATGCAAGGGCCTTATTTTATCCCACAACAATTGGCTGTTGCCTTCTGCCACTACTCTGCCATGTGTATGGACAGTCTGGTGTGTGGGCTGCGTTAATATGATAAGCAAGTCAAAAGGAAGTGGCAACCTATATTTATCAGATTAAATAATTACCCTATACGTTGTGTCTGGACCAGCTGTGAGTCGTGAATATGTGCCTACACAAAATAATGAATCCTAGCTAGCTTATTGACCGTGAAATCCCACAAAAATCCCAAACAACTGCAAAATTTAGATATATCATAATGGAATGTTAATTGACAGTACCCAATTCATATGGTGTTCTCTGATCAGTGGGATGTGACGTAGAAGGAGACTGATGTAATAATTGACCTCAAATGTTCCAAAAGGGAACAGTGACAGACATGAAGAAAAATGTTAACAGCGACAACAGCATTAATAAAATGTCAGAGGAATTGTTATGTGGGTTATATTCAGCATTGGTCAGTCTTACTTACACAATCACGTATGGTACCAAGTGATATTCAAAAAACTCCCTCGGAAATACATGACTAGTTCAGCCATAACGACATATAATATAAGTATTATAAAAAGGTAAATTTATGCCTTTGCTCACCATATAGGCACACAGGGCAAATACAGGTATGTATAGCTTCATGCCCAGGGCACTTTACCCCTCGAAAGAACCCCACTACCAATTGGACAGCAGTCTTGATGGACCCCAGAGCCAGACTAAACGTTTTGGAGAAGCGTAAAACTTCTTGACCGTGCCAGGACTCGAGCTGTGTCATATGTAGTAATTTAAAGCGATTCAAAGCATTAGTCTTCAACCATCATCATCGCATGACATTCTAGGATGGCGGAAGACACCTGCACGATCTTCCAGTTGATACAGTTGCCCACAATAAAGGTTTATGAAATATTTTTGCTTATGATTCTGGTTGTCAAAATGTTTCAGTTTGAGCACTGACAGTACTTTAAATACTGTGTATTTATGTCTATTGTGTTCATTGGTGAAGGAGCTTAGCATTAATAAACAGGATGGGGAGTGATATTTTGAGGTGCAACCATAACCTTCCATAGCACATTTCATTAAGATGTGCACCTGGGGAGTTTTGTTTTTCATTTCTTTAAAGGCAAATATTTATTGAATAAGCAGTCATAAAGAACCTTATTTTTATTCACCAAATGAACTAGAGAAACCAAAACTCAAACTTTTTTTTTTTAAATTAACAACTAAACTCTACTTAAAGACATAAAGTTAATAGATGAAGCACAAAATCCAAATGTTATGAAACTGGGATATGCCTGGACACATCCAGCACAGGCCATACACACACCTATGGGCATGACATTGAATGACTCAACCCCTATGTGAAATATTTCTTGTGTACAGACATATATTTGTGTTACTTTATCCAACAGAAAACAGTAAATTTCTGATTGAAATCTAGGGCTACCTACACGTTACGCCATCTTTTCGACTTTGTCTGCGAAACCCCGTCTTCCTTCGGACCCCCCAGATCCTGAACACAAAGACTGAAGTAGCACACATCAGCACGAAAAGCATCGACGCCTATCAAGCCTCCAAGCCGAAGATCACTTATCGGATGGCCTCCATTGCAAATAAGCTGAACATATATAAAAAGTCAATTATAATTAGATGGTGTATCCAGCGCGGAAAAACCCGGCTACTCCGGTACAGTAGTTATAAAATTGGTGACTATTGTAACTGACGAGGGATTCAGACGTAGTACTAAGTAACGGTAAAGCTATCACATTACAGACTATTACATGCCCTTAGGGCTCCAGGAGACTCAGGCTCCCAGAATTACTAGGCAATCGGCACGTGAAGACCGTAAGGTTGTCAGCCCTGCGCACCGGCCGCCTTAACCCCCCGCCCAATATCCCTGGCACTCATTTCTATTAGAGGCTGAGTTGACTTCCAGAGTTATAGCGCGGCCGCAAGGATTAAGTCAATGAAAAGTCCCAATGACACCACCGCAAATTAAACCCGTGACCTTCCGGCTTCTAGTGCGGTTCTTCAACCAACTGAGCCACCGCGTACCCCAAGCAAAACACCAATAACAGAGAATTCATCTTTCGGAGTTCAAAACAGCCCTACGGAGCCACGTATTGCTCCAAAACTTCGCTCTTTACCAGTCTACGTGGCGTCATATCCTATAAGATGTGACTCTTCAACAACACCGATGTGAGACACTCAAATCTCGCAAAACTAATGGGTCGTTTTTGTTTACCCGCTCTGTAAGGAATAGATAAAATGTCGAATTCGATACTAGGTGCTTCAAAAGTATGTACCTGGGGAACTTACTGTAAAAACTCTGAGAGGCAGGGATATGAAATGAGAGTACAAAGCAGAAGTGCAAAGAAAGTAATAGTAGTTTTTGGTTTTATACACGTTAAAATGGCATAGAATCATATCAAAGTTTACAGGTAACCATTTTTGTAACCCTTTACGTATAAACAGTATTTTATACGTAATAAAAAGGTAAAGGTAAAGTAATCCCGTTACAGGCCCGGTGAGGCCCAGATGGTGGGTAGAGGTATAACTCTACTCTTCCATGACTGCGGCACTAGAAGGAGGTGAGTGGTCAGCAGCACGCCCTGGCCGCACTTTACCCCCGGGAAAGACCCGGTACCCATTTTACAAGAGGCTGGGTGGGCCCCAGGGCCGGTCTGGACGGGCGGAAAGTCTCGTCCCCACCGGGATTCGATCCCGGACCATCCAGTCCGAAGTCAGTCGCTATACCGACTGAGTTACCGGGCCCACATTTTATACGTAATAAGTAGGTAAATTAATAATATATTTAAGTACCAAACCTGATATGCCTAGCACGAAAACCAAGGCGAAAGGAAATTTTAGCATGGCGGGGAAAAATACGACGTCAAAGAAGTTACTGGCTGTCCAAGATTAACATATCGGAACATCTTTTCAGGCTAAAATCTTTTCAGCCTCATGGCTCCGTGCGTCCGCCATGTTGCTGTTACCGACAAGGAAATTAAAAGTAATGCCGTTAATTTGGTTTATAATTCGATAACGTTGACACAGAGAATTGTAAAAGTCGGTAGGTGGTCGAGAATTTGACGGATCTCTTACAAATAATACACGAGGGCAAACTATTAAAGGAATACAAAATGATAGTTACGGGTGAATTCTGAAGCACCGATTTTTAACGGCCAAAATACACTCTTCGCATGCCAGTTTAGTTTAATTAAAGAATAAAATATCCATTTATTGAACTGGAATTAACTAGTACGGTACAATTCACAATGTATTAAGGTCACATAACGTTAATGTGTAATTTCGTCTTTCTACGGGGTTTATCACTTATCTTGATCAATCGATGGAGACTGCAGTACGCATCGAAACAAAGTATTAGCTTCAACACACGACACGTCTAAACTCCGAAAGTCGAATCTACGTAGTTATTAGACAAACACCTTGAAAACCTAAGAAGTATTGTTATGTCTGACAAGAAGCAATGAAGGATACTGGAAGACAAGAATGTCTTCAGGAACGGCACACTTCTTACTTAAGAAAGGTGTCGATAGGAAGTCATTAGGATTTAATGTTCCCGGGATTTCTTGGATTTTCTTCACGTCTTCTGGTTCTGTGCTGGATTCTTTACCGTTCCCTTCAGCGGCATAGGACGTTTTATCTTCAGGCAAATCTTCAGCGTCACTACCCGTTGCGTCAGACATCGTGTATCTTCAAAAATTCATATTTTTAAACAAATTCTTTGTCACCTATTACCGTATTGCGACTTGGTTGGTTAACATAATTTAAATGCATATTTCTCTAGACGTTTGAATAGCGGCTAACCAGTTGACAGACACCAATGCGCTGTAAACGTATCAGGTTGCCATAGAAATTGTTCGTCTCTTACAGGTGTGCCAATACAATTAACATTGAATTGCGAATTCAGCCTTTCGTTTACAGCATTATTAACTAAAAGTAAAGTCTACGCAATAGCAGTCAGTTAAATTAAATAATGTACATGTACTGTTGCAACTCCATATCATGCTGAAGATTTAGTGTTAATAAAATTCTATGTATCGATTTACGAGTGACCAAGCAGAGGGACTGGTAGCAATGCACAATCTAGCCTTATCAATCAACTGTCACTGATTGGTAGAATGGCAGTAAGAATCGGATTAGGGGTGGGTTAGGACAATGACAATTTTTGTGAGAGATCCTTGTGGGATTGTTTGTATTTTGGTGACATATGTGGCTGTACTTTACGCCGATTACGTAGTAATAAGATGGATCATTCTACAGACAATGCAAAACAGGTAACGTGTGTTATACGACTAGTTTATATTCGTATGCCGAAAGTAGGTTGCATTCTTAATTTGTTCTTGACGCAGTTGCATGCAAGATCATGTTAAATTAAAAGTATACCTAATTTGCAACCCGTATAAGTAGTGTACTTTGTTCAGTGTGACATGGCAGCATTTTCACCATGATGGTTGATTGATGTACTTGTCTTACGTTTATCAGAATCATTAAGAATATGGAAGTGTAAGATTCGTACTATTTTTTAAATAGTAAAGTAATGGGTAGTAACACATCCACAAAAAAATGTGTCTGATTTCAGTTTATGGGGACCATTCCACGTAGTTCTCTTCAATACCATAGTTTTCCTCCTAGTCATGGCACATTTGAAAGCAGTGTGTTCAGACCCTGGAGTTGTTCCTCTGCCTCAAAACAGAGTTGACTTCTCGGACATCCACTCAGGTTCAGTATGACTGTTTATGGTGTTGCACACATTTTACTTCTTATGCTGTAGCTTGGAGGTCGAAATTAAATAATAACAAACATGGAAGTTGCAGAGTACTCTCTTGTGCACAGAGGGCTTGAAAGTTGTAGTCTCACCAACATTAATCTGTCCCGTAGTTCACAGTTTTAAGGAAAGCTGGATCAGTACTTTTGCCAAATTTGTAAAAGGTGAAGTATAAGAAATAGATCAAACAAACTGAAATGCAGCCAGGTATAAACAGAAAAGATATTCATGTACAGAATCATGAAACCTAATCAAAGCCTTGTGTTAAGGTGTGAATGAAAAGTAACAACAAGTTTTTGACCATATTGGTCCAAGGAATTTGATGTAATTTTTGGGTATTATTGTCTGTGTTTGAAAACCTGACTTTACCATCTGTAGTATCTGAGAAAGTGAACATGTGACAGATGCGGAAGTCCTCATGTGCGTATGTGAGAGTACATAATAAAATTTTTGAGTTTTGTAATAGGCATCATACAAGAACGCCTGTAATTGCTGTGCATGTTATATAGTAGTGTTATGTTATTCTACCTATTATTGCTGCATGGGTCCCAGTTTCAGTATATCAGTAAATTTTGTGAAATTAATGTAAGTTTTTTTGTGATGTTAATCTAATCGTCTTGGAACTTATTTTATTTATGCATATGTATTTGTAATCCAGTAGAATTGTGTGCTGAAGTGTTTCTGGTAGGGTTGTTGTTTAATAAATGCAGTGTGAACAAATTGAAGACTTATTTCATGCAGGGTCAGCCAGTATGCTAGCTTTGCATTGCTTAAGTTCTGAACTGGTTTTATAGTGGCTTTCAGAGGAAAAAATGACATCCTGTGAATAGTAAGGGATGTACAGCTGAAATGTGTTCAAGTATGGTCATAAGTGAAGGTATAGAAGCAGCAGTTAAAAATGTCACTGCATGCATTTAGACAACAGTCCCATTGGTGTACTCTTTATCATATTGTCTGCCAAGTATTCCTTTGGCTGCTATCTAAACCAATATACCACAGCTGTCTTCTCATGCACATTATTATCCAGCTGAGCATATGGCCTTTGAGGGCTTTCTTTAACCTTTTGGCGCCGGAATTATTTTTTTAAATTTTAGCACACACTGTATATAAAATGTGAATAAAACAGGAACCAAATATGTTAGAATTATGAAACAAACTGCATTTTGAAGAG
>Ga0123355_10013472_pt1 | contig 12729 bp, 7 predicted proteins | sample TergutEmb28metaG_3_FD_89872 | JGI IMG/M metagenome (GOLD analysis project Ga0123355, IMG submission 89872) | Embiratermes neotenicus P1 segment gut microbial communities from Petit-Saut dam, French Guiana - Emb289 P1 | ecosystem: Host-associated > Arthropoda: Insects > Digestive system > Gut ...
CATTGTGAAGTCTTTTAGATGAACAACCGGGGCGCGGTCTTTGTATTTGCGCACGTATTCTGCCGGGTCAAGCTTTGCAACTTTAACCCAGCATGTGTCAATTTGCGTTTGCAAGAACTCGGCGGGGATGGTGTTGTACAGCACGTCTAGGCCGTATTCGTCGCCCACTTTCCTAAACTCGAAGTCGTGGTTGTGGTACAGAAGGGTTAGCCCTTTGGCTTTTGCGGCCTTGCCTATTTGTGTGATGGAGTCTACAATGCTGGCAAAGTCTTCGCCGCCGGGGGCAACTTTGCTGTCTAGCCACGGGATGGATACATACTGGCAACCCACAAGTTTGTAGTCGGAAAGGGTCTTTTCCATGTCTGCCATAAATGCGTCATATGGGACATGTGCAGAAATGGCTTTTAGGCCTGCGGTGTCTAGGTGCTTTTTAACTTCTGCCGCGTCCATGTCGTGGAAGCCTGCAAATTCTACGTAATCGTAGCCCATTTCTTTTACCTTTTTTAGGGTGCCGGCGTAGTCGCGGGCTAGGTCGTCTCTTACTGAATACAGCTGTAGTGCTACTGGTAATACCATGTAAATCGCTCCTTTTTTAAGATTGCGGGTCAAGCCCGCAATGACAGTGGGGTTATAGTATCATACTAACCTTCAAACATGCCTCGCGTTCAAATTCCGCAAGGCGGAACGCTTCTTCCCAATTGTCGAATGGTACTTCGTGGGTGACAATGCCGTTTAAATTAAACGCGGGGTCGCACAGCAGGCGAACTGCGTCGTCCATAAAATTCTCGTCATTGTTTGAGCCTGTGATTGTCAGTTCTTTTAGGTGAACGCGCAACAAATCCACAGGCGTTTTGCCGTTTAATGCAGAGAAAACTACCACAACGCCACGTGAGCGCAGTGCTTCCACACATAAATCCAGCGCGGCGGGGTTGGACACGCAAAGTATTGCAGAGTCAATGCCCTCGCCGTCGGTCAAATCCATTATTGCTTTAAGCATGTCGGGTGTTTTTTTCTCGTTAATGGTGGTAACAAGTTCGCCTTTTGCAAAGCTTAGGCGGCCGTCGTACCTGCCGGCATGTATTATTTGCTTAGGCTTTTTGGTTGCGCACAGGCGCGATACCATTATGCCAAAGGGGCCATCGCCAATTACAAGCACGCGGCTGCCTTCTTTTACTTGGGCGCGGTTTATGGCCTCTAGGCAAACGCAGACTGGCTCCATAAGGCTTGCCAGCGCAAAGGAAATTTGCGGTGGCTTTTTGCGCACGCAATCCGGGCGGGTGACAAAATATTCCGAGAAAACGCCGGGGCGGTTAAATGCCAGATGCTCCATATTGTCGCATAGGTGGTTTAGGCCAACTTTGCAAGATGGGCATGTGCTGTTGCACGGCATTACCGGGTGTACGGCAACTTCGTCCCCAACTGCATATTCGGTTACGCCTTCGCCAATGGCGGCTACTATGCCTGCCGCTTCATGACCCATTACAATTGGCAAGTCCATGGTAAACAAGCCGCTTCGCATATCCAAAATGTCGGACGTGCATACGGTTGCGGCTTTTGTTTGTATTAGGAGTTCGCCTTTGCCGGGGGTTGGGGTTGGGATTTCTTTCATACGTGCGGTGTTTTGTGCTTCTAGTTGGATTGCTTTCATTGTGGTGTTCATGTTGCCTCCTTTGATTATGCGGGACGCCGAGGGCGGCGTCCCCTACAAACGGTTTATAAGCTCCAAGTTTTGCTGTATCAACAAAAAGTCGGCATTATTTGGCATTTGCCGTGGGCGGAACCACAGGAACGAGTCAATCTCGTACCCGCCGCGGCAAATTGCACTTTCCGCCGGAAGGTAGGAGTGACTGCCGTTGGTGCAGCTCATTGTCAATGTGTGCGCAAACGGGCTATACTGCCGTAGGCGTAGGCCAATTTCGCTAAATACTTCAAACGGGTATGGCACCAAAACCACAGGGCCAATACGGAAAAGCACTTGGTCGTAGCTTAGGCTGTCCGGCCCCTTCTCGCCGTCTTCATACATTTTCAAAAGGGTTGTTAGTGATGTACGCTTAAACCTGTCCCACTTGCCGCAGGCTTCCAGCATGGCGGCGGCATCTTCCTTTGAAATTGCAGGCACGAACGGCACTTCCATTCCGCCGCAAATAACTTGCAATGGCTCGTCGTAGTACGTTTTTATGGTGTTGAATGCGCGCATTGCGTCAATGCCTGCCACGCCGCCGACTTCCTTCATAAGTTTTAAATCGCCAATGGAATCGCTGTTGGCCATGCGCGGGGCAACGTCGCCAAGTGTACCATTGATGAACAATGTCATGGCTCCAGTTTGTGCTTCTACTCGGTCTACCATAACGCCCGCCCAGTCGCGAGTGATTTCTTGCGTATTGCCAATGGCGGTGCAGTGCGCGCCAATGTGAATTACATTGGCAAGGGGCTTGTTTCCTTCGCCTACAAATGAAATCACCGTCATAGTAGGGTCAAAGACATCCCATGGGTTGTTGCCCAGTAAAATGGTGTTGTCTTTTTGCAACTGTCTGCGGTTTATACCCACGGTAGACTGCGTTGTTCCCACACCAACTTTGGCAGGTTTCATGCTTGCAGCGGCAGTTTTAACGGCGGCAAGGCATTTTGTGATGAAAGTATTATTGATGTAGTCGCGGTCCATTGTGCCAAAGGATGTAAAGCCGGAAAACTCCGTTGTGGGCGGGCCGGAATGGGTGTGCGTCGCGCTTACAATTACATTAGTGGCGGGGATGCCCGCTATTGCAGCCGCTTTTTCGCTTACTTCTTTAACAATGCTGTCGTGGATAAGGCATACCGCAAAGCTTATCAAAAGCGCGGATGTATCCTCCGTTTTCATAAGAAGGGCGGTAACGTCAAGGTCGTCAAGCACGGACGTACTTTTTGTGTGGTCGTTGTAACCAAAAAGAAAACCGCCAAGTTCCGGGGTAATAATTTCCCGGCCAATTCCGATAGTCATTCCCATAATTACAGTGCGCTATCTATTTTATTTAGTGCAGCGGCAAACTCGTCAATATTAATTTCCTTCATATTAATATTGAATTGCAGGCGCACGGTGCGTCCCAAAATATCCAGTGTATTGGGGCACATGTCTTTGGAATACTCGACATTACCTTTGTAGGCAGGGTCTTTCCATGGGTAGCCGGCAGGGGTAGAGCCTCTTTTTTCAAGTACCGGTGTCCAGTTGGAGTAAATATGCAGGTCGCCGCCTTCGAACAACTTTGCTTCGTACATTCTGTGAAGCGGCAGGCCTTCGGCTTGTGCCAGTTCAAGGGCTTTGGCGACTTTTGTTACGTCATTCAAAATAAGGTTTACGCAGAAGCCGCAATCGCCGTCCGGGTCGTCCACATGCTGCGGTTTGTAATTTATTGGCGCGTTCAGCTTCTGGAACAGGCGTTTTTTGAGCGCGCGTGTGTGGGAAAGCATACCGTCCAGCTTGCCAACTTGCACGTTAAGTACGGCGGCGGCAATTTCGTTGCCTCTGATACCGCTGCGCGAAAACGGCTTGATGTCTGTGCTGTGCGGATGTCCTTGCCCAACAGAGTTTAGGCCGTTGTCGGACATATAAACGCCGCGCTGGAAGGCTTTGGAGTTGTTTGTTAAAAATACGCCGCCCTCGCCGCAGGTAATTACTTTAAAGAAGTTTGTACTCCACGCCGCCGCGTCGGAATCTACACCGCAGAATTTGCCTTTGTATTTTGCACCAATTGCTTGGCAGTTGTCTTCGATTAGTACCAAATTGTGCTTTTTGCAGATAGCGCGCAAAGCATCTAAGCGGGCAGGCACGCCAACCATGTTTACGACTATAACCGCCTTTGTGTACGGGGTAATTTTCTTTTCCAAATCCACAGGGTCCATACCAAGGGAGTCGTCAATTTCTGCAATAACAGGCACTGCGCCAACGTCTATAACTGCCGCCGCAGTAGCAATAAATGTGTAGGCCGGGATAATAACTTCATCGCCGGGGCCTATTTCGTAGCCGGTTAGGCAACATTCCAGCGCGCCAGTGCCGGATGCCAAAAATAAGGAGTGAGCCATGCCGGTTTTTTCGCAAATGGCTTTTTCCAGCTTTGCGCATTCGCTTAGCTCGCCGCCATCGCGGACACGAAACAGGTTTTGCGGTTCTTTTAGCAACGCGGTAACAGCCGCAATTTCTTTTTCATCAATGGCCGACCAACCCATAGCACCTTCTGGTATGGGAGTTGTTACAGTTTTCATAGAAAATACCTCCTAGATTTATGTTTACAGAACATGCAGGCGTGTTGCCTACATATTCCGTGTTTGTTGTGACTACACTACCATTTTGTGCGTGTATTTGCAATATGTATTTCGTCTGAGAATGAAAAATTCAATTGGTCGGTTTTACCGACCAGTTGAATTTGATTTTTCATGTGGTATACTTGAAAAAGCCCATTAACAGGAGGTTTTCCAATGTCAAAAGCCAAACAAAGCTTTTATCTAATTGTACTTAGCCAAGGCATCAGTTTGATTGGCGGGGAAGTGCTGTACTTTGCCATATCATTGTATGTACTTGACCTAACCGGCTCTGCCGAAATTTTTGCCGCAATGGTGGCAATTTCATTCCTGCCCAGAATTTTGTTTACACCTCTTGGCGGGGCAATAGCCGATAGGTTCTCGAAAAAGATGATTCTTGTAATAAGCGACAGCGCAAATACTGTGTTGGTGTTTGTGTTGGCGGCCATGCTTTTTAGCGGCAGTGAGTCGGTTATTTTGCTTGGTGCCACCGTTACACTAATGACCCTTATAACCACCTTCTACCACCCAACAGTAACGGCAAGCCTGCCCGCTGTGCTTACGCCAGATGAGCTGGTAAAAGCCAATGGCCTTGTGCAGGGCATAAAAGCTGTTTCAAGGCTGCTTGGCCCAATTATGGCCGGGTTTTTATTTGGCGCGGTGGGCGTTATCAACGTGGTTGTGATATGTGCTGTGTTTTTCCTGTTTTCTGCCATAATCAATATCTTCATCAAAATACCATATGTGGCGCAGAAAATGGCGGGCGGTATGCTTGCCACAATTGCCACCGACATTAAAGAGGGTTTTGTTTACATAACCCGCCAAAACCCAGTTCTGTTCAAAATAGCGATTATTTTTACACTGTTTGCGCTGTTTTATCAAGCTATGCTGTCCGTCGCGTTCCCATACATGATACGGATTACCTTTGCCATGAGCGAAGAGGCCTTTGGCTTTGCCAACGCCGCAATTGGCGTTGCCGTGCTTAGCGGCAGTCTTTTATCCGGCAAAATAAAAAAATATTTGGAGTTAAAACACTTGCCATACTACCTTGCGGCCATCGGCGTTGTAACCACACCCATAGCCCTGTCGTTGATGCTGCCGGGCGGTATTTTCCCGCCGCTACTAATGATAGCAAGCTTCGTGCTTATTATGTTTATCTTCACGCTGATTAACATTTTGGTGATGGCGTTTACCCAAATCCACGTGCCTGCGCAAATGCTGGGCAAAACGATTGCGATTATATTGTCCATCGCTAACTTGCTGGCGCCGGTTGGCTTGTTTGCACTGGGCTGGTTATTGGAGAATATGGGCGATGTTCAGTATGTACTTTATTTTGGGATTGGGTTGTTTATGGTGGTGCTTGGGGTTGTGGTGAAGAGGCGGTTGAAAGTTGACAGTTAGGTGAGCTTGAGGATATACTTGCGGTTTTGCTTAGTTGCAGTCGAAATCGGCATCACTTGTCATGGAAAAAACTCCAGAAACCGAAATGCGGTGCCACCCACGGCACAGTAATTAAAGCCAAAATACCTTGTTACACCAAATTCATCATCAAAAGAAAATCCGTCATATGCCCCCGACCCACGCGCAGCCCAGTCCACCAACAGGGGTGTGTTGGGGTGCAATTCGTCAAGCGCAAACAGTTCTTCTTCCACTATAAACCGAATTTCCGCACCGCTAATTCCCAGAAAGCGAAAATTGCTGACAGGTACATTGGTGGAAAACCCAATGCCGCGCTGCCCAAACCCATTGCACTCCAACGGGTCGCCGCCCCATCTTGAATACACGGTGTAGTCATTAAACATAGCCAAAAATTCGTCGGTTATGTGGGAAATGGTCAACTCGATTGCATCACTTACATATAGAGTAGTTCGGCTCATGTGAAAATCAATTGCATGTGCGGAACGGATTTCGAGTGCCCGCAGTGTTGCCGCTTCGGTAATATCCTCGAGCGGTTCAAGTTCGTCATCTGCAAAATGTACATCCAAAATAGGCTCCATCAATAACTCGCGGTGCCATGTTCTGCCAACGACTACTCCGTCGCGTTCCAAACGCTCGTACAAGTTCACGCGATACAGGTTGCGCTCCGCGCCTTGTTGTATTGTCATCACCACGCCGTAGTAATCGTGGGTGAAAAAAGTCGCGCAACCATCAAGCTCGGCCAGTAGTGCAAAATCGTTTTCCCTCAAACGGTATATACGAGTTGCGTACACAATATTAGGTTCGTCCGGTTCGGCAAACCTTACTGCAACGGTGATGTCACCGGGGAAGAATTCGTGGGCAGAAAACCCAGCCGCGTCCCAATTACCGCTGTCAACCATTGCCCCGCGCCAATATGGCGACAGAAATACCACAGGGTAGTTGCGGGATATGAAATGTATAATCATTTCCTGCTGTGAGACACCGCCCTCCATATGTCGCGTTATGCGCGAGGGTACGTCCACCCCGGGCAATAACATATACACACGGCACAGGCCGAAATCATTGGTTACAACAACGCGATAAACATTCCACAAAATTACATCAAAGAAGCCGTAGCGCATTAGCCCGATTTCTTCCACAAAAAGACCTGTGCCGCCAAGGGCAAGATACTCTACACTGCGCCAATCTCGTTCGTCGGGACTGTTAGGCCAAGAACGCAAAAGACTTTCCAAGGTGTTGGGAAAATATTTGAGCATGAGGAAAATATGATGGTTTCCATCCACGCTATCTTCGCCAACAAGGGTATCGCTAAAGGCAGACATATCTCCTGTTTCTATTGCCGCAAAATGCGTCAGAATTGTATGTGCCATGTCGTACCCCACCCGAGTGTCCAGCATTGTGCCGTTTTCCATTCTTGTGAAAATAATTGGGGTAAGTTGCGGCTCCGGGAGCTCGATTATGACATGGGTTTCTTCATATATAAGCGTGCGTTGGGAAGAGTTTAGTTCAAATCGGAATTGCGCGGTGTACAAAGTTCGCCATGGCTCGCGCCAGCCCACCAGCTCGCTGTCATACTCGTAGCCGATTACAGTCACGGTAAAATATACATAGTTATTGGAAATTTTTATATCGCCATAGCCTACATTGCTTATGTAGCCCGGGAAAACAGGTGCATCTTCTTGATAAAATAAAACGATTGGCGCGTTACTATTCGGTTGCCAGCGGGCAAAGTTACCGTAGCCGGCGGCGGTGTGAGTACCAAAAATATAGCCGTCTTGGAATGAACTAATGGAAATAATTTCGTCCAAACGCTCCTTGTCCGAGCCATCGTAGCGGAAGCGATACCAGCCGCGTACCGACTGTGCGCACCAAATGTGATGGTAAATTTGGCCGTCTATGATATGGAAGCGATTATTCATGGTATTTAGGCGGAAGGCCTCGCGCCCGCCGCCTAGCCTACATACTCTATAAAGGTCGCCAAAAAAATTGCGCATACTGCCTTGGATTTCTCCCGCGCTTAAAATTACATAATCGCCCAGTAGGTCTAAATGAAAAATTTCTTGGGGTAAGCGTTCTGCCGTTTCCTCGATGCCCATTTCGACATGTAATGACGGGAATGTGGCAAGCTGAATAATGCCGCTATCGGAAATTTCATATAAAACGCGAACATTGTCTTGAATTAAACTGCCAAATTTGGTTTCGCCATTGTCGTGGTGGATGAATAGCTCTTGCAAATTGAGTTCATTGGCAATAGGCGAAAGGTATTCGGGTGGAGCGTAAACGGCATCGCGACTACCGCAAGCAGTAAAAAACAAAGCTGCGAGAAAAATAATTGTGCAGAACTTTTTCATAATTTTTGTTTTCACATTTGGTCACACCTTGCAATATGAGTTGTTGTATCAATTAATTTCCACACCCTGCTTTCTTAGCTCGCTATGCAAACGTACAGTGTTAACATCCTTAGGCTGGCAATTTTCGTCTATAGCAATGGCAGCGGCAATGCCTGCAGCCTGCCCCAGTCCAAAACATGTAGGTATTACTCGCATACTGGACATGGCAACGTGGTCGGTAGAAATGCAACGTCCTGCAACCAACATGTTTTGTACGTTTTTGGGCACCATGCAACGGTATGGAATGTCGTAAAGAGGAACGTCATATTCTTCGCAACCGGCATCCCCTGTGGGGTTGTGAATATCCACTTCATAGTTGGTTTGGGTAACCACATCCGGGAATTTTTTGCCTTGCAAAATGTCGTCTTTGGTTAACGTGTACTCGCATTCGATTTGGTATGTTTCACGCACACCAATTTGCGGTGCAATAGATGTAAGCCGGTGGTTTGGAAATTTGTGTCGTTGCAAATAGTCTGCAACACCAAACAACTGACGCATGGCTTCAAGCTCGGCATGGGCGACATCATTGTCTTTTGCACCGTGGCCCCGTACCCTTGTCATATTAACCAGCACTTGCCCTTCGTCGTTGCGGTCAAAAAACAATAACCGACCCTGCGGCAAAGATTCTATCGTGTCGTAGGTATATGCGCCGCTCAGAATTTGTTGTTTCACCGGAGCACCGGTATTTTGCATTTCAAACATAAGTGTCATGGGTTGAGTTGCTCCGTCTTCTTCTCTGCCGGAAGTGTAACCCGCACCAGCGTCTATTGCGGCTTGTCCATCACCACTGCAATCGATTATTACTTTTGCGGTAACGGCACCAAGCCCTTCCCGGGTGTGTATAGCTGCACCACAAGGGTTGCCTACATCGTCTTTGAGTACTGCCAAAAATTGAGCATGTAAATACAGTTTTACGCCCGCTTCAACCACCCTGCGCAAACAATCATAACGCATATGCATGGTGTTAAACTGCCGTTTAAAATGGTCTGGGTCGCCAGACGCATAAAATTCCGGACAATGGGTTTCTAAAATTTCTGCATAAAAACCTGTCATGTTGCCCACTGGCATAAAGATAGAAACATTACCAAGTGTCATCATACCACCCAGCTGGCCAGAACGCTCTATCATAGCAACAGTACGTCCCATTCTTGTGGCAGATATTGAAGCCGCAATTCCAGCCGGACCACCGCCAATAACCAGCACATCACAACTGTGCAAATCCCGTAATGGGCGATTTAAACTATGTTTCATACTTGACCTCCATAAGCTAATCAAATCTATTCCACACAAAACATCCCACGCAAAGCTTTAAGCGAAGCCGCAAAAACAAAAGCGTCTCGTTTTTTATGGCCTTTTAATTATAGCATAACCAAATGAATACTTGGACTATGAAATTAGCATTGACGTGGCTAAAATAATCGTTGTACAAAAAATTTCAATTTCAAGTGGTCGGTTTTACCGACCACTTGAAACTAAAAAAATATAAACATTGACGCACTCCATTCTTGTGATATTATATAAACACAGTAAAATATCGGAGGTATTCCATGGTAAAATCTATCACATTAAAACGGCACGCATTGGTAAACACTTACACCTTTAACGAGCTTGCCAACAACCGTAGAGACATTATTACGGAAAAGGACAAATTTTCACTATCAGTAATGTATTTTGTATCAATTTTGGATTTCGATGTAAGCGAACTGGCGGGCAAAAAAATTAAATCCGCGTCTGTAGAAATGACTTCGCTTAACACAATGGAATCTCTGGCAGTAGATGTTTCAACAGTGTCGCAACAATGGGACGCAGCCTACTGCAACAACTATTATAGCGACAAGGAAAACAAATGGGCAGGCGACGGCTGGTTTCCGGAAGTAATAATGAGCGCGGGGCATTCCCGATATTTCCGCGAAAGCGTAGCTTACAACGAATCAACAAAAAAAGTAACAATCAACATAGACCCGTACATTGTAAACGCAATGGCGGCAGGTCAAAGCTACGGCGTGGCATTGATGGATGTAAAGTCCCGTTTTTATGTAGAGCCCAACGACGTTTACATCAACCGTATGGACTTTGACGCCGCAGAAAACCCGCCCGTGCTTACGGTCGAATACGAAGACATACCAACGCCCGAACTATGCCCCGTTGTCGGTTTCTCCGCAATGCCCCTTGACTTAAACGAAAGAGAAGGCGCGGCGGTGCTACTAAATTGGGAGGCAAATTACCCCGAAGGCGTACACTACCGCATGTACATTTCCAAGACAGATTGCCCAAAAGAAAAAATGGACATGCTTCCAAAGTACGTAACACCAAATCCGTCAAGCGGCGTATGTTCCACAATCATCGAGAACCTTTGCCCGGAAACGGACTATTACTTTGCAATTGAAGCCACAAACGGCGTAGTAAATTCCGATTTGCAACGCGCAAAAGCACGCACATTAAGCGAAGAAAAAATTCCACTGTTCCCAAAATGGGAAGCATCAAACTACCCGTCATCGGATGCTGTTTGCAAAAACAATGTGTTTACGGTTGGCGTGACAGACGACATCAACAAATTTGACCCCATCAGCGGTGCAATCGTTTCCTACGGAGCGGCCGCGCCTGAAATGAACAGCGGAATATATGACGGCAAGCGCGTTACCCTAATGAACGCGAAGGGCGAAAAACAAGCGTTCCAGTTAGTCGTAACCTTGCAAGCCGGCCAAGCGGATTTCGATGTGCAAATCAAAGGCGATTTGGCGCAAGCGTTCACAATTTCAAAATTATGGTACATCAACCACAATGGCAAATGGTATCCCGAGGTTGTTGTTCCTGTTCAAAACGGCAAGTTTTCCATCCCCTTTGCGGAAAACAAAATCCCGGGCCAAAAAGCAATACAATTGTTCATTGAGTCGGACATAAAACAGGACGTTGCCACGGGCGAATACAACTTGGAAATTGTACTGACATCGGGCGGGGTTTCTGCCACAGTTCCTGTAAACGTGCGCGTATTATCGTCAATAGTGCCGCGCAGCCAGTTTTTGATGGAACTAAACGGATACGTTTACCTGCCCCGCTGCGGCGACTACGCAAAAGACGACCCGCGCAACGAAGCAGTGGAGCGCAGCTATTACCAACTTGGGACAGAGCATGGCGGCACCGTAAACATCCTCCCATACTACCATTCTGGCGATTTGCAAGAAAATTTTGCACCTGAAATTGGCATGGTAAACGGCGAGATGCGCGTTACAGACTGGACTGCATGGGACAACCATTTCGCACAATATCTCGACGGTAGCTACATGGAAGAAAAAACAGGCAAAAGAATGCCCGTATCCCATATGTACTTGCCAATTCACGAGAACTGGCCAATGAAAATGGAAGATTACTACACAACAAACGAAGCCCCCGACCTGACCTATCCCGACAATGTAACATGGCACCACCGCAACAGTAAGTCCGTTTATGAAGAATTTAAGCCCGGCTACAGGGAAGGTATAAAATCTGTAATGAAAGATTTTATCAACCACATCGAAGAAAAGGGCTGGACAGACGTAAGTTTCCAATACTTCTTCAACAACAAAAACTTCTACAAAGAAAAGCGCGATTTTAGAGCCATGGCGACAAACGGCACGCCAGAATGTGATTTGTGGCTAAGTGAAATTACAACATCGCCGAAGGGTAACAGTACGTCGTGGTGGCTTTTGGACGAGCCCCACAGTCGCATAGACTGGGAAGCCCTTGCATTCTACGCCACAATTTTGCAGGAAGTTAAACAAGAAACCGGCAAAGGCGAACAAATAAAATTCCGAGCCGACCTTTCGGCATTTGCACAAGCATTCGACTACTTGGACGGTATGCTGGACGTTAACGTAGTCGGCGGAAATTTCTCCGAAGAACGTCTATGCGTGTTGCGTAAACGCAAGCGTTTGTTTAACGAGGACTTCTGGCCGTATGGCGGCTGGAATCAAATAGATGCAAATAATATGAACTCTACCCTGTGGATTATTGACACATATTTGCGCGGCGCGGCAGGGATTATCCCATGGTACAATTACGCGCTTTACGCAAACTATGAACTGTTCCGCGATACAGCGGCAATTTACCCCGGAAAACGCTTTAACATGGACTTTGCACTGCCGGGCATGAGGCTAAAGAGCGGCCGCAAGGCGATGGAACTTATAAACTACATGGACGCGTTCAAAAAAATGTTTGGGTATTCCGACAAACAATTGCGTAGTTATGTATCTTCGTTTATTGCTGTTGAGGGCGTTACCGACAGAAAAGACCATATAGACGCGGGTACTGCCAAGTATGCAGATACGCAGAATGGGCTAGAAGCCTTGAAGCGGGATATGCTTCGCAAAATGGAGTTGGCACAGCCTACACCGCCGCCTATGAAGTAAGGTATAGAAGTGGTTAAAAAGAGGACACAGCGTTTGTGTCCTTTTTTTGATTCGCACACGACAAAAGCACGAGTGAACAAAGTATGAGCGGTATGTATGTAGGGACGCGCACTGCGCGCCCCTATACACTCTTACCCCTTCAACCCCGTAGTAGCAATACCCTCTACAAAATACTTCTGGGCAAAAAAGAACAAAAGAGTTGGCGGAAGGATTGTAACCACGGTCATGGCCATAATTTGGTTCCAGTTTACGCGCTCCATAAC
>Ga0123355_10013473_pt1 | contig 12729 bp, 9 predicted proteins | sample TergutEmb28metaG_3_FD_89872 | JGI IMG/M metagenome (GOLD analysis project Ga0123355, IMG submission 89872) | Embiratermes neotenicus P1 segment gut microbial communities from Petit-Saut dam, French Guiana - Emb289 P1 | ecosystem: Host-associated > Arthropoda: Insects > Digestive system > Gut ...
ATAAAAACCAGTTAGTCGCAGACTCCTGAAGATGGTCGTATTAACGGCCGAAACATGTTGAGTAATGAATGAATATTAAATAATAAAATAAGTGGCATCAAGTTGGTTTTTTCACTTTACGCAACTAGATTAGCCTTCATTTATTTCCAGTCTTACTGTGTGTGATTTATTTTTGTGTGGTTGTGTCACAGAGGAAATCTGCCAATCAAAATCAAGAACACTTCGTAACCTGGAACAACAAATTTCAGATATTTTTGCCATTCTTCGTCTTGACTTTTTATTAACAAAATTGTTGAGTCTGTGTGTTGCAGGTTGCAGAAGTGTGTACAAAATGCTGGGGCCTGTGGTGAAATCTGCAACTAAATTGTTGTGTATGGTCCTTCAAATGGTTCAAGAATTGTAGTGATATATCAATCTGTTTACATGATACTGCTACCTAACATTATGTATCTACTGTACCATCAACCTGTAGACATTAGTCTCAATATTTGTGATTTATAGGGACAAACTGTGGGCCAGAATAGCTCAGTCGGTATAGCGACTTGCTACGGGCTTGATGATCCTGGGATCGAATCCCAGTGTGGGCGAGACTTTCCGCACCCATCCAGCCTGGCCCTGGGGCCCACCCAGTCTCCTATACAATGGGTACCGGTTCTTTCCCAGGAGTAAAGCGGCCAGGGCCTTGCGTTGACCACCAACCCCCATCTAACACTGGGGTTAAGGAAAGAGTAAAGCTATATCTCTACTCCCTCTTTGGGCCTTCATGGCCTGTTGTAGTGTGAACTTAACTTTACTTTACTTTAATTGGGAAAAATTAAACCATAATGAAAATCAAAATCCATTTTCAATGTAAATGCCAATTTGGTCCCATTAGCTGAAGAAATACCAGAACAAAATATAAAGTAGCTTCATAAGCATAAAAAGCATGAAAATTAAGTAGACTCCAGTTGAAATGTGATGGCACACGGTTACACACAGAAGGGGAAGTGAAGGGGAAACTAGTGAATGGAGTGGGTAGCCAGTACTCTTCACACTACCTCGGAACATGGTGTTTCCATCATTATTACCACCGTTGTGCACACCTCAGCTGCCAGTAGTCGACTGAACTGACGCCCCCGCCGATTTAAATGGACTTGTCCATTTCGCTGAAAGACAAAATCTGGTTTCTGCGTGTGTGCCATCACATTTCAACTGGCCTCTACAAACAGTTATTGAAAGCGTACGAGGGGCTACCCAAAATTTCCGAGAATTTGCTCGTAATAACATGATTACTTACTTTAAGTCCTAATTTCCACCGTCACCTTCAAAGCAGTCACCTTGGGCTTGTATACAATGTTCCCAGCCATTTTGCCATTTTTGGAAGCACTCGGTGAAATCTGCCGGCATTACCATGTTTAGTACCTGTTGCGATTTTGCTTGGATCCCTTCAATGGTTATGAAGCGCTGCCCTTTCAACTGGAGTTTCATTTTAGGGAACACGTAGAAATCGCAGGGGGCCAGGTCAGGTGAGTAGGCAGGGTGGGGAACAGTGGACATGTTAGTTTTTGTCAGGAATTCCCTCACAAGGAACAAGGTGTGTGCAGGCGCATTGTCATGGTGCAACAATCAGTCTCCGTTCTTCTACATCGCAGGCCATTTGCACCTCACATTTTCCCTCACTCGTCTCAAAACTTGGCAGTAAAAATTCCCATTGACAGTCTGACCAGGTGGAACAAACTCTTTGTGCACAATTCCTCGAATGTCAAACAAAAGGATCGGCATTGACTTGATGCAATTCTGAGGTGTGCCATCCACGTTGTGCGTTTAAACTCTATAGTGAGGTGAATTCAGTCAAAAAACACAACTATAAAATATGGCTAAATGATGGTGTTTATTAGCAAGGAAAAATTACATGTTTCGGCCTATAGCGGCCATCTTCAGGTTCTGATAATTTTCTGCTAAAAGAGTTATATATAATATGCATATTATATACAACTCTTTTAGCAGATAATTATCAGAACCTGAAGATGGCCGCTATAGGCCGAAACATGTAGTTTTTCCTTGCTAATAAACACCATCATTTAGCCATATTATATATATATATATATATATATAATATGCATATTATATACAACTCTTTTAGCAGATAATTATCAGAACCTGAAAATGGCCGCTATAGGCCGAAACTTGTAGTTTTTCCTTGCTAATAAACACCATCATTTAGACATATTTTATAGTTGTGTTTTTTGACTGAATTCACCTCACCATATAGTGCTGCAAACTTGGCACGTTTTTTCGGTCACGGAGAGGATGGCGTCTTCCGTTGCGAAGACTGCTGCTTTGTTTCCGGGTCATAATTGTACATAATTCATCACCAGTTATGACCCTGGACAGGAAGTTAGGATCATTTCTAACTGCTTTTGCAGCTCGGTGCACACCTGAACTCAATGGTCTCACTGGTCATCGTTCAAGAGACGAGGAACAAACTTTGCTGCAATTCGTCTCATGTTCAGTTCATCTGCTAGAATGCGTTGACATGACCCGTATGACAGTCCAACGCGATTACAAACATCGTGGATAGTCTGTCGTCTGTCTTCTAGGATAACTTCACGCACTTTGGCAGTCATTTCCGGAGTTGTGCATGTGGACGGTCGACCAGAATGTTTATGATCTTCCACAGATTCCCGGCCATCTTTAAAACATTTAAACCACTCAAATGTTCTTGCTTGGCTTAAAGCTTGCTCACCAAAGGCCTCCTTTAGCATTCGGTGGGTTTCAGCTGCAGTTTTATTGAGCTTGAAGCCAAATTTAATGCAAATTCTTTGTTCCTTAACATCTGCCATTTTGATATTAGCAGACACACATGAAAATGGTGTAAAGAAAACAACCAAAACTCGGAAGCACGTGCACCTATAAAGACGCAAGTTGGCTGACTAACAGTTGGAAGATACAGCAAGAGGCACCTAGCAGCGCGAGTTCGTAGTGCTAACGGTTTGCGCGGTGTATTCAAATTCTCCGAAATTTTGGGTAGCACCTCGTAAAATACCTTAAATTACTGAAAGGGGGTCTTGTTCCATAATACAAAATGTACATATGTGTTGGAGATCTGAAACACAGGAAAAATCAACTTCACTTAACAAAAGTGTTTGAGTGACAGTGTTAATAAAAATCCAACAAGATGCAACAGTACGCAGATATTTATTTACTGCAAAATTATTCAAGTTGACTGTTTTGGTATGGAACTGCTGGCTCTTGAGGTTGTTGTGTGTTCTTCCTTGTTGTTTATTTTGTAGTGTATCCAACTTATGGTTTAGGTTATAGTAATGGGCATCCGTTTGATGTGTTAATTTGTTGTCTGAAGTTTGTAGTGTCGTAGACTGTAGGTTACACCATCTATTGGCGCATTCCAAATGTAGTTTGAAGAGCCGCTCATTGAGTTGCAGTTTTTTGATGCAGAGGAACTTAATTTCTTGATTGATACGGCATTTAGTAGCTATTCTAAGAGTTCTCTGGAATTTTAAGCTCATGGTTCCGTGCATCGTAATTCATTGTTAATAAAAATCCAACCAGATGCAACAGTATGCAGATATTTATTTACTGCAAAGTCACTCTACATGTTTCGGGTGTCACAGCACCCATCATCAGGAGTACTAAGAACTGTAACTGCAGCCTCCAGTACAGGTCATAATATCGGTACAGCTACTTCCCTTCAGTACAGGTCATAATATCGGTACAGCTACTTCCCTCCAGTACAGGTCATAATATCGGTACAGCTACTTCCCTCCAGTACAGGTCATAATATCGATACAGCTACTTCCCTCCAGTACAGGTCATAATATCGGTACAGCTACTTCCCTCCGGTACAGGTCATAATATCGGTACAGCTACTTCCCTCCAGTACAGGTCATAATATTGGTACAGCTACTTCCCTCTAACGTGGCCTGATCGGGACTGTACCTATATTATGACCTGTACCGGAGGCTGCAGCTACAGTTTTTAGTACTCCTGATGATGGGTGCTGTGACACCCGAAACATGTAGAGTGACTTTGCAGTAAATAAATATCTGCATACTGTTGCATCTGTTGGACTTTTATTCACATTGAATTATGATGCACAGAACTGTGAGCTTAAAAAAAAGTTTGAGTGACCTAACAGTGATGTGGCAGGAGAGTGGAGAAAGCTGACTCACCAGACATGTCCACCCATCAGTACCAGTCACAAAAAGTCAAAACATTGCATTAAAGTGGGTGACTACAGAAGGTCAATATCCCGAACATCGATATTCACAGACTTCGAGGTCGTGACTGCACATAATGTGTGCAGTTGGAACATCATCACTAGTTGTCTTCATTCTACTTAGCTGTGTGGGTCCTGCCATACCATAGAGCACAGCCCATTATTACCAATTCACTCTTTTACTCTCCTAATCCTTATGAGGAAACATTCCTCCAAGGAGGTTTAAATCTTGAAACATCCCAAAAGACCATTGTGCACAATCACCCTTTGTAACTTTGTTGTCCTGACGCGCTCAGTCTGGTAGGTGATCCTCTTACCGGGAGACGGGTGTAGTTCACCGAATCACATTTAGTTTTAGTGATTTTCCTTTTACGTATGTTTTATTTATTAATTTTATTCTTGATATAAAATAATGGAGCTCTATATCCAGTTAAACAACTAGATCATTTCTAGGAAATTGACAGTCACTTCTCTGTACTCCCACTTACACCACATTCGTACGTGACTGCTTTCGCACTGGACTGCTACCGTCCGTTATCAGTTCCCAACCATTTCACTGTTTAAATCTCTCCCCTCCTATCACGAATAGTTCTGAATGTACGTTGACAGATTAAACCCAAAACGTACGGCTATGAACTGTCCGTAACTGATGCCAGCAAACCTAAGAAACAAATATATGGAAAATGTTTGGCTACACCATAATCTTGTTACTCCTATCAGTAATGTCCCACTGTTGCAGGAAATCATGGTGGTGAAGATAGAAAACCAACTGATGCAGGCGAATAGGGACGTTGAGCATTGGAAGGGAACAAATGAGCAAACACGTTTTGTCTTGGAGGAGTTGAAAAAGCAGGTGGAAACAGAGGAAAATGACCTCAAGAAGCTAGAGAGTGATCTGCATCATAGCAAGTCTGAAGTACTCAAGAAGGAGGGAGCTGTGGACAGCTTCCTGAAGAAACTTGAGCAACTGACCTCAAAGACAGGGGTACATGTCAGCTAATCGCAGGTTGCAAAAGAACTGGGCCTCTTAGCATGCTGTATCTCTGTTGTTCCTCATTCAGCATCAGATATCAACAATACGGACATTATAACGGGTTTACGTCCACAAAGCTCCATCCTTATGTGCGACAACCAGTAGCGCAAGTCTCACAAACCTCCTGTTCCTCCAGTCTCAGTCACATAACATCAACTACTACATAAGCAGACAAGTCCTTGCACCTCCACCACTCTGATTGCAGAAACACACCGATATATGGTCACACAACATTTTGCACTCTCCCAGTCTGTAACACATGCCTAGGATCATTAACGTTACCTGTGCCTTAAGCTGGAGACTTTGTGGAATTACTCCTGTTACACACTAAGACTACAGAAAGAGGACCCACAATGTAACCCCCTCTACATGTACCTCAAACTGTTACATTTCCTTCCTTCCAGTGTACATTCATGTATTTCTGTCCAGCCATCTAGCCATTCTGTTCACACAGCTGGTAGTGTTAACCACATAATTTTGCCAGTGAGAATTGCTTTGGCCTGTAACAAAGGCCAGACATGGTTGGAGGGAAAAACGACAGTCAGTAGCAACAGGGAAGCTTTAAGCGTCATCTATGTTAGAGTCCAGTTGAAATGTGATGGCACATGGTGACGCACGGAAGGGGAAGTGAAGGGGAAACTAGTGAATGGAGTGGGTAGCCAGTACCCTTCACACTACCTCGGAACATGGTGTATCCAGCATTACTACCGCTGATGCGCACACCTCGGCTGCCAGTAGTCGACTGAACTGATGCCCGCTGATTTAAATGGACTCGTCCGTTTTGCCAAAAGACGAAATCTGGTTTCTGCGCGTGTGCCATCACATTTCAAACGCAGTCTTCTTCTCTCTATGGCTTCACTGTAACTGGATGATTGGTATGAAGATCTTTCCATGAATGATATTGGCCTTCTGGGATGTGAAATTGTGTAATGTGTAATTTAACGTATCCTGACATTTCTAATGAAAGTAGCACCTTCATTTTCAACCGTTCATAGGTAGTAGACCTACCGACTTTCCCTTCCTTTGAAATGTCACAATACTCTGAATTACTCACCACGTAGTGTAACATACTAAAACATCATTATCCTCAACATCAGCACCGCTGCAACCTCATATCTCGCAAGTAAATCAGTGTTTTAAAATTACCACCAAAAGACACCAACATTGTATAAATATTAGTATTTTATTGTGTCAATGTGTTGTGGTCTTATTAGACCATCTTCAGGCCAGCATTCAGAGATATGAGGTACAATCAGTATATATCATGTACTGTGGGATCCCATATTACTGCACCAGTCCTTGTGGAAGTTTGGTATGGGTGCAAGTAACACATCACCATAACAGTAACACACCACCATAACAGTAACACATCACCATAACAGTAACACATCACCATAACAGTAACACTCACAATAACAGTAACACATCACCATAACAATAACACATCACCATAACAGTAACACATCACCATAACAGTAACATCACCATAACAATAACACATCGCCATAACAGTCACACATCACCATAACAGTAACACATCACCATAACAGTAACACACCACCATAACAGTAACACATCACCATAACAGTAACACATCACCATAATAGTAACACATCACCATAACAGTAACAACCTATTTAATATACCAACCCGGAACACATACAACATAAACACTTTGTTCACAAGCTCTTGTTCATGCTTGAACATGTACATACTCTGTACACTCCACGTACTTCAACTCAGAACATGTACAGTGCCCGAATCTTTGTGGTATAGTTGCGGTTGCAAGACTTTGATTTTCTCCACTATTTACTAGTGGACGGTCTCAAGGGTACGACCAGAGTGATCGGTAAGGAATCGGTCTGCGGAACAAGTAGTGATTGGGGGGAGGGAAAACAGGTTTAACTTGAGATCAAAATCTCGAACCCAGTCCATGTGTCCGTGTTTGAGGCTCATCACGGCACATTACTTACAGGGTGTACATAAAAAATAGTTTGAAATTATAAACATTTTAAAATTGTTTAAATTAAAAGTGGTTAAAAAAAAGTATGCAATGGTATAAAATTTATATTGGTTAGGATGCGAATGAATTATACAGGGTGTCCCTCTCGCTACCAAACCCGGCATTTCTTTAATAATTTTACCACTAATGAGGATACTGCAACGAAATTTGAAGCAGACTACAGACACATTCCTCTTCATTTCTCACACAACGAATGTACTCCTGTTCGAATTTTGTTGCAATATCTTCATTGGTGTTAGAATTATTAAAGAAATGCAGGTTCGGTAGCAAGTGGGACACACCGCATATAAATTAATAGTGTCTGGGTATCTTAGTAATTTGAACAAGTTTGTACTGTGATGCACATTTGAAGGTGGTACCTCATATATCTGGGGGTATGTGGTGCTGCAGTTGGTTGAGGCACTGCGCTACAAGCCAAAATGTCACAGGTTCGATTCCCGATGGTGTCATTGGAATTTTTCAGTGACATAATCCTTCTGGCCGCACTATGGCCCTGGGGTCGATTCAGCCTCTAACAGAAATGAATAGAAGGTAAAGGTAAATCAGTCCCATTACAGGCCTGGAGTGGCCCAAAGGGTTCCAGGAAGTTAAGGTTCCCAGATTACAATGACAACAGCACACGTTGGTGGTAAGGTTGTCAGCCTTACGCACCGGCCGCCTTTACCCCCAGGAATTGCTCCTGGTACTCATTTCTGTTAGAGGCTGAGTTGACCCCAGGGCCATAGAGTGATCGGAAGAATTATGTCAATGAAAAATTCCAATGACACTATCTGGAATCGAACCAGCGACCTTCTGATTTGTAGCACAGCACCTTAACCACAATGCTACCGCGATCCCCAACAGAAATGAGTTCCAGGAATATTTCCTGTGGGGTAAAGGCGGCCGGTGCATAGGGCTGACAACCTTGCCACATTCATGTGCCGACTATCTTGAACTCTAGAAGCCTCAACCTCCTGGCACACTCAGGGCCTGTCCAGGCCTGTAATGGGATTGCTCTACCTTTACCTTTACCTCATATCTCTGAATGCTGGCCTGAAGATGGTCTAATAAGAATGTAACATGTGGCCACAATAAAATACTATTATTTATACACCGTTGTCATGTTTTGACGGTAACTTCAAACATTTTTTTTTTTACTTTCGAATTCAAACACAATGGGATGTCCTCGATTAAAATAACTCATATCTCACATCTTATGTTTATAGGACCGTGCATCATTGTAATAGTTGAAGAATAAAAGACCAACTTTATGTCACTTGCATTTTATTTCATTTCTTATGTGCGCAACATGTTTCAGACATTAATGTCTCCATCATCAAGAGCTTGCGACTATTCTGTTGAATTACCACATTGGTCATATTGTTCTTGGTTCGATGTGTGTTGGAGTTTCGGTTTGGTTGGGTTGGAGTGGTATCCGTGTTGCAGGCTGAAGCACAACTGGTCTGTTCATATAGTTCCACATGAACAGACCAGTTGTGCTTCAGCCTGCCACACGGATACCACTCCAACCCAACCACACCGAAACTCCAACACACATCAAATCAAGAACAATACGACCAATGTGGTAATTCAACAGAATAGTCGCAAGCTCCTGATGATGGATATATTAATGTCCAAAACATGTTGAGCACGTAAGAAGTGAAATAAAATAGCAAATGACATCAAGTTGGTCTTTTATTCTTCAACATATCTCACATCTTTACATTAACCTTTTAGTGCCGAACGTCAACTAAAATGGACGCACAGTGGGCCCTTTAAATAGCTGAACGGCCAATCACGTGGCCTCGCAGTGAGTCCTTTAAATAGCTGAATGGCCGCTAAATTCCTGTGTCAAAAGGTTAAGCGTTGGTACTCCTGTCATCATCAATATAAACGCTGCAACTTTGCAGTGTTTTGTTGGATGGAGGCAAAATTAACACCATTCATTATAGAGCCTAGTAAGTTTATTTTTTCCATATTCTGTGCAATAGACCGATTATGCAGCATTCAGTCCAGCAACAGCACAATCAACTAAAACCAATCATCTGTCACTTTATGATGTACCTCCTACTTGTTTTGTCCTTCACATCGCTGTCCTCAGGAAGGTCTTCTGTTGGCAGTGGCATACCGAGGGAGCGGTTTGGAGGGGTTACTATTAAATGAAATTTCATGTACCAAATTACAGCTCCCTCCAGAACCCCAGACTAGGGGGCTACTGCCCCCAGATCCCCGTTGTCTCTGTCCTCTGTTCTCAACTGAATATTTTGCAAAACCCCCCCCCCAAACAAAATTCCTGGGTACGCCACTGTTTGTTGGAGACCCCCCTCTGAAATTCCGAAGGTACTCCAAAATTGTGCCAAACTCAACCCGATTGTGAAAACTTAAAAATTGCTGAATTTAGGACGCAAACACCCCAAGATGTTTGGAAAAAAGGCAGTAAAATTCTAAAACTACCGTCGGTTCGCAGTTGTTTTACATTAGCAATGAAAAATAAATTGGTTGTCATGATAAATAGTCTTAAAGTACCAAAAATTAAGAAAATTTTACTATATGAATTGAAATTTCTTGTACCAAATTACAGCTCCCTCCAGAACCCCAGACTAGGGGGCTACCGCCCCCAGATCCCCGTTGTCTCTGTCCTCTGTTCTCAACTGAATATGTTGAACCCCCCACCAAACAAAATTCCTGGGTACGCCACTGTTTGTTGGAGACTTTCCTAAGAATGGTAGAGGCCCAAACATGTAGGAGGCACATCATAAGGTGACAAATGATTCTTGGTTGTTGATTATACATTTGTTAGATTAACCCTTACCCTGCTAAAGTGGAGAATATGGTGAGCTTCTAATAATGCCAGCAGATGGCAGATGGGATGTAACTGGGTGTTTAAAGGGTTAAATGCTGTATAAACATGAAGTTCTGTTTAGTGACAGTGTTTGAAAATAACATCATGCCAACAATCAAGCAACGAAAACTGTAAAAAGATTTTGGTCTTCTGCAATGTAACACCATGAAGTCTGGTCGATAGATATCAGTGTTGTGTGGTAACCTAACCTCACCTAACCTAACCTCACCTAACCTAATCTCACCTAACCTAACCTAACCTCACCTAACCTAACCTAACCTAACCTAACCTCACCTCACCTAACCTAACCTGTCTATAAATAGGTATGGGTATTTAGTCAATAACACAACAAATTTTCTAATGATGTTTGTTAGAGGATGAATATCAACTACATGTTTCGGCTTAATCCGGCCATCATCAGGTTTTCATCCAAAAGAGTATTAGCGCTATATAGGATTTATATGGTTATGTCATGATGGTGAGATCTCATCATCTCTGTGGTATTTATTATTATTATTACTGTTAAGAGACGTCGGTGGGGGGGTACTGTGAAATGGGTATGCGCTAGCTTGGGGTGCAAAGCTCGCGTGGGTTCTATTTCTATATTCTTAGCAGCTGTCCTTTGTGGGTTTCCTCTAACAAACAACATTAGAAAATTTGTTGTGTTATTGACTGAATACCCATACCTATTTATTTACACACACAACGGGGACGGCATATTTCAAACCATGAAGTCTGGTCGATAGATATCAGTGTTGTGTGGTAACTTGCTGTGTTCATCTTCAGGCTACACCTAGCACACTGGTAATGTCTATATGAGACAGCAGTGTGTCACATCCCAGAATTGCACCGAGAACCCCAAACCTTGTACAGTGGAGTATGCTGTAACAAACGTAATTAGTTCTAGAACATCGTTTCTTATAGCATCTGTTCTTTCTAGCATACCCTGAAATGTATGTTTAGGGGTAATCTGTTCCAGACCCACAGACGAGAGCAAAGTTACCATCCAACAGAACCATTTAAACAGGAAAAATATAATACAAAATCAAAAATATAAGTGTAGAAATAATACAAAATTAATTTAACTTTTATACACTGTACATGTTAATTTGAAAAGCGTAAACAGTCGTTCCCTAATGAAAACTATGAACAAATTTTGCCTAACAAAAAGCACAAACAATGTAACAAAGATGATGACTGACGCTCTGATCAAAGTGGGAAGGCCCGACACGTCATGCACGCGCACGTGCTATGTCAGCCGATAGCATTCCTCCACATTCTTCATAGCATCTGTTCATTGTAGCATCCTGATTTTATTGATAAAAGCTTTTCATTGTAGCATTCATTCATTGTAGTATACCCCACTGTATATGAGAACTGTAATATTTTACATTTGCCATTCTGGTACTGTGTTATTTCAAGCTGTATTCATATTTCAGCTAATAATGAAGGCAGAAGATCATAACATTACAAATATTCAAAATTTTGCTTCAAACATTTAAGGATCTTCCTGTTGCAGGTAGATCTGAGTCCTCAAGAGATGAAGATTAAAGATCTAGAAAAGGAGATCACAGAAACTACAGAGAGATGTGAGCAGCTGCAGCAGCTGTGGTTACGACAGCAGAATCGCACTGTTCGACTAGCGCACCAAAGGAATCAGCAGCTCCATAATATCAACCTGATACGCCAACGTAAGTGAAAACGGCAATATACAGCTCTGTCTTGATCTTACTGATGAACTGGAACCAATAAAACCATCATGAACTTCAGAATACATTTTCATTGAAAACATCTATTCGGTTCCAAAGACTTATGACATACCAACAATAAAAAACCTTACCTCAAAAAGCATGAAAATTCATTTTTAGTACAATGCAGATGCTTTCTGTTAGCATAAAATACATTGAAAGATTGAGGGTCTGTTTCTGTCCCTAAAGTAATAGTGCAATCAACCTAACTTAATGAAAGACACTGCTTAATTGAGTTGACAGTGTTCTATGCAATAGCGAGAGAGTGGCGACAGCCGAATCACCAGCACATGGGTTCTAATTGTGATTGGTTGGAACCAGTCACAAAAGGTTCATGATGGGCTGTAGCTTCAAAGACAGAGAAAAAAGTTATGTCAATCAGTGTGTTGACACTGACACTGCATCCGTTTATGTTATTTTGCAATTGGAGATCAACTGTGTGACAATGGAGGCTGACGGCAATGTTTGGACATTCTGCCTTCACCACTGTGAGTTTAGGTCATTAAGGACATACACTGCCAGAGCCCAGTGTGCTGTCCAGTCAGATTGATGCAGAACAGGCAGTTATCATCATCATCATCACAGTCCATGTTTGATGTGGACAGTACCGGATGCTAGCTGTCATTGGCCCTTCACAAGGCAGTCATCATCATAGACCACATTTGATGTGGACACTACCAGATGCCAGCTGTCATTGGCCCTTCACAAGGCAGTCATCATCATAGACCACATTTGATGTGGACACTACCAGATGCTAGCTGTCATTGGCCCTCCACCAGGCAGTCATCACAGTCCATGTTTGATGTGGACACTACCGGATGCTAGCTGTCATTGGCCCTCCACAAGGCAGTCATCATCATAGACCACGTTTGATGTGGACACTACCGG
>Ga0123355_10013474_pt1 | contig 12729 bp, 7 predicted proteins | sample TergutEmb28metaG_3_FD_89872 | JGI IMG/M metagenome (GOLD analysis project Ga0123355, IMG submission 89872) | Embiratermes neotenicus P1 segment gut microbial communities from Petit-Saut dam, French Guiana - Emb289 P1 | ecosystem: Host-associated > Arthropoda: Insects > Digestive system > Gut ...
AAAAAAAAAAAAAAAATTCATTGCTCAGAAACTTTCCACCATTTGGAACCAACCTGGCAGTCTTAAGTGTGTTACCGCATTGTGGCTGACTCACTTAAGACACAGTTTCACATATTAACTACTGCATAATAGGAAAGTATGCATTTTGTTACTGCAGATGAAGTACAGCATAGCACACAGTGTGTTCATTTTTTTTTTAAATGCTCATAAATTCTGAACAATCTTTGTACAAGAGGCAGAATCAAATGTAATATTTTTTCACAGAAGAAAGAGCAGACTTTCAATGCAGCCCCAAAAACCTTTAAGATATTAATTCAATCAAACCGGTACGTCCAATACGGAGCCGGATTTTGTGAGAGGAAAGTTTCCTTATCTGCAAAGAATTACATGATATTAAGGCTGATCTATGGTGTGTTATCAGTACAAGAATTATTGAATGCAGCTTTATTCAGAAACAATAATTCAGAAAAATACATTAGACACATTCACACCATTTAATAAAAACCTAAATGATAATAAGGAATATTCATTATTTCAGCAAGACCGTGCAATTGCACATCCAGTAAATAATTCAGTGACTGGTTTAACCAACATTTTGTGCAACCGAATAATTTTCACCCTCCGTGGTCTGCTCATTCACCCAATCTCAATGAATGTGATTATTACTATGGAAAAATTTGATAAGCCAGGTTTATTAGAACAACCCACACACAAAGGACAAATTTAAAGACAACATCAAATGTGCAGTACTGCCAATTTCATGACAAGAACTTCAAAAAACTTCCAGTAAATGTTCACCAGTTGTCAAGCATGTCTGAAAGCTGAAAGAGGTCATTTCCAGCACCTGTTATAACATGCTGTGGGTTATATCACAGAGTACTGTAGACATCATCACCTATCACATTCTGACAGTATGCTGACATGGCAGTTGTTACAAGTGGGACATACTGTACATGAAGTGTACTGAACAAAACAGCTACTTAAAGAAATGACTAAAATACAGCATTCATCAAAATACATTACTAACATGTTCGCTATCACAGTCAATCAGAAACTGATTTCTTGTCCATCTGATCCAGCATTCAAAAAGATTAACATAAAGACATCTCACTCAAATCTTAAGTGTTTTCTTCAGTCTACGACTGCACAGTTTACTCTTCACTCAGTACATAAAACAGCAAAGAAATAGTGTCCAAAGATAAACATAAACTAAAAATATTATCCATTTCATTTTGACGAGAGAATCTTTGCACAATCTGTATTCAGATTAGAGTAATTCTGAAATATTTTTGTTCTCGTATGTGGAAGCGAATAAATTCAGGAAATTTTATTAATTTGAAGCTAACAATAATCAAGAAGTAACTTCTGATACAACTTTCCTCAAAGAATAATAAAAGCTGTTCATAAAAAGAATGCATGTGGCAAAACTGGTAAATTATAATGTCAAGTGCATATGGCACATGATCCTGAGCCATCTACCAGCAACATCAGCAGGATGTAAATGCCTCTATGATCACAGATGAGGAACCTTGCAAGATCAACATGTGTTTGTTGCAAAGGCATTTAAATGGCCAGCTGCTGCATGTGGTGTGGCTTTTCAAATCTGCACTATGACCCTTACAATACGCCATATTCACAAGCCATTCGCACATGCACTTGGAAACCAAAGTACATAAATACGAAGAAACTATACATCAATTTAAAAAAAACTGTCACAGCTACCTAAATGACATCGAGGCCACCATCATAACATTTGTGAATGACAAGTGAAAATAAAGTCGCATGGATAAACAAAAACTGTTACAGATGAAACACACACCACTCCCAAATACACACTGCCATTACCTGCCACAAGTCTCATCTGACATGTCCATATAATGGGTTAAACTTTCCTTTACCCTTTTGCTGTGCTATTTAAATTCACTGCATCTGAACAGTTCATTTCAGTGGTTTTACTTATAAAATGCTTCAGTACTTTCAGAATAAATTGACTGCATACTGATGGTATCAGAAAGGTTTATTTGAACTGTTTATAAAGTGTTGCACTTTAAGCACTGCAAAGAATACTTAATTTTACCACACATGGTGCATCTATATTTCACAAAGAATGCATATAAGCATTTCCAGATGGCATGGTTGTAAATAAATCAATAACATTTCCATGTCTTGAAGCTTTCATGGCAACAAAATTCATTATGATCTTTATGGGCTGAGAGTCCACCATGTCCTTCAAATCATCTGTCTCCATCAAAAAGTTTCTGATATCAGAAACCTAATGACGATGATGGAATCAATCTCGGAAATGTCACTTGGTTTAAAAAAACATGACATGGCTGCAAGCCTGAGAAGATTTTACTTCATACTATTTCTGCATTGGCAGCCATACAACCATCAAATGAGTAATAAGCAATGAATTATCTAATAAGTCTTTGTGACAAATATGTATTATTAAATTGATACATTACTGGATTTTCTCCAGCATCTCATTTTTTTTTGTTAAAACAGAACTTCAAAAATTTTGTTTTAACAAAACTCAAGGCAGTGGAGGCAGTCCAAATATGTGTCACTTTAACATCTCATGAAAATATACACAATCCTGAAGATAATCTCAGTGGCGAAAGATACCATGTTATTCCGTGTGTGTAATTTTTAGTACTTTAATCATAACCAAATTTGTATTCGTTTAATAACATTCCATTTTAATAAGGTAGGGAAGTTAAAATCCATGTGGTGTTTCAATTTGAAGTACATATGGAATGGATATATCTGGCTAAGGAAAGGGCCCAGTGGCAGATTCTTGTATGCATGGTATTGAATGAACTTAGTATGCTCCATATCCTGAATTAAAGGAATATTTACACTTACGTAGTGAACTGACAAATGCACACTGGTAAAATATGTTTTGACATATATTATCAATCACTTACATATTTCGGTCACTTTTGCAACCATCATCAAGGTGCTATTAAGAGAATACTGATAAAATATAAATTGTTAAATTGTGTAAGTAAAACCACTTCTTGTTACAATATTTATCTCATGTGCTCCTTATGGTTGTCAAATGTCAGCTTATGTATTGTCAAAAACAGTTAAAATTTACATTATTGTTAAAAACAGAATCAGTGTTTATGTTTGTAGTTGCATGTAGTTGATACACACCTTGTTAAATCAGTAGATATGTGTACCACAGGGGAGATCGTTTAAGACTAAAGTGATCTCCCTTCTTAAGACTTTAGAGATCTTCCCTGTGGTACACATCTCTCCTCATTGAACACGGGTGTGTATCAACTACATGTAACAACATAAACACACTCAGCTGTTTTTGTTTTTAACAACAATGTAAATTTTAATTATTTTTAATAATGCATAACCTGACACTTTAAAGCCACAGGGTGCACTTGGGATAAACATTGTAACAATAAGTGGTTTTACATATGCAATTTATATTTTATCAGTATTCTTGTAATAGCACCCTCAATAAGGTTGCAAAAGCAGCTGAAACATGTAAGTGACTGATAACATGTGTCAAAATATTCTTATATTAAAAGCCAACGAGATGCACTATTTCTCAAGTTTATTTTGGTAAATGACTCTCCATGTTTCGGACAGATCTACTGTCCATCATCATCAGGAGTCTCATACAGCAATAGCTATTTGTCATGCTAGTTATGTGGACTCTCTGCTAGTGAGGTCAGGACCTTGCTAGCAGACAGTCCACATAACTAGCATGACAAATACCTATTGCTATGTATACAGTGTTGAGACTCCAGATGATGATGGGCAGTAGATCTGTCCGAAACATGGAGAGTCCTTTATCAAAATAAACTTGAGAAATAGTGCATCTCGCTGGCTTTTAATATAAGAATATATCACAATGCACGGTCCTCTGAATGTCAAAAATGTGTCAAAACATATTTTATCAGTGTGCAATTGTTGGTTCACTATATAATTATAATTATACTGAATATTTCACTTCCATAGAAAGTGCAGAATTTCTGGACTAACAGAACAATTATTAGCTAATGAAGAAGACTTTGCTCTGTGAAATTAAAGCATTGGAAGGTTTATTGGTGAAATTAAAATAAGGTAACACAAACTAAATACATCTCCCACACACCATGCTAATTTTGATCACCAGTATTTTGTTGGCTATTACTTATTCCATTTATACAGCATTAAAATAAGCAAAAAAACACTGCAAATGATAATTTAGAGTAAATATTACATAACACAAGGACAAAGGGTATGGTAATAGCTCGAGAATATAGGAAATACTGTGTTTAAGCACAACAATGCCAACTTCCTACAGAATAATGTATCTCTCTCACTACGTATATAAACCATGCTTTCTGCCACACACACACAAAGAGGGAGGAGGCCAATTTGCAATAGAACTCACCACTGCAGTAACTACCATACATGTACAACATGCTGATTTTGCCTGCAAATTTTAATATGTTGTACCTGTTTACCTGAGTTCATAAGAATGAAGAAACTAATATACAACTTCGTGTATTATGCTCTAGACAGTGGCAGATGTATACAGTATTCTGATATATGTACAAAGGTAAAATATATAAATATTACAAAATTATAGTAGATACAGCAGGCACAGAAAAAGCAATGGGTGATTCTGTGGGAAAAAGAAATACACACAAAACTTAAATTTACGATCTTAGTTGTACATACAACTTTCAAACTGGACAAACTGCCACATATAAAGTACTTCAGATAGAAAATGATGCCTGAGAAAATTTTATCACTTCAGGTATTACAAAATGGCAGTTGCGCCTATATTCTATTGGGTATAAAATGTTACTAATTAATAAAACTGTCTTTTATTGAGCAAACAACAGTCTAGCACATAAAAAAGTTCAAAGATGTGATGTGATCTGATTTAAACAAAGCATAAGTTGTGTGAAAAAAATATCTAGTCATTCTGCTGACCTTTCAGTTGTTCTGAAGAGGAGCAGAAGGATGAAAATTTAGAAGTTTTAATTACAGACAATTAACCAATATAATACGATTTTCATTCAAGCCAATGTCACAGTCAAGTGCATTAATTATTGCAGCTGAATGACACAAACAGGTCATTCTTTCAATAAGCTCACTAAAAGTGTTCTGAATTCCTTGACTTACAACTGTGAAACAGAATCCAGAATGCAAGGACTTGTATCTCCATAACTCACACAAGTTCCTGGTTATGGAAACCTCTGGTTCATGACTAAGTATACAAAAGTCCCAACAGAACCCTTCTTGAGCCAGTTGAATAAATACAGTAACTCATTGTGAACAGCAAGGACTGAGTGTTTGGTAAGATGTGTACTGACACAGTTTTTAAACTGTCTCCAAAACATGATGTGCTCAGTAATTTTACTGCTGTGTTTTGGAACAGTGTAAACAGTTATGTAATAATACGATTTCAAAGGCAAGCCTAAAGACAGGGGACGTTCCTGTCCCCCGAATGTAGTGTTGTAGAAGTACCTTAATCACGCAGACGATGGAAAAGTCCACAAAGTTAATCAGCTCAGTTGAATGAAGTCCTCCCATTTACATTCAATCTCAGACCTCCACTTTAAATCATGTGGGACACTGTTTTCCCATTACAGGTACATCCTATTCATCCAAATGGGAAAACACTGTCCCACAATGCACATTTAAATTGAATACTGCTCTGGCCGCACCAGCAACCTAGCATTTAAAAGGCCGTATGCTAAAGTTCAGTATCCTCCCACGTATGTCCACATGTCACCAGTGGTGTCTTCCCTTGCGGTCTAAAAGTTTCTTGTGCCTTGTTCATTTCCTAACATATTACATGTCCTGCCCATTGGATCCTCCCTCATATAGTCACCTTAACAATACATGGAATGAAATACAATTTACATAAGATTTGAGCTTTTTTTACTGTTCTGGGCATTAACACCAGTCTCTTGGGATGTGACACCATGCAATTTGGTAGACAGGTACCAACACTTTGGAGGAAACTGCCACCTCCAGCCACAGGAGGAAGCAGGTTCCTGGCACCTCCATACCATATTGCATGGCATTACATCTATGAAGAATACAATATTAGTACAAATTGTGAGTGTTAAGCTACTCACTATGTATGAAACATCACAAATGGCTATTCAAACCAAAGAAGCTGGCAGTGACTGAACACAGCACTGAGACAAGACATTATGTGTAACTTCAAGAACAATACAAGACTGGCTAGAATGGAAGGCTACACTGACCATTTTGTGAAAGAAATGACAGAGATCAGGCTACATCCGGACACTTTTAACACTGATATGGGATTCACACAAATTAATATAGTTCCCAACCACCAAAACATACCAGACAGGCAGGGCCAATGAGAAATAATGGTAATGGCCTATGAAAGACAGCATCCCTCATACCCCAGGTTAAGCAGCAAGGGCTATATGTTGACTGACTTCCAGACTCTGCTACTGTCCTCTCACCAACCAACACTTGGACAAGAAGCCTGGGCTCTGAGTGTGTGTATATATAAACAACAGGCAGATGTACTAGTCATCACATATACCCTGAAAATGGAGACAGACACTTTCTGATGGATGCTATCTGTATCTTCATGTGCCTGGAAGCCTGAGGGGACTCCAGTGCATACAGTCACCATGAAAGCTTCAAGTCTTATATTCTCATTGCATAATATCTATAAGGATCCTTAGTACTATTTTCATCTTTCAGCACAGTATGTTACATACAACTCATTACAGAAAAAAGGTATCGCACAATGCCTACATAAACCAATATAAAAATACGTATGGTAATTATTGGAACCTCAAAGATCAAACAGCTTGGAAGTTGAAAAATAAACATTCACATGTATAAGAAGGGACTGCAATATATATAAAACTGAAAGTGTCAAACAATTTACTTCACGTACAACAATTTTTAGAAATCTATATTCTGACACTCTAAGCAGTCTCCCAATCACATCTAAATCTGTAAAACACAGTTGCGAACTCCACTCTCCACTATTTGTACATGTGCAATGGAAAGATGCAAAAATGTGCCGGCTCATTTGGCCATGTTTTTCTGTTCATTCATCCATCCATCCATCCACACATAGCAGTTCAAGAAGCAGTGAATAACAATTCATGAAATCTGAGCCTGGAAAGTTTTACCAAAATGTGTTAACACTTTCGACTTTTGGTTAAAACTGGACCACAGTAACAACCACTTTACATCAAAATCTACAAGTTAATGCAAACATATTTATCATAATTCAATAAACATTTACTGAAGCATAAAATATATATAACAAAAGTTGTAGAGACAGATGATACATTCAGTTTATTATTCTGTACAAACTTCTTCTGTTAGGCCTTATGGTTTTTTAGATAATTATAAAATTAGGATACTTTCAGTCAACCAATCTTGTGCCTGCCTGCTTGTTCATGTTGCCTACTTTAAGCTATTTTTAATGACATCAAAAGTTATCACTCACAAAATGAAAGTCTACATGTAATAACAAGCTGAAATGCCAAAAATGCCACATTATGCATACATTTTCTAACTTGTTTAGACAGTGATGATGTCGGTTATGGCAATGTGTAGTCTTTTTAGGGTTTACTGTTTCAAAGGAATCCACCATCTCCATTTTGTAGCATGAAGATGGGGGTAGCAGATTTCTCAAAAATACTTGTAACCATCTACCAGAGTAAACAGTGTTATAATCCAAAAGGCCACAATCTAAACCTTCAATGCTCTGAAAACCTCAAACCTCCTCTCTGTCTCTTTCCAACATAAATTGAATAAATCATGAAGAACAGCCCTTGAAAAGCCAATAGTAGCTCAAATATTCACAAAATTCCAAGCATTTTATGAAATCTGAAGTTATGTTACAATGAACTAAATTAATCTGGTCTACACACACTCCCACTGTGTATGTTTAAGATCCACTGAATACTATCCTCCCATCTATGCCTATGTCTTCCAAATGGTTTCTTGCCTTCAGTGTTCCCACAAAAACTGTGTACATTTCTCTTCTCTCCCATAGCTGCTACATAATCTGCAGAGCTCGTCTTCCTTGAATGGATGAACCTAATAATACGCAGTTTGATCACATGGCTTCCAGACAGAATTAATTTCTCCATAACAACACTTACCTTCTAACCAATGCTGTCCTGTTCGATGCACTCTCCTTGGGACATTATACAGCAATTCCAGATTTGCACCACTGTTTGACACATTTCATGAAGTGCGCTGTTTGAAACGCTGCAAGTGCATCCCATGATTTTGCTTAAGTTGTGGTAATATTAAAATTCCAAGGTTTTTGCACTGTACCCACAAACCAACATCTCAGCACCCATAATTATCAATGAAAGGTGGTTCTGGGTATTTTTCAAGCCTCTTGTAATGGTCCTGGGATATGGTGACGAGTCCCCTTCTGCTCTTCACTCAGCAGATGGAGCATGAATTTCAAGCAATCCAATGCATGTTCAGACTGTCAAAATACTGTGAATTGACATAAACAAAACTCCCAACAAGTTAGCAACTTCATGGATACTGATTGCTTCTGAGTTGAGGTTCCATCACTTGATACACATTTTCATCTGTTTTTCCCACTAGTGGACACCCTATGCACTTGGCATCTTCAACAGAGGTCACACTTCTTCTGAACTTGGAAAACTTGTTTTATTTTTGTTGTCTGCTCTTCAAAAGCTACGTTCAACATTTCATAAGCTTTCGTAGTATTTTTTCTCCTGTTTAAAGCAAATACGATGTTGATGTGCTGTTCTCTAACATCTGCCATTTTCTTGGTATGCCACACTCAACAAGATATTACTCAATAAACACACATGCTACAGACTTATTCCAAACATGAAATGACTCAGTAGACTCTGCTCTACCTACACCTAGTTGTACAGTACATGCTAGCAGCAACAGTGTTCATCTCACGGTCAGACCAGAACCTATTTGATCACACCACTCACATCTGGCAAGAAGTAGAGTCACAAAGCTCCTCATTATGCAGTTTTTGGCAGCCTGCTGTCATTTCTTACCACTTAGGTCCAGACACTCTCCTTACCAATTGTTCTTGAACATCTCAGTCTGTGTTCGTCCCATAATATGAGTGACCAAACTTTAAACCCACATAAAACAACACACTAAACTATAGTTCTGTACATTTTAATATTTACATTTTTTGACAGCAGATGTTAAGGATGATTCTGAACTGAAGCGTAGTAACCACACTAACGATTAACAGACATAAAGTTTTGGTATAGGAATACTTATTAACCTTGTGGATTCTCTATCCCCTCTTCAAAATGAACATAACGCTCAGAACTTCCATGTCTCAGTGTACAAAAATGTCAAGGTTTTTGACCACTTGTTGAACAAAACAATCAGAATCAGGCACCTTACAAAAATAAAGCTCCACATATATGGTCATTACAATCATTTATGGCGATTCCAGTACCATTCACAATCATATATACAGACCTACTTGTCTAAGCTTTCATGAAGAATAAATTAATTGAAAGTGACAAAATACTTAGACAATTATTTCTACTTATACTGATTGACCAAAACAATTTTACAAATATAAAATAATCATGCAATGAATTAGCAAAAAACACCTAGAAGTACAACAAAATAAAAATCATTACATATGGACTGGATTAAGTCAAAATGCAGTAGCTAAATTCATCTGCTGCTGCACTTTGGATGCCTGCAGATTATGTATGTTTCTTTGTGCTAGCTGGAACACATGCATCTCTTTTACCAACGAAAAGAAATGTGTTGCAACTGTTGATAAATAACAGCACTCAAATGATTCAAGACCAATTTTCTGGCACCAACCACACCAACTAGCAATGCTCTTCAGTAAATGGAGGTCACTGATGTTTAAGATAATTGCGTAACCAAACCACTGGGACAATTCAGTCAGTGCAGTGTCTAAGCTTTGGACTGAAGACTGAGCAACCATGATTCAATTCCCAGCAGGTGCAAGAGATTTTCTTTTCTACCATAATGTCCAGATTAGCTCTGGGGCCCAGAGTGGGTACTGGAAACCCTTTCCCAGAAAATAAAGTGAACCGGGCCTGAGCTTACTGTTGTTCTCCATTAATTGTCAAGGTTAAGAAGGCATGGTGTTATAGCCCCACTCTACCACACACCTTCATGACAAAGTGAGTAACAAAGCACATGGACAACTGTACTTTTATGACCACCATATGACACATTTGAATGTTAGTAAGGATCTTCCTGAAATGTACTATTCAAAAATCACAGTAGCATATAAATGAAACCTCTTGTGTGTCTCATGAAGGCCTCTACGAAGTTTCCTACAGCATGTTTGCAAGAAATTTTTAGGAATTGAAATATTTTGAGGCCATCACTTTCATTGCTTACTATTTCTGGTTAAACATCGCACTTTACATACAAGTTACCATCCACCACATCTCAGCACATGCCACTTTCAACCTTCCATATAAACTGCTAATATCATTACATCCTGCGACACAAAGACTGGGTATTTCTCAAACAAACTGAGGTAACAGAGATGTCATTGAATAATAATGACCAGAAACTTTGAAAACATGCAATGTATTTTAAAGGAATATGATTGTCTCTCAAAGAACTTGCAAACAGAGTAACAGATATGCACGATCAGATTCTGTATATTTAAGATCCACCCTCAAACTAGACATGTATAGTTGTATTCATTGGAATATGCCTATTTTACAAGCTCTTAAAAACAATCACATTTGGAACAATGCATTTTGGAGCCTAAAAATAAAGCATGCAAAATATACACCTTCATACTTCCAACAATGTTCATCTAAAATTAAATAACTTTTCTAACTCTAAGAAGGACTTTATTTAATTGAAAAGGATCTAAAACTCAGGTTTTAATTTAAATTAATTTAGACTCTAAATTTAAAAAATTCCCAGAAGGAGAACAAATGTCAAAAATATTAAACACCAGTACTAAGATTTATTTGTGGTTTACTTAACAATGCTGTCACTGGATGAGACTATGACATTAAAGGACAGGCTGATTATCGAAAAATGAATAACAAAGAAAGAGGAAGGACATGGTTGTGACCTAATCTGAAGTCCCTTCCTTACATTTTCTTTATTGGAAGGTAAAAACCAACATAACCCTCAAACATGTTAAGAGATTTGAACCAGACACCTCCCCATCACAAGTCATAAGCATTAATGCTTGAACCACCTTGCCTAGTCCCACCACTGAGTCTGATTCATGCACATCCATCTTATGTTCTGTTTCCAGTCCACTATAATATTAAAATTAACTCATTCCATGTAACACAGTATGGTCTGCTTTGAACAGCCATCAGGTGAGTGACATATTCTGTAATGGTACCTAACAATTCATTTCCATGTTCACAAAATCCAACCACTGTCCAATTTTGAGTCAAGAGGCAGTTCAATCAAGTTCGCATCTTCACAACCTATGTATTTTACAAGTCATTACTTGATTACTGAGGTGTACATTCTCAAGCAGTCATTTCCACTAAGATTTATTTCCTAACCAAACAGCAGCATGCAATTTTTCCCAGTGACCAAGAACTTCAAATGCTTTCAATAACTGTAAAAACAACAAATACATTTTTACCATTTTTAGTGTGAAAACAGTATTTTAAACAAGTTCCTCACTGTTATAAAAATCAAGTTTAACCAGAAAAATGGCCAAGAATCAAAACAGCTTACTATATAATAAAATATGATGCACTACGCTCTTCAGCATACAACAGACAAAGGACTGCTAAAATGAGAATTTATATTAAGACATGCATAATAAATAATGATAATGGAATTTAGTGTTTGGTGGCGCACAATCACCTGCAGTTCCGCACTCCAGCTGCAACTAGTTTCCACTAAGCTGTGAACAAGCTGGCACCAATCCTTGCAAGGTGCCAAAAGGGAATTATCAGTATAAATTTATCTCCCAGCATACATTTCTCTATAGCATGGTCCCCAATCTTTTCTAATTCATAAATTTATGGAAAAGCAGTGAATTTTCTAAGGATTGCTACTACATCTGCCTCACACTATACAACAGAAACAAATAACCAGAACTCCAGATTATCATCTTCTGAGTTATGACAATGGACAGCCCAGCAGTTGGTTACTGACGATATTTTGGATGAACCTGCCACCTTCATGTTCACTATGAAGATGCAGATGGCAGGTTCATCTGTAACAGTGGTAACCATGGTATCACAATCCAGAAGACCAAAATCTAAGTTCTCATCACAGTGACAAACACAACTTCATAGAGTCCACAAACCTTTTTAACACTAGCATGTATAAAATATGTCAATTTCCATTACAGAGCATTTCTTGTTATGTGGTTTTAAAAGTGGACATCACCATCATCACCCACACTGAACATTCACAACTAAAAATATTCCCGAGGGCATACGCATACTCTGTCATACTGTCAAGAATGTGGGGGAAAGAAAAGTGGTCATAAGCAACCTACCAACTGAGATAGCTTTGCAAATAACAACAATGTTCAAAACAAAGCACTTAAGTCACAAAAATTAAATGAAGATGATGGGCCCAGAGTTGTGGATCAGTAATTTAACTTTGTGGGGAGAGGGAAGAACGCAGTATATATATATATATATATATATATATATACAGGATGTCCCAGGAGGAATGTGCCAGACTTCGGGAGGGTGTTCCTTATGCTAAAATATACCGATATAACCCAAAACACCTATG
>Ga0123355_10013476_pt1 | contig 12728 bp, 6 predicted proteins | sample TergutEmb28metaG_3_FD_89872 | JGI IMG/M metagenome (GOLD analysis project Ga0123355, IMG submission 89872) | Embiratermes neotenicus P1 segment gut microbial communities from Petit-Saut dam, French Guiana - Emb289 P1 | ecosystem: Host-associated > Arthropoda: Insects > Digestive system > Gut ...
CACACAGTACAACAATACACATAAGATAACAACACACACGACAACTACAACAATACACATGGTCAACCAACAACAATTACACAAAAGACAACTTAAAACTAGCAACAATACACACGAGACAAGCTAGAATTTTACAACATGTACAAAAGGTAAAAACACCCAAGCAAGAGAGTACTTTGTACAGTTTCTTGTAATTGTTTTTTTTACAATCATTAATTCACTAACGCTTTCACCCCAGTCTTTCACTTCTCATCACTTACTATTCCTATAAACCGTTTCCATAAGACTCGTTCCCTCCCCCCCTCCCCCCTTCCCTATACAGCACTTCACTTCATCTCATTCCACTTCACTTTGCTTCGTTCGCTTCATTTCACTTTATTTCACTTCGCTACACTTCACATTAGATATCTTTTCATTTCACTAGACTTCGCTTCTCTCCACTTTTCGATGATTTCCAGCCCACTTTACTTCCTTTTAATTCAACTCAATTATCATTTTCCTTACCCTCTTTTTAGAAGTGACTGGTTTGCGGGGGAAAATTCCTAACACTTCTGCTGGTAACTGGTTCTAGTGTTGGATGGTCCTATTTACAGTATTTTGTATAGTTTACAACATTTTTACAATAGTTAAAATCATATGACTTGAATTACTATGCTGTATGTTACCAGCCTTAAAAATTAAAGAAGTCTATGATTAAAATCTTCTGCGTATACATATGTCTGGTTCTGATCGTCTGTTGCTTACGTGGATTATACGTAGGTTATTCGGAAAAGTACCGTCTGCGCATATCTCTCGCACATCCTCGAGACGGTCACTTTGCGCATGTGCAGTGACTTCCTCTATCAATTGAGAAGCCACAGACACCATTTCGTGAAATTTGTGTTATGTTTATGTTTGTTCCTGTGCGTTAAACATGTTTAAGACAACTGAAGGGGCCGCCGACTGTCAAATATGGTCTGTAATTCGTTTTTTGAACGCTAGGAATGTGCTACCAAGTAAGATTCATCACCAGATCTGTCAAATGTATGGTGACAATGCGATGAATGATGGCATGGTTAGGAAATATGTTTGGATGTTCAATGAAGGACGAGAAAACGTGCACGATGAGGCATGAAGTGAGCGTCCATCTTTGGTGAATGATGAGTTGGTGCGTAAGGTCAACGTAAGAGTGCGTGACGACAAACGTTTCACAATATCTGATCTGTCCCTGCACTTTCCTCAGATTTCAAGGGCTCTACTCCATGACATTGTCAGTAGGCATTTTGGGTCGCAGGCGGCCGCATTCTATGAGGAGGGTATACAAAAACTTGTGCCCCGCTTAGATAAGTGCCTCAATAATGGCGGCGAATAGGCGGAAAAATAGTTTTAAGAATGCAGAATCTGATAACAATAAAATTTTATACGAAACCTTACTCGATTTTTTTACAGCGAAACGGTGCTTACTTTCTGAATAAGCCTCGTACAATGTTGTGACAATACGTGTTCAACATGCTAATATTATACTTGGGTACATAGGGTGAACAGTCCTGAGGAAGGCCCAGTGTCCTGTTTTGGTAGTGTTCCTGTGTCGTGGCTGGTATGCACTTGGTGTTATTGAAGAGATGTCTAATACATGCAAATGCGCGGAATGGAATACGTCAATAAAACTTTTAACCGTGTTCACCAAAAATCGCCGCTGAATCTAATTCTGAGCCAGCTTACTTCAGTCCAAAATTCCACAACCTTTACCATCAGGACATGCATAGATATTAATATTATCCTCCCATCTACGACTACAATTTTCCAAGCGGTCCCTTTCCTTCGCGACTTCCGACCCTGCAGAAAGCTTTACATATACCCCCAGTACTACAGAAAATCCTACCAAACTGGTACGTACATGAAAATTATAGCGCCGAGAGGCTTCCGACAGGAATAATATGTGCCATTGTCTTGCATTACAAACGGATCTTTCAAATTAACTTGCTGATCTAATCAACCTCTTTAATATGCACACCTCAGCGAGTAACCTAGCAACAGGTTCTTTAAATATGTCGTCAATTTTCTTAATTATGGTAGTCACGTATGTAACCCGTGGACATGCCAATTACTTATCGTTTTAACATCATCAGCTGCCTAGCTTAATTACTGCTCATGTGTGTGTGTGTGTGTGTGTGTGTGTGTGTGTGTGTGTGTGTGTGTGTGTGTAAACCTTTGCATGCTATTCTGACCGTGACACTGTGAAGCCATTGTTCTCTTGTTATTACAGAACAGTTGTGAGGTCACTCACTGGTTTCACCTGCACTTTATACCAGACCTGACAGAGCATCGATATGATACACGAAGCCTTATAACGGTTCCTTTATACACGTCTCACAAGGTCGTACTCAAGCGGCTATACAACACACTGAAAAAGTACGTTTTATTTATTCACTTCACGAATTTGACGTTCCGGTGACCGTGCATCGTGATAAATTCTTATAATAAAACCAACTAGATGCAATAATTTCTCAATTTTATTTTTGGAATAAAACTCTACATGTTTCGGACAGCTCCTCTATCCATCATCAGGAGTTTTTCACTGTACACACAGCAATGGTTACAGCTGAGACCTGACAGCTTGCGAGCAGGATCAGGAAGGAACCAGTTCCGTCCTGATCCTGCTCGAAAGCTGTATGACATATACCATTGCTGTGTGTACAGTGAAAAACTCCTGATGATGGAGAGAGGAACTGTCCGAAACATGTAGAGTTTTATTCCAAAAATAAATTTGAGAAATTAGTGCATCTAGTTGGTTTTATTACCTCAGTTGCCTAATCTTGTAAAGAATGATAAAAGCTAAATACACGGATGTGAGAGGGACGGAATAAGTGGGATACTAGAGTAATGTTTACACAAACTACATGACTCACGCAAAACACCAAACATTGTTACGGTAATGCAGTCAAGCTGATACGATGGGCTGGACATGCAGCCTGGAGGGGACAAACAACAAATGGGTACAGATTTAGGCAAAAAAATTTCTTTCGAAGCTGCCAGAATGCTGGTAAGACCGACGTACAAATTATGGATAAAATTAAGACTATTCGAACTGACGGCTTCGAAACTTTAGGTTCTACTGGTAGGTAGTGCGACGTGCGATTTATATGGAAATCGAATTCATCCGTGAGAATAAGAAGGGAAAGGAAATGCTGAAGTCCACAGAAGGTTTCCCGCCTCTGATTAGAAACACAGGGCAGATAATATGACATTCGGCACGTACTGCCACTCAAACTTCGCGCCGAGAAATCGCTCTCGCAGGGTGCAGAATACATTATTACCACATAAACTTCGTTTCGCAAAAGAAAAAACTAATACCCAGAACCGGAAACCTGATTATAAATTATCAGTGACGTCAGAAATTAGTTGCTTAAAGACCCTACGTGAAAACACACAGCAAAAGATTAAGCAGTTGTCGATCACGCTGGCTCACTAGTTACGTGGAGGAAAAAATGCGGTTTTGATCCATGTCCTGAAAAGGATAGTCGTACTTTCCTACTTCTGAATGGCGTAACGTCTGTAATGATGAAGTTATTATAGGGATCCGTAAAGCAAAAGTTTGTGCTGAAGTAACACCCTACGACTACACTATAAAATCCTTTAACCCCTCAATTTCGTTCTGAAATTTCTCCGTGTCTGGTCAAGTTACTGATCTACCGGATTCTTTACAGCGTCAGTGGATGAGAGATGGAACATTCTATCTTATGGCAGAGACATGTTGCTTACAAGCACCGCTCGTGATCTAGATGGACCAGTGAAACAACTCCCTCCCATCATCGCGATACAGAACGGTATGTACTTCTTAGAAAGAAAAGCAACTAATAGAGGATTTCTTGAAATAAAACCCGTCACCAAAAGTGTTTATGTTTTCACGAATTACTGAAGCTTCCTTTTTAAAATTTCCCTTGAAACAAAATATTATCAGATCGCTCGTATAGACAATGCACAAGAATAGACAGATCTTTCCAGAGAATTCACCAAATTCGTGAAAGAGTAATCCGTAAAATCTCTCCAATTATAAATTACCACGCTAGACGCTTCCATCTTTCTCGCTGGTATTTTGTGTTTTTATGAAACAAGACTTGTTCTACTATGCGAAGAAGCCTTATGTCTACGACTGCTATCGCACCGGTGATAATTAATCTTTTCCGAACAAAGCAGCTACAGGCGGCTTGTTCTCAGTTCATGAAAATGCTCATTGGTGCTTTTGTTATCTCAGCCTGCTGCATTATGTACCCGAGCATTCCCATCCTACTGAAGACTGGATGAAAAGGGTTTCTTTTAGAGCACACGATTTTCAATTATATGCGTAGGATTTGCTTGTGAAGCTCAAGTTTTCGGACTACGCTGGGTTCAGTACCATGCCACATCACACAAAACCACAACGTTGGATAGGATTCTCAGCTAGGCTAATCTCATCAACACTACACGAGCATATATCCTGAAGACCATCTGTCCATAAGGCTTAAAAAAAAATGGGAATCACCTCCAAATTCAAGGCGCCGGAAAGGCGACATGCGACGAGCCCCACACTGAGGACCCACACTGCTGCTCTGACCTGAGAACCTCATTGCTACCTGATAAGCACGCTGATAAGCACTTTTATATGAAAGAGTAATAATAGTAATATCTCCAGTCCGCAAGCTGAAAATATTAAGCGCCACCGTAGAGAATTACCGGGAAATGACTACGGCTATGTCGTGTGGTCGTCTGCTTGACATAACATCTGCACGACAGCGCGGCCTTGCCTGCTTTAACCAGAAAAAGTTAAGAGAAAGCGCATGCAGACGGTAAGTGGGTGGCCAAACGACATCAGCACTACATACGCATTTTAGCACGCAATACAAGGCTTGAAATAGCTCAACCGTATATATTCCCAGTGTTTTTATAAGACTAGCATAATAACTTTAATGGTTTCCATTTTTAAAAACTGCGGCACGTTATTTATATTTGTGTGGCTGGTTCATTGGAACTTAAAGATTTTTATCACATTTTTACCTCGGTGTGTGAATGAGGTATACAATAATTACAATGTCTAACGTTAGAATAAGTGCAGCAAAACGGCTACAGCGTTTAATGCTCAGTAAATGTAGTAAGCCTATATTAGCGTCAATAAGGGTACAAATGGCAATAACGGATTGTGAAAATTTCAAGCTGTTTATAGAAATTTTGTAGCAAATGTGTCTGCTTATCTCTACAGAGGATTGGGTGAGTATATCGAAATGGGAAATGCTTGTCTGGTGGCGGTGCGGTTTAAGACGTCCGGACCGCAATCCAGTCAACGTTCAACTAAGCTGTACCGCCTCCTATATAAACTCCAGAGCACATTTAGTTGTGACTTCAAGGTCAGGTTTGTGAACATTTCATGTTCTGGTAAACTGTCATGTACCTTGCCTAGCCAGAGCACAAGAAAGGTGTATTTCATTCAGAGAAAGTGTCCTGGGTAATAACTTAAGTCAACCATCATCATAATTACAGAAGTTCATTTCACAGAATGCAACAATGAAGAACAAACAAGAAATTACAACGGAAAATCAGTGGTCCTCCGCCCAAATGCTTCCTGACAATCCACTTCACGCGCTATTTTCTCGACAGTCTTTCACATTCCTACAGGGCAGTCATTTTGACATAAATCCCAAAGTAATTCATAAAGATTCTGGATCGCCTATGGAGTGGGGGGGAGGGAGCGGAAGGGGGTACAGCGACTTGCTAGGGCTAGACGGTTCGGGGCTCGAATTCCGGTAGGAATAAGAGATTTTTATTTTCCCCACACCCGTATACACTGGCCCTAGGGAACACCCAGCCTCTTCTACAAAACGTGCGCCGGGTTTTTTCCTGGGGGTAAATCGGTCGCAGCACAGCGCTGAACACCCACCCCCATCTAGCGCTGAAGTTCAGAATGAATAAACCTACACCATGGTTCTCGTCAGTGCCTGCATGGCACGCCTCCTGAGATACGATTATTTGATGTGTTAGATTGTACACAAAACATACAGCCACAGACAAACGTTCGACACTGCTCCAATCCTGCAAGAAGCATTTTGTACTGCCCCTACTTCCACCAAGTTCGCTAATAGTTACTAATACAGCAGCTGCATTTTGCTAGCGATAATATTGACTTATTAGCAGAATATACTAAAATTTATGATCTTTCCGGGCCTGGTATTTCGGCCTCAGTTAATGGCCTTCGGAAACTTATCATATATTGTTATCCTATGTTTCCCCCCATATTACAAGCGACCATTACGCGAGGTATCAGGAAATACACTAAACTCATTACTTACAATTGTGAATCTGGAGGGGAAATAGAAATATAGGATATTTATGTAACAGAACCAATATACAGAAAACCAAGTTCCCATATCGGTGTACTGGGGATATAAATGCACGTATATGCAATTTAAATGGTTTTGCGAAAATGGGGGTGAAGGTAATGAAAATGTATTATTATTTTATATTTTATCCGTCCTTTACCGTTCTGTCCATCCGTGCCCAGGCGTCATATCGATACATACTCAACGAATGTAAAGGAAATGTGTAACATGTGAGCTGTACCATACGTTACGCCGGGAATTTCTTCATCGGGTGGGATCTATTAGCTTCTCAAGAAGAATGCATTCTATGTAGTTTGCTCAAGAGGACTAAGGCAAAATCATCTGCTCTTTAATTAGCTACGCCTGTGCCAACCACAGACTGCTTCGTCAAGAATACGAATTCTAGTGCTCATTTAGAGCACAAGACCTTAGCACATGGCGGCTACAACAAAGGGAATGGATAATTTAATTTGTATTTGCAATACACGAACAATAAAGTCCAAGAAGAATATAATTTGAAAACAGTGCACTTGTAAACATACTGAACTTGTTCCGTATTGGCATGCCCCCTGACTGACTGCGCGTTCCAAATGGTGTTATGGCTCACAGCAAGTCCCCTTATTCTGTGTTCGTCATTCTTTCTGTTTATGAACATCCGAATGCTTGCTTTCTTGAGCTACCCGCACACTCTGTTATGCCAGACAGGTGTTTTTGTGGCAATGGCGTCTACAAAACGTGGCTCTCTCTCTCTCTCTCTCATATGGGAATGCTTCAACTTACAAGTTATTTCTTACAAACAGCCTTCATTTTATCACGACAATGTCGTCCCTGAACGGGTAGCATTGCTAGTAGCTACGCAGAAATTGTAACGCCCACCGCACTGTGATAGGAAAGAATATCGGTAAGGAAAAGCAATTGCTGTTAAGTGAATTATATGTCCATAGCTCGCTTCCCTGACGCTTTATTACAAATGTTATATGTATTTAAATTACTTTCTTAGGAACTCTTTAGTACCTTTCCGCGTTTACTTAGACTTACAGTGCCGCCAGCGTATATATGATTGTCTACGTGTTTATCTTTCCGGTCCTACAATACTAACGTCAACCGTAGTTTTGATGTCCGTTGACTTACAATGCATCAAATTATTAGCGACTCGGAACGACGTACTGGAGAAAAACTAATCGTGGTGCATTTTAAGTTGCAATCAGCGCATTCTTTTCTGTAAGGCGATAAGAAATTCACGAAAAATAAGCCGGTGTACTACGAGAAGTTAAGAAACACAGACGTTCGGAATGTGAACGAAATGCGCAAACTTCTAGACAAAGAACGTGATTTTATTCAACAAAAATGTTTCCAGATTCATATACTTGACACACTTCACTATAACCCTCGAAACAAGAATTTACTGACACTGAAAATATTCTAATACTGTAGCAAGTCCCTACAGCCAAAAATGTGACAACAGTGTCAAACTCCGTCACCCTCAGCCTATGATCAAAACACTAATGAGATCCATTTTAAATGAAGGGGGAATATGACAGGGATGTGACGGAAATTATACTAGTTGTCGCTGTAATTTGATTATTCAGTGCCTTAAAGTAAATGAGGACATACCTCTTGCCCTTGTTTGCTGTTAGAAGACATCATTCGAGTGTACACTTGTGTAGGCTAGCGAGAAACCGCACAGCTCAGTAACACTGCGCGAAAGGAAGAGCAGCTTCATACCAAAGCTGCTCAACTTTAACCCTTCTCATAATGAAACCTTATTCGCCTACAGCATTTCAAAATTTGATGTTCACGTGACCGTGCATCGTGATAAATTCTTAAAATAAAACCAACTAGATGCACTAGTTGGTTTTATTACAAGAGCAGCTGTCAGCAAACCTGTATGACATATACAATTGCTGTGTGTACAGTGAAAAACTCCCGATGATGGGCAGATGAAATGTCCGAAACATGAAGTTTTATTCCAAAAATAAATTTGAGAAATTAGAGCATCTAGTTGGTTTTATTATAAGAATATTCTTTTGGGTTCTTGATCCTTTTTGCTTTACAGGTATTCCGCGATCACGTTACTAAGACCCTGTCGCCCACTCAGTTCTGGCGTAGCTTATTTTATATTCCCTGCGATAGCAGAGCTTATTTCATGTTTCCTGCGGCAGCAGATACTGTGCAGTAACTGGCAGGTTCATGTGCATGTTAAACATACGATACCATAACTACATATACAACCGTCTCCCTGAAGATGAACCCTCGGGTTTGAAACAGTAGAATACATCTAAAAATTAAAATATTACTATAGGAAATGTGCATTTCGGTGGTTTATATCGTAAAATCATATTAAAATGCATGTTGCAAAAAACAAAAATTTCATTGTAAACAGGTACGTAAAATTGAAAAGCGCACAATTGAAGATGATATCGGGCGTTTCTGAAAAATCTAATGTTTCTGCTTTTTGTTTTATGAGACATTTGTTTTGTTACGGAGCTACATATGTCTGACGTAAAGTACAACACCTGTGGGTTACCTGCGACGGTCTGCTGCAGTGTTGTAATGTTTTAAAGCATGCCAATTAAGATTCCTAATTCATTGGTATGGTTGAAGGAAACGGCTGGAATCCCTTGTTCTTATTCGAACTCCGAAAGAAATGGAAAGAAGCTTAGAAAATGTAAAAGATTGTCAAGTATTTGCCAGCAACTGGGAAAGCTGACTGCAGTCTCGTCTAACAGATGTTACAGCGCGGCTGGCGGCTGTCCACTGAACTGCATACCTCTTTTAAGTACTTCTTGTGACAAGAAGGACGATAGGTCGGCACGAAGTTGTGTAACTGAAATTAATGATCTAAGTCAGGGGTGCAGAAAAGTCGCGGGAGTTAAAGCCGTTTTCACACGTTATCATGAATGCTTTGTTAAGTCCCATTTGAAAACCTCCTTAAGTATGCATCCCAGCTTTAAATACATTGTGTGGATCGTTTCCACGTACATAGTACAATTTTATGTTACAGGTAACTGTAAAACTTTGTGCCTGTTTGTAGGACTGATACGATAGGAAATAAGGGTCAATGTGCATCTCTTGTAAGACTGCACCAGAAGTGACAGAATATTAATTAAGTCTATCATTCAGTAAGTTGTAAATCAAATTTATTACACCATACCCTTAACTGTGAGGCCATATGTTCGATCCTATTCCCATACAAATGTCTCCACATGTTCTCGCGTCTTGCCACAATCCCTTTCGCGACATGCTGGGATAGGTCCCTGTAATACGTCATTACGGACTATAAAGCAACCACTGGGTTTTATATGGTTAATATAACCGTGGCAGGGGTGCACACATTTTCCAAAGTCGAGAAGCCACTCCAAATTCCAGGCGCCAGAAATTTGTTATGAAGCAAGTTCTATACTGACGATCCACGAATACTAAGTGCGACCGTACAAAATTTAGTCGTCACGGCGACCTGGCGATAGGGATTTTGGCACCCCCGAACAACGGATTGCCATCGCTTTGCGAACCACTAAGTACGAAGCAGTTGTTTCCTGTCTGTTGTTCGAACAAGGAGTCTCTCAGATACTCTTACTGCACACAGCAGGACTGTGTAACGGTGAACGTGTATGCGATGTGCTGCAGGTTCGAACCTGTAACTCTTGATGATGGACAGAGGAACTGTCCGAAACATGTAGTGTTTTATTCAAAAAATAAATTTGAGAAATTAGTGCATCCAGTTGGTTTTATTATAAGAATTTATCACAATGCACGGACATCTGAACTTCAAATTCCCAAAAGAATATCTGATAAACACGGCTTCAGAGGAGATAATGATCGACCAATATCTATTTCTTGTAACACTGCACTATCTACGAATTTCATAGTGCCTATATAATACTATCCCTATTTGGGAAGGACGAAGTAGTCATGACCACTTCAAAGATGCTATTTGATCTCTTTATTGCACTGTCCCAGCCGAGATTTGAGCCGGCATAATGAACACGATTTAGGCCCACTAACGGTAAGGACTTATATTACACTTTATGCTTCCGATTAACAAGTCTGTCCATCACGTAAGCCGTGACTGCGTCGTTATGAAGTAACTGAAGGATACTGACGATCCGGCCGGTGTTCCGATAAAAATGTACCTCTAGGTCCGTAATAACGTTTAGGCTACCCTGTAAAGCTGCTTTCAACACCTTGCCAAGTGTATGACACGCATACTGAGAGAAAGTGTGTACCTGGGGTTCCTGTAGAACCATGTTTGATACGAATAGATCAATAGGAAGGTCATCCGTGGAAATCGCAGCTAGAAATAGGAATTATCAAATTTAGCTTTCAAACCCCAGCAGTCTCTATGCCAGTACAGCATACAAAGAGGCAAGCGATTCAAACATTACCTTTAGGTTTTGCGTTGCGAAAAGTTTTTCCAATACCAAATGCTGTGAATCGTGAAAACTTTTAATTCGCCAGACTGAATTCAGCACGTTAACAAGCACCAGCACCGAAACTTTCTCTGTAATAAGGCGCTAATTATGTACGAATCTGGTTATCGCCATGGTTACTGTACAAGGAAAAAGACGGCATATACAAGTGCATCTCATTCGTTCCTATTACCATCTAGGAATTACCGCGGTACTGTAATAATGAAGTCAGGTGTTTTCCTAAGCATAACAATATCTCCATACAATAAAGCGCTAATTAGTACGTGCAGCAAATATCTGAAGCAAATGTCACGTTAATGACTAACGGTACTGTATAACCTACCCATTCGTGTCGTGTTGCTCTCTGTGAACCACTGGTGCTGTTGGCACTGTACAGAACCGCTTGGCCGTAAGCAATACAATAACGAAGCTCTAACGGTCTGAAGAACTTAACAGCTCAAGAGAACTATCAAATAAGGGCGCACGCTGCAGCAAGACGCTGAATGGCACAGGAGCACCGAAGACACCCACCCACACACACACATGCACACACACACACATTGTATGCTACATTTATACCCAGAACCTAGTTCAGTTTTAGACACGACTGTTAAAAGACTCGTTTTAGTTTTAGAACGAATTGTTGAAAACTTCCATCACCTTAAATGTCCTTACCATTTTTTTTAATGTTACCCACAATCAGAAGGAACATACCGGTCACACGGTGAAAATACAAAATTTACACACGACTCTTAAGAATGTATACGCGATACGAAACCTACAATTCGCAAGGTGGCTGAAAAAAATCTTCTCTAAAATTTGACCTCCCGGCGTTAAAACGCAGGGTGATTTATGGGGGAATTATCAGTAGGAAAAAAAAGTACATCTTACAAGGCGGGAATTATGGTAATTTTGGTTGTGAAGCAAATAGTGAAGTGGAAACTTGGACGACATGACAGATGCAAGAATAATTAAACATATCTATCAGCAATGACACGATGAAAAGAGACGGAGATAGTATTAAACGAACTACTACAAGCTTCTGGCACATTCGTAAAGAGGGTCTGGAAACGTAATGCCGTTACGCATACAACACACCGACAGGCAGGTCACACAGGCTTCCGGCAAAAATAGGGATAAGATCTAACCCTTGTAAGCCGCGACACTCTCTCAGGCGGCGTACAGTGGCAGCTTTCGTTATCAGCAGTGTCGAGACATTCCGACTGTACTGCCAAGTGACTCTGTTAGCCACAGATCTTCTTCTGTGATTATTGTTTAAAAGCTTGCCGATGTCAGTGGCCGTGCGTTGTGGCACATCGTCTTCGATGGCTCAGAACGCTAGGGTCGTAGGTCTGAATCCAGTCGCGGTACGAATCACAACCGCGTTCCGTCCGTGTGATGCACTTTCCTAGTTTGCGACAAGCGAATCAACTGTAGCAGTCCCACTGAAAATTTTCAAAAGTCAACTGTGAACCGGAAAAGGCCAGAAAGCCTAATCCGTATACGCTGAATAAGAAGAAAGGAAGGAAGGGAGAAAAAAAAGAAAGAAAAGAAAAAAATGAAACGAAGAACACAGCCATCGACGTCATTAGATTTCAGCGACATGAGTTCTAGTTCCCAGAACAAGTGTGTATGAAGCCTGTCAGATGCAAGAGGGTTTCTAATGTCAGGTAGAATGACTAAACAAATGAATCCACTTGCCATCGTCTGACTGACTGACAAACGCTTTCGCCCGTCTGCCGTGTCAAGACTACCAACACCGAAGGACAGTCCGGCAAGTTTATTGTATGAAGCAAAGAAAAAAGCGGGTGTAATAGACAAGTGTCTGTCCTATCTGATGATCTGAAGACTTCTAACCTCCGCACGAAATTATTAGATTGCTGACGCGAGGGTTGTGAATGCAATTTGTAAGACACGTACACTCTGATAGTTCAATCTAGGTCACTTTATTTAAACAGAGGGGGGGGGGGGGGGGGGGGGGTGGGGGGGG
>Ga0123355_10013477_pt1 | contig 12728 bp, 10 predicted proteins | sample TergutEmb28metaG_3_FD_89872 | JGI IMG/M metagenome (GOLD analysis project Ga0123355, IMG submission 89872) | Embiratermes neotenicus P1 segment gut microbial communities from Petit-Saut dam, French Guiana - Emb289 P1 | ecosystem: Host-associated > Arthropoda: Insects > Digestive system > Gut ...
AGTAAAAAGAAAAAAAAAAAAATGGAGAGTGAAAAAAAAAAAAAAATTTTTTTTGAGTCCTAAAAAAAAAAAAAACAAACTTTTGTTTTTTTTTTTTTTTAAAAAAAAAAAAAAATTATAAAAAAAATATATAAAAACATTTTTTTTTTTTTTTTTTTGTAAGAAGATGTCTAGAAAGGTCATTTCCACATAGTTGCATATGGACTAAGTATTTCCTTCATGGCATGTTGACCTGTGATATTTGACCTTCTTTGGGCAGTGGTTTGTGAATTTTGTATTGGATGATTAGTTGGAAACTTTCCATTGGGTTCCACTACTCAGTTACAGGCAATGGAAATGTAATGTGTTATGCAGTTGAAAGACTGATATATTATCTTCATAAAATTGTATGAAGGATTGGAAAGTACCAGTGTTTCTGATTACAGAAACAAATAAAAGATGTGACAACAAGTGAGTATGCAGCAGAAAATTCTTACAAAGGATTCTTCCTTTTTCCTTCTTCCAGTGTGAATAGTAAAATGTAACATTTCATTGTTCTGGGGCCTTGTTTACAGCAGCATAACACACAAAACTGTGATAAATCTCTGTGACTGGTTTCAACAGTTTTGACTACACATATAGATGTTTCATTGACATGGGCAGTGTGGCACTTGAAGCAGTCATTTTCTTCTTGCTGCATCATCCCCATGGAGTGCCTTTTGAAATGTGGTGCAACTGCTGAATTCAAAGCATGTTCTGTGAGCAAGGATTTATTTCAGAGATATTTAATTCTTTGATAAATATCTATAAGTGTGCAGCTGTGCGTGTATAGAATTTGGTTCTGCGGTTACGAACCCTGTTGCATGCTTATACAGGATGTTTCAAGATTTATGGACATTATTGTAAGAAATGACTTTGTAGGTCCTTGTGATCAAAAAAGTTCAGATAAACGTGTCTGATTTTGGACGGTTATGGAGTTACGGTTGCTTGAAACTTAGAATAGAAGGTAATAATTATTGAAAATAAATGGAACGAATTAATAAACATGTATAATAAATAACATATTTAAAGTATTAACTTAACTTCATAAAATGGCTGTCAGTTGACACAGGCCTGTGCATTAAGCAGGTTTTTGAAAATGTCACTGCTGGCCGCAACTCAACCCTGCCACTCAGTTGTGAAGAGAGTGAGTTGGGAATAACAGCTTCAACTAACTGTTCCTGCCACCAGCTTGTTCAAGGTCACATAGTGTGACGTGCATTGCGTGTTTCACAGGAGCGCATTTGACATAAGACACCCATCACTCCATAACCATTGAGAATAGGACCCATATAGATATTAACTTTTTTTTATCACAAAGACCTTGGAAATCATCTCCTGCAGTAATGTCCACAAGCCATTAATCACTCTGTTTATGTATATTTACATTTCCATCAAGTCCTGTGTCCTTCCTCGGATAGATCTTGATCTTGAAGTGCTGTTGGATGCTGTAGATTAACATTAAATGAAGGGTTAAGAAATGCGAGCAATTTTGGATAGTACTTCTGCAATGTCAGTGAGGGGTGGTGGAGCACACTAACCGTCAGTAACATTTCATGTCTTTGAAGCCTAAACCTTGCACTGAATGAAACAGGTGTGTGTGTGTGTGTGTGAAGGATCTGAATCAATATTTAGTTCTTGTTTTGCACATTGGTAGTACACAACCAGGCTGTGTAGCCAGTTAGTGGACAGCATGATGTTGGCTATGGATGAGCTTAACAGGAATCTTATGTTTATTGGACCGTGCATCATCTTGATAGTTGAGTAAAGAGAGACCAACTTGATGTCACTTGCTTTATTATTTCTTTATTTAACGCTCAACATGTTTCGGATGTTAATACATCCATCCATCAGTAGCTTGCGACTTATTTGTTGAGTTATTTCATGGGTTGTATTGATCTGGTTTGATGTGTGTTGGTATTACGTTGTGGTTTGGCTGTGGTGGTGTGGTATCCGTATGCACCAACACATATCGAACCAGATCAATACAACTCATGAAATAACTCAACAAATAAGTCACAAGCTCCTGAGAATGGATATACTAACATCCGAAACATGTTGAGCATTAAATAAAGAAATAATAAAGCAAGTGACATCAAGTTGGTCTCTCTTTACTCAACTTAGCAGGAATGTTTGGCTGCAAAGCAAATGCTCATTCAGACATTTTGAAATAATGCAAAGGGGTGTAGAAGAGGGTTGGCAGTAGGTCACATGTTTTCTCTATGCTCTGGTAGGTTTGGCTGTTAGTAAGAAGTTGCATCAACCTTTAACTTGTGTGTGTGGAGAGAAGTGTATGAAGGATGGGCATTTGGCAAACATACTGAATGCTGTATACCACATCAGTCTCAATAACTCCACAGTGTTTGGTGTGTTAGGGTTTTTACATGTCCAGTTTGGCTAATATTTTCAAAGCATTCTGAGATTACTGTCATGACACACAAAGGCTGTCTTGTGTTCATCAGCTGAGCCCCTATTATTGTTATGTTTTGAGAGTGGTTTTTGTGGACAAGAAGCTTGATTGTATATCAGATTTCAGAAATGCTCAACTTCATCAGTAATTTTGGAAATGACACACGCTATTAACTAGCAAAAATTTTTTAAATAAATAAGTGTAGGTCGCTGTACATATTGTAGATTCAGGTGAGTGTTGTTGCCATATTATGTCTCCCCACCCTTTTTTCCTCCCAACTTAAACCTTTTGCCTGTAGGCCTGAAGACTATTTCTGAAGGCCATATGATGTAAAAGTGATGAAAGCATTGAAAAGGTAAGGCTTATAGCACATCAGTTAGAGAAGTGTGCCTAGCAGTGTAGTGTAATGTGCATTGTTGTGTTACATGTTGCAGTTGAGTTTTTTGGACTTCTGTTTCAAGCTAGATTGAAATGTGCTTGGGGTAAGGGTATTGTTGCCTACTGGGTTTATCTCAAAATAAACCAGGTGCACTCAGAAATATATAAATTTTTGAATATCATGTTGCATACAGGTGTATAAGGACTGTTTGACTGGAAATCTGTGGGTTGATTAGTGAGAATGAAAATGGGCTGGAATATGAGGCAGACCATGGTTACTGGGGTGGGCAGGGATTTGTGTCATTGTCAGCATGTCCATTTCACACAAGTGGCTGTATACCCAGCAGTGAAGCCACTGGCTTGTTTTATTGACTTCTGATGTACTTCCAGTGTCAGTGCTTGAAACTGTTCTCCATGTCATATATATTCTTGCATGGTGTTCTGCATAAGCACAGGGGCAACTTGAGGTGTGACACTTATGTTCCCACAAAACCCTCATGCAAGCTGTATTTAATAACTTGCACACCAGTAGTTCCTATGTCCTCTGAATGAGTACTCTTGCATATTAGTACCCCTAGTGAGTCAGTGATTTCCAGTGTTTGTGATATTGCTGGAATCTCTCTTCTGGAAAGCTGTTCAGGATGGTTGTCACATTCTTGAGTGTTGTTTGTGTGTTGTGATTTCTCATGTCAGTTGGCCAAAAGAACCAATTATTTTTTGGTAGACCTATTATCACAGGCAGGGCCAGCCCAAATGTGGGTGTCTCAGGTAGGTTACAGATTTAGTTCCCCTTCAGACCAATGTTCTTTAAACTGATCACATGCAGTGAATCGTGGTGAATTCAGTATGATCCAGGAATGAAATGCCAAATCATGTAGTAGAAAAAGCATCCTGGAGTCTAAAAAATGCCAGTGTGCCATAGCCCAAGTGGAGACAGTGCTGATTTGGTTTTTTGAAAACAAAGGCATTGTTTTCTGAGTTTTTTGAATGATGTCAAATTGAACTTTTCTTGGAAATACAGGGAAGGTTTTGTGATGGTGTTTACTGGGCAAGACCTGGACTTTTTCCTGTGTTTGGATCTTGCATCGTGGCAGTGCCATTCCTCATGACATGCTGGCTGACTGGGAATTTTTTGGGTTCAAAAATCGATTACAAAATTGGATCATCTACTTCATGCAAGTTTTGGCTAGTCCCAAAACTGATGACTGCCTCTAAGGACCATATTGTCAACAGTTAGGGACATATGTTGGCCAACATGATGAACATTCCAGAAGAGGGGTTCCAGCATTGTCTTGAAACTGGAAAATTCCAATTCACAGAGTGTGCTGCTGTGCAAGGAGGCTTTCAAACATTTCAGGTACTCTTCATATGTAGGTAGCAGCTACAACCTTTACAGGGACTTTTTGGGAACTTAATTTTCTTACCATATATATTTTTACATTCACACCCACACCAAAATATCGAGTTTAAATAAATGTTGATTTAAACGTGTGTACCTTTGTATGTAACTCTACCTCCATATCCCTGTGATTGTTAACACTGCTTAATTTGTTCTCCCTTTCTTGTGCCACTGTAGATATAAGTTATAAAGAATATGCATAGTTTTAGCACTAAAAACACAATTTCGATTCAATAAAATGTTCTTAGGCAGACAATTTAGAATGCTCATTTTCTTTTGTAACAATTGTGTACTATTCTGGGCAAATGAAAGTGTGAAGTTCAGATGTACATAATTCTGTGGTATTATTTATATTTTAGATTATTTTTGCGTGTGATGTTACTTTAACTTTGTAGGAACTGTTCGTTTTTAAGGATTTTGCTGTACATTGGTTCAGAATGTGCTGATGTGTAATATGCTATATAGCTTTTTGGAGTTGGACAGGCCTACTGTAATCTCAATCAGAAGAGGCTTGAAGGAAACTAAATTGTTTCTCCTGTTTGTCATCACTTACAGATATGATATAAATCAGTGGTTCCCAAAGTGTTCTTCGCAGATCCCGTTGGATCTGCAACCAGTTCCCTGGGGATCCATAGACACATTCCTGTAATGTTGAAGTATACTTATTTTTTTTTATTAAAGGAATAATTTGTTAAAAATAATTGAAGAATTTCTTTAATTGGTAATGTGTTTATTTTGTATGGCCATTAGAATATCTAATTAAGGAACTTCCTGTACACACGCAACAAGCGACAGTCTTTATGATTGAGGTCAAATCATGCAGTGCATTGATACATATGCTACTGGTATGTCAGCATCTGTCTAAAATCATTTCTGTGATATGAATATTTAATTTTGGATTCCCATAACCTGGACACTATATTTAAGTGAGCAGGTATGTGAGGATCTGTGGTTATGTTTTGAAGCTGAAAGGGGTGCACAAGTTAAAAAGTTTGGGCAGCACTGACATAAATGATGTGTCTTGCTCATTCATATCAATCTGGCAAATTTTCTTAGGAAAGTGCTTTGTTCAGTTCCCAACATATTTCCACTCCTTGAAAAGTTTTTTTCTTCAGTTGTACAATACCAAAAATGGACTGTCTTTGTCACATGTCTCAGTTTTCTATTCTTTAGAATTTATTTTTATTTTGTTTGTTTTTCCTAAAACAAAGCTGCAGATTATAGTTGAAAACAGATATTGGTTGACCAGTATTGCAAATTCCTCCACTGGTATTAACCCTTTAAATGCCGAATTAAATCCCATCTGCCCTTTGCTAGCATTGTTCGGAGCTCACCATATTCTCCACGCTACCAGTTAAAGGGTTAAACATTATATAATAGGCAGGAATAAAATGTGGTAGAAATTGTGTTTCATTTTCTGTGAAAGGAAAATTATGTATGTATTTTTAATTCTTGTATAAAATTGAATTCAGCTGTACTGTGATTTAATTAAATGTACTTCCTTGTTGGGATGTGCATGCTGAAAAAATCTTGAATTTTGTAACAGTCAGTTCTGCAAAAATAACCACAAAGTCATTTTTTGGGAGGTGGGAGGGATATGAACTGCAAGCTACACTTTGCATAGTATTTTTGGGCCAGTTTTCAGTGGATACTAATTGTCTTCAAAATGTTTGCAATTTCCCTTTTTACAGTCAGTGAGATGGCTATTGGTATTTTCAGTCGGAGAGAAGTAGATGCCAGATCAGGGATTTCCAGCCTTATTTGATTCGCGGGGATCATTTTGAGCAGGCTTAATATTTATTATTGCAACAAATTACCTTCTTGATAAACATCATCATTGTTTTTGGGATTTTTTAAAAATTAATGTAAATGGATTTTGTTCGAAGCTTTCTCTGATCACTTTTTCCAGTTCAAAGCTGTGATTTGCCAAGTTTGAGGGGTTATGTTCACTAAAGTGGTTAGTTCATCAGTGGGCAGAAGTCTGGCCTGTTGCAGCCAGGAAGAAAAGGGGGTGACAGATGCAGTGATGAATCAGAAGTGAATGAGATGTGGAATATGAACCTTTTATGGTTCGTATTCCATCGTGGTATTGGTTGGAGGAACTGGAATTCCAAGGAAAAATCTTTTATATTTGATAATCAATTCTACCCTAGATTTCAGGTAGGTTCTGCCAAGAATGCAAACCATATTGTGTGAAAATTAATAAAAGTGCTCAATATTGTTTGAAACTATAATTTTGTGATTTATTTTATTTATTTTACTTTTCCTCTCATACTTTCCTTCCTTGTCATATATGTAATGTGAAATATTTTCATGTGTATTTTCCAAGATGTATACATAGCAGAAGCATACAAGTCAGTTAACCCTAAAATGGATGTAAGAGTTTGACAATACAGGTATTCAGTGAGGACATAAACTTGCCATTTACTGTCATGCTGTGCACCTCGTGCTTTGCCTGTGCATACTAGAATTGATAACTAAGTTTCAGACTCAAGTTGTGTGTATCAGCTGTCAGATATGTGGATTTTAAATAATCACCTACTTTTTATTAGTAAAATAAGTGAAAGGTCATGTTTTGTTGCATCATTTTAGACATTTAAGGTATGAAAATGAGGTTCCAGCTTTGTAGCCTCCAAGGGGCCATTGTTTTTGTGCTCTAGAGAGGACATAAGGTACTGTAATACAGACTATGATTTTATTTGAAATATTTTTGAAAGTGTGTTTATGACTTTATATTAAGTAGTAATTTGTGTTTTCCAGTATGGAACAAACTGATTTTTAAATTTTGATGTTGATCTCCATACTAAGTTCCTTCAAAGTGTCATAAACCAGAGAGTGTCTGTGTTTTGTATCACACACACACACACACACCAGGCAGTGGGTTCTGTGTACTGTTCTGAAGTGCCTATAAAATGTTTGAGAAATTAAATAACTGTGAAATTTAATTTGGTCACGTAAGGACTGCATTTGTACAAGTACTCCCCTCAGTATAATCTTTGTTACTGTTGACATACTGAACATTGATTATTGGTAGTTCATTGGTCATTCAGTGTTTTGTGTGCGCTCATATGCATTAGGTACAAATGAAAAGATTAAGTGAGCACTATGTACTTGTATCATGAGGGAGTCCTAACTTAATCATCTGACAGTAAATGAATATGATTTTATAAGTGCTGGTAGACTTTGATTGACTTCTGATGTCAAGAGTGCATTCACTTAGTCCTACGGAAGGATCTGCATGTATTCTGTAGTTTCTTGAGCATAATTTTGAGGTGATCTTTTCAAAATACAATACCCTTTCTATGTTTGTACCTATTTGAATAAAAGTTGCATCCTGTGTACTGAAAACAGTTCATCAGAGAAGTGTGTTAGCAGAACATTTGTGCTTATTTTGATGCCTTGGCGGTGTACTGCAAAGCCTATGGCAAGAATTGTCATGCTGTCCCATTAAAATTTACTAATGCTTACAGGACACACATCTGGGCCCAGAAAGAAAAGCAGTGTGTTGAAAACTTTTTTGCATGACTGACTTAATGGGTCCATGAACTGAACTTTGTAGAAAACCACTGAGAAGCATTAATTTATTTGCTGTAGACTACTGAATATTGCTTGTTTGTTGAACCATATAAGAGTGAAATATGCCTTCACAGTAACCAAAGGTATCCTTTAGATTTAATAAGTGTTCTACATTATAGTGACAACCGAAGGGTGGAAAAGAGGCAATGTGTTGACATCCTCAGGACATTATGATTGTTGTTATTTGGTTTTAATGTATCTTCATATTGAAATGCAGCTTGAATAAACATAAACTGAATTTCCTGTCAGTAATTTGGTCTTAGACAATTCTTTTTATAAGTTCCTGTGTACAAAATATCAAGCAATGAGAAGAGAAATTTTCTGTAACATGGGTTGTATTTTTAAGCCTCCATTTCTTCCCACCTCCAGTGAATAAGAAAAATGAATTTTCATAACAAAAATGTAAAACCCACTGATGGCATGGCAAATATAAAATGAGTTATACTTCCTAACAAATGTGCATTGTTCAAGCAATTATTGATCGGGAAAGGATTACAGATGACTTTCACTGATATGGTGGTTGTTGGAATGGAAGTGAGAGGATGTTTTTGTTTAATGAGTGGGATGTTTTGAGGTTCAGGGTAACCTCCAAAATAAGTCAATACTTGTAATGGCTCAATATACATAGCATTAATGAATTGTATAATGTAAATGGTGTTACTCAACACATTCAATAATTTGTTGAAATACAGTACTTGCTTAATTATTCTTGTGATTGTTTTTTTTTTTTATTTTTGACTTGGATTTTGTTTTCTATTTACATGCAAGACATCTTCACTGATAACTGTAATGTCTCTTTTTCTGTATCCAGTAACAGGTGCTTTATGTGATAATATGTCTTCGGATTTCAGAATAGAGTCAAACTAGTGGTTGTTTCATCCTTGTTTCCAGATTGACAAATGAAGAGATCCAATTTCATATTATTTTGTTATGTTGGAGAGTACAGCTTGTACCACTGTCATTAAATCTTGAAACACATTTTGTTGGACAGCTGCTACATGATCTGAATTTTAATGCAAGATATGTTACATAAACAATACTGTATAGCACTAAGCTGAAGGGGATATTTTTTGTACCATAGTCTAATGTTACTCTTCTATGGTGACCGTGTCACTGGAGGTGATGGTACACGGTATCAAAGTCATGGTAGTATGCATATTCCATTTGTTTTAAAGGAAGTGCAGTTAATGACATCCAGCTAGCCTAGTTTAATTGCAGATCTTAGTAGCTGAAGGGACTAGTAAATAAAAGAAAACAGTTGTACAACGGTATCCTACTTCAATCGTTGCTTGACTTCCTTCTGTCATAGGTATGTAGGCTGGGCATAAGGTCTAGATGGCATTAAGGGTGAGAAATACAAACAAGGCAATGAAGGAAGGTGTGTTATTAGAATTTTCGTAGTATATACTACTACTCTAATATTGTAGTAATTGAGTGACAAGGTTGAGCTGGGTGACATACAGCATATTTTGGGGAAACAAAATTTTCCCTGTATAAACCATGAAGTGGAGGTATAGAGGTAGTAGCATTCATTCTTAACATTGGCACATGATTGGATTTGGTGGTAAAATTTATGACCTGGCTGCTTTACCCCCAGGAGCGAGGCCTTGCTCCCAATGAATAGGAGGCTGAGTGGACCTCAGAGTTGGTGTGGACACTAACAGAGAAGAGAGAAATATCTTATCCCTGCCAGTAACTGAAGGACAATTTCTTGGACGTCCAGCCCGCAATTTAGTCACTCTGCTATTGCAGCTAGCTGAAACAAAGTGCATACAGTACAAATCCTGACATGCCAATGGTAATGTTATATCAGAACGTTTCTTTTGGAAACATGTGCAGAGTGTGACCTTACTGTATTTGCTGTGTTGGCCTAAAGGCTATTTATTAAACACTTTCACTGCCATCCCAGCAGAGAGGTTTATTTTTGACCATTTCTTCTGTGGCACAGTTAAAATCAAATATGCCTTATCAAAAATCTGATGCTGATGCTCCAGAATGATGTTTATATAATTTTCCTTAAATTATGCTTATCAAGGACAACACTGAGCACTGCACAGTTTTAAGCTCAATGTGCATATCTGTTTGTAACGTACTTTCACATGTAAGTATTCTTATGCTTTTATATCTTTTCTTCTACTTTTTTGCTGTATGGAAGTTACTTTTACACAAATGTGTTCTGTGGTGAACATTGCGTGTTTACATGTCACATTTTACTCTGGGTTTGTCTTCAGGAGATCTAAAAGAAAACTCGCCTCATTTTCTTGGGCACTCAACTCCTGGTGCACAAATTGTAGGACTTCATCCAATGTCTAAGAATGTATGAAAAACAAATCTATATTATCTGTAAGTCAAGTACGTGGTTGTTTTGTCAAAAACTTCGTAATCCTTGTACATTTTAGTGACAAGCACTGTACTTTAATGTATTCTTTGTTACTACACACTGATCATGAAATGGAAACTTAGGTTATGAACAACACTTTTCTTTAGAACAGCTATTTCTATTCTCAGTAGTTTTCACAAAATGTATGGTACACTGGATATAAGTTTTAAGTTTAAGCTGTTCAACAATTTTTTAAAAACTTTAATGTCCTCCAGCCATGAAGTACTGAATCTCAAAGCACGTGGTTGGATTGAAGATTGTTTCTGTACCAAAAATTAAATGTTACCTTACTTTACATATACAGAGATAACACAAAGTTGTCTGTGGTGTATACTACTGGAGTGGAGTGGTGTGTTTTATCTTTCACTTCCAACTTTCCTTAGTGATGTAAGGTGGTTGTATATTTTGTGCTACAAGAAACTGGCAGCCAGCAGTGTACCTGTCAGATACATTAAATTTATTGTTACTATCACTGGAATGACAAATCATTTTGTCTGTCAGTAAGAATGTTTTTATTATGTATAAAAATAGTCTCAGAACTTAATCCATTCTGTGTATATTCACAGACATAGTTTAACCTGTATCTTAATTAATTGTATAATTATTATTGATCACAGGTAACTGGAAGGCTTGTTCAGTTTGATACAAAATGCAGAATCATTTTATGTCCTGGTGCCTCCTTTCAGCATTTCAGCACCAAAGGTTTGTAGTATACAGCATATCAGTGATTTTAAATTATCATACTGATTTGAGGAAAGAATACATTAAATTCAACACTTCAGATTTATTGCACACTTAAGTGAGGCGAAATGTTAAATTAAGAAATGGTAAGGGAGTATTTACTTTTTGCCTTGTATCCTTATTTATAAGGAGGCAGGCTTAGGGTATTATAATGTATATGCTTGTCTCCTTAAATTGTTTTAACCAGAGAACAGATTTTCAGGCAGACTGATATGTCAATAGAGACAACCCACTTTGTTCATTTTAATGTGCTGCCATCAGTAATATAAACATGGTGCCCAAGCCAAATGAAGTAGATGGAAATAAATACATACTTGACAGTGCAAAGTAATATTTTTAGAGAGTTTAAAGTATAATAGTTATACATGGATGCTATCAGCTTCATAACAGTAATGTTACCTGTTATGTGGTGGAACTTTGTCTTTAACTAAAAGGGCAGTACTAGATGCAGGATGTGTGAGAAGAATGTTTGGGTCTGACAGAGATAAAGTGACAGGAGTTCAAAACAATGTTATAATGGGGAGCTTCATAATTAGTAATATTCACCAAATATTACTAGATTGATCAAATCATGGAGGATGTGGCATGTACATGGAAGATTGAGAAATTTACCCAAACTTCTGTTTTGCAAATTTAAAGTGAAGACACCTTGTAGGAGGACAGAAGTAGATGTAGGGATAACATTGGATTGGATAGTACAGAAAGTATAAAGGAATGGGGGGGGGGCACTGTGTAACAAGCCAGCAAGTCGCGGGTTCGATTCCTGATGGTGTCCCAGGAATTTTTCATTGACGTAATCCTTCCAGTTGCACTAAGGCCCTGTGGTCATTTCAACCTCTAGCAGAGATGAGTACCAGCAATATTTCCTCCTGGGGTGTTAAGGTGGTAGGTGTAAAGGGCTGACAATCTGACCACCTTCATGTGCCAACTGTCTCGAAATCTGGAAGCCTCAACCTTCTGGAACCCTCTGGGCCTGTAGTACCTTTACCTTACCTATGAGAGTATGGACTGAATGCATCAAACTTGGGACAGGGCCCAGTGACAGCCTGTTATTAAAATGGTAATGAAAAATTTTGGTTTCATGAAGGGCAGGGGATTTCTTATGTACCTAAATGACTAACAGTTTCTCAATAAGGACTTCATTCTACAGAATGAAGTATTTGGCACTGATAATCAATGAACAATGGACTTAGTCATATGAAGTGTATGGAGATAGATGATGCACACACCTGCAGAGCCTTTTGAAATACAACAGAATTCCACTTATCTACATTAATTGGGATGGCCAGCCATCCAGATATGCACAAAATCTGGATAATTGGATTTTTCGTTGACAAAAGCTACAATGGCAGTTTGCAGTGGAAAGGCATTTCTAACATATGGCTGTTTTAGGCTACATGTGTATTTACATACAAATAAAACATTTATATGTAATTCCTTATATGTAGTTGACAAATGGGGGAAAATTGAAGCCATAATAAGACGCAGTACAAGTACAGTAAGGAAACGTTTACCTGAAGGGCCAAACTGATCCAGATAACCAGTGTCCAGATAAATGGAATTCTACTGTAGTTAATTTTCAGACTGTGCACTACAGGATCTGTTTGAAATAATTATTTTGCTTTACGTTAACAAAGTCCAAAGTACAGTGACCTTGTTGAGTGATTTAACCCTTTCCCCGTTCAATTTAAAACGCTAGTGCGTGGGCAGAAGAGCCGAGTTTTTTCACGGGACATTTAAATTTACGTACTAAACCAGAAACGCTTTAGAGCGTTTAGAGGGGGAGGTGACTTTTAAATCCCGAGCGCTTTGGAGCGTTAGGGAGG
>Ga0123355_10013478_pt1 | contig 12728 bp, 6 predicted proteins | sample TergutEmb28metaG_3_FD_89872 | JGI IMG/M metagenome (GOLD analysis project Ga0123355, IMG submission 89872) | Embiratermes neotenicus P1 segment gut microbial communities from Petit-Saut dam, French Guiana - Emb289 P1 | ecosystem: Host-associated > Arthropoda: Insects > Digestive system > Gut ...
GCTGTTGTCACGTTCTTTCTGATGAATATCCCGACGGCAATATTGCTTTTGATTTATAAAGTGTCAAGAAGTAGCCGGAATCGCAAACGCGATCTGGAAAAAATGAGCATACAAGATTTATAGCAAGTAGAATTAAAAGACGGAAATATGAAACAAAATCATTTCATCTACGTCTAATCTTCATGGACAGAATTGAATTACGTATAGAGAGAATGAAAGGGAAATGTAATGAAGAAAAAATTGATTGTAATAATGACACTGGTTCTTGTGTCGCTTTTGGCCTTTGGCTCGATTGCAATGTCGGCGAGCGACGACAATGTATCGGAAGATGCAACCACGGTAATTGCACGGTTTGTGGTGACGGATACCACTTTGCCGGGCAATGATTTTGATATGCAAAGCGAAGACGGTGAAACCGTTATTCGGATCAGCGACGATACGCCGGTCTATTTCGAGGATTACGTGCCGATGGGCGATGAACCGGAAGATGGAGTAACGCGGATCGCGCGTGACGTCCTGTTCGGGCGGACGCTTGCAGAAGTATTGAATGGCAGAAATCTTGTCGTAACGTTTGATGGTACAGCGGTTACCAGCGTTACAATATTGTTTGAGGGGATTATGCCGCTGGGCGGGGAATCCATTGACGGAGAGCAGCTTCGGTAATAAATTTTCCTCCATTTTTGCAAAGGTACCTGTCGCATGTGACAGGTGCCTTTGTTACGTTTTGTAAAAAAATATACATTTTTTGCTTGCATTTGTGACACGAGTGAGTTATAATAAAAACATATTATGGTAATTAACTTGAATCAATAAAAAGAAAAGAAAAATCTGAACGGTAACAATCAAAAATAGTAAGAAATAAAACTTTCTAAAATTATGTCTTAGCATTTAGCCTGTCTTATGTAATCAGTCCTCCTTTCATAATTTCAATAGTGTAGCATTTCTCCTATTTTCCAAAATCAGCAAACACATGAGTCAATTTTTATAATGAAAAAATTTTTGGTTTTTTTCAAAAATGATACCAAGGTTTTTGAGACTTCTTCCCTAATATATTAGTGTAAGCAATTTTTAGGAAGACACGAAAGGGGGAGTTTGATGAGTGGCATAATGAGCGAAGGTGATGGCGGGCAATCGTTTTTATTGCCGAGGCGACTTAAGAAAACCAACATACCAAAAGCCTTTATCAAAAACGACGATGCCAGATGGGTACTATGCGATGTCATCAGTGATTTTCACCGTGAAGAAAAACAAGCGATTTATTATTGCGGTGTTTTGGATGTGAGCATTGAAGACGTTGCAGAGAGGATCCAATTATCCCCAAATCATGTTGCAAGTGCATTGGGTTTGTATTCAGAAAGATTAGAGTCCAAACTCTGTTTTTTCAGAAAAATTATGTCCTACGATGAGGACGACTTGCTTCCAATTGGAGAAATACTTTTCCCGGAATCTTCCGGTTAAAAAGGCATCACGTAAACCGGAAAAAATATCGCAGGAGCGAGGAGTGTATTAAAATTTTGATGGACAGCAATGACAAAGCGTTTCACAACTTAATCGAAAAGTTAAATCATGGCGACCAGTTGGCGTTTGACGAACTGTATAAAAGGTGCAGCGGACATGTTGCTTTTGTGTGTCAAAAATTTTGCGACAGCAAAGAAGACGTAGAAGAAGTTGTGCAAGACACTTTTGTGATTGCTTTCAAGAAAGTGGGCGAGTTAAGAGGCGATACGCTGATGGCATACCTGCGAAAAATCGCGATACACGAAAGCCTGCGCAAGCGAAACGCAAATCTCCGTGTACAACAGTATGTTGTGTCTGTGGATGATGAGCAAACAGAACGCCATCATGAACTTGATACAGACTTTTTACCGGAGGAGTATCTGCAAAACAAGGAAAATCGTATTGAACTTTTGCAAGTCATCAAATCACTTCCCAAAATGCAATGGAAAATGATCTATATGTACTACTATGCAAGTTTGAGTACGAATGAAATGGCAGTGTTGCTTGATTGTACGACACAACATGTATACAAAACATTGCATATCGCCAGAAAAACGATCAAGGGTAAACTGGAGGGCACGGGTAAGAAAAAGGCAGCCAAAGGCACGGCAAGTGCATCACTTGCGGCGCTGTTCTTTATGGAAGAGCAAGCTTTTGCCGCAAGCTATGTAAGCATCGCAGCGCCAAGCATTGCCGGTGCAGGTGTTGCAGGTAAGGCTGCCACTACAACGGCCACATCAATCAAAGGTTATGTCATTGCGGCATGTGCTTTAGCAGTCTGTGCGGCTACTGCAGCGGTATACGTGGTTTCACAACCGGCAGCAGAAGACTATGTCTACGTGCCAACATATGAAATTTATGTGCCTGCTGCGGAAGCACCTGCGACGGTTGAAGACATGGAAGACATTGTGCGGGAAGAAGCGCCACTAGAAACGCTGCCTGAACCGACAGAAGAAGTACAGCAGTCCGAACCCGTAGTAGAAGTATCAACAGAAGCATTGGGACAGGTTGAAGAACCGGGAGGAATACCCGAACCGGAGCCGCCGGAAGCGTTTGTCGATGAAAACGAGCTTGATGAGCCTGATGAACCTGAGCCGGCTCCTGAACCGATCGACAGGACGCCGGAAATCTTGGCGGCGCTTGCAGCAGCAGGTACGCCTGGAGATGTAGCGAGTATTGTCAGACGGTATGGTTTTCAACTGGAGACTTCTATGCGGCATGCCACAGGTAGGCTATATCGATTCTATACACTGAACGAGGGCGGCGGAGGCATTTTGATCGGCACAGTCGCTTATGAAGATGGCACAGGCTGGCGTATGAGGTTTCAGCATTTTGCAGGTGGTCAAATGCCTGTGGATACGCTTGACCGGTTTCGCTTTATGGAGCAGTAATGGCAATAACATAGGACAGTTACAGCATTGCGGGTTTTCCGCAAGCAAATAAAATATATAAAAATACTGAGATGGAGAGAGGATTGAAAATGTTTAACAAAGTGATGGGTTCCAAAAAGAACCTAAAAAGAGTACTGGCACTTTTGATGGTGCTTATGCTTACAACAAGCGTTATACCTGCTTTTGGTATAGAGGCTTTGGATGGTTTGTCGAATAACGACACCAATCTTTATATCACTGCATCAGAAGAATACGATGACAATGCGCTTGAGCATGAAGCGGGCTATGGTGCAGGATGGGAAGAAGATCGTGCGGAGGAGCCGGGCTATGGTTATAATAACGATTATAACGATGAAAACGGCGAGACGGCTTACGAGTACAAAGATGAAGAAGCGGATGAAGAGGAAGAGTTGCCGCTGTTTCAAGGCATCATGCCGCTTAACTTCGGGCTTTCCACTGTTACGCTGACCGGGTTTGGGGCAGATGCGCAGGTCGTTGATTTAACTGCGATGAACGCCACCTATGTTGGCAATATGGAGATATCCCGTACAACACCGCAGATTTTAGAAGTAACAGCGGAATTTACACCAAGCTCAACCAATCGCGCCATCGTCATAGAGCTTGACAATGGATTTGGTTTTGCGTCCGCACCGGGTATGGTCGGCAGCAGAGTACCGGGTCAAGGCGTTGGTTTTGACAACTGGACGTTTAACCCTGCGCTTTTGGGCGGTGACCATGCGACATTTATTACGGGGGCTGAGTTCCAGCGCCATGATTTAGGCGGTGGGCGCACGTATATCGAGCAGCGCGCAAGAGCAAATCACCCACGGGTTATCGCAGGCACTTTAGCACTGGATACCTTAATCAACACCTACCAACCCACAGGTGGTACATTTACTTACACAGTTGGGCCGGGCGCAACAAGCATTACCCTGAACATAGGGATCATGTTTGACGCTGCGTTTGCTTTGAGCATGTCAGGCAATGGCTATTTTGAAAATCCGATTACGGTAAGGGTGTTGGAGAACAATGCGGAACTTGATGTGCAAACGCTGGATCGATACGAATTGTTAGGATTGGCAGCATTCTTGCAGGCTCGTACAAATCCGGCTCATGGAGTAGAAGTGAGAGATGCGCTAAATCCCACATGGACATCCGATTTTGCAATGACAAAGCGCGGAGGGGGAACTTCCTCTCTTTCTCATGCAATGCAAGTTTTGCATGAAGAACTGAACTTTACCATACGAGTGCCAAGACAGCTTGTAGGTGTAGACCCGATTACAGATGAACCGTGGCTAACGGTAGAACGTGTAAGCGCTCGTATTACGGAAAACATGTTTCATTATGAAATCATAGATCCACCGAGCGGCAATTACTTTTTGGTAAACATAACGTTTATCCAAGCCAATCTTTTTGATTCGTTCCCGGGAACCCTGTTCACGATATCAGGCACGATTCCGACGAATCCAACACCAACCGTAGGTGAGAATGGTGTTTTAGCAACACAAATGTCCCCGGCGGGGGTTCAAGCGATACCGATGGGGTATACCACAACACGCCCGACAGCCAGTGAGGGAACAGCGTTCATTCCGGCTTCGTATGGCACCCATCGCGTCATAATCCCGCGCCCATTTGACTATGCACTGACGATTTTACCTACATTCAGACCTGAGATGCTCTCCGGAACGCCATCGATCACACCATTGGCACCCCTTGGTGGCTTCAGGTTAGACAATACGTTCACAATTCCATTGGAAGACCAAGCCGTATTTCTTTCTTTTCCGGAAGAAACATTAGAATATATCGGTGTTCGCGGATTTCGTTTGCCCGCAGGTGCTGATGGCATACAAAACGTTGTCGCAATCGCAAAAACCAGAGATAGCGCAACAGGTGACTGGATCGCAGGCAGCGAACGTGAGATTCGCATCGATGGCCCAATCGCTGTAAACTTGCCAAGAACTGCCACAAGACCTTTTGCGGCGGTAGATCTGAGCTTTATACCCGATTTGGCATCGGATGAATTCATTATCTCTTTGTATTATGAAATGGCCGGTGATGTGGCGGTTGGTGAAGCATTTAGCCGTAACTATGGCTTTAATTTGATCCACACGTCTCAAAGTTTTCTGTATATGGGCACAATCTTTGCACCGATACCGCACGGCACAATATTGCCTGCTCATGGTTACGCAGGGCGCAAGGCAGACTTAACCCCCGGCAACATACCGGCGGGCAACAGGTCAGATATACACGATGTCTATTTTACAAATGCAACATCAAATATGGTCGCGAACAGCAACAACCATTTTAGATTCAGTCCGGCGACCGGAAATGCCGGTGGCACACTGCTTGCGGGCAACACACGCAGCAATGTTCTATTTACAATCAACAAGAATACGTATCAAGGCAATTTTGCAAATGTATTCGGCACACAAGGTATTTATGTTTACCTGCGCTCTCCGGAGGGTCTGCTCAATATCGAGCGTGACTCCATAGAAGTAACAAATCTGGGCAACACTTGGAGTGTGGCGGCGGGTACGATTTTGCCCCATAACGTGGCAGGCCCAAATGACGCTTCGATTGAAGAAATAACCGACAGCAGCGGCAGCACGGTATATCGTTTAAGATTGCCTCAAGTAGTGATCGGATACTTTGACGAAAACTTTGATTTTATCAACGCAACGGTAAGGATGGCAATCACTGCATTACCAACTGCGTCAGCCAGTACGGTACTGCACAGCAATATTTTCATGACATCCGCGATGGCAGACAATGTTACCCCTTGTCCAATCCTTTCACTGACGAATCGAATGCTTGACAACAATACGTTCCACTTTGGCACGCTAGGGCAAATCGTTGCCAGTGCATCCAGTGCAGGTGTTTTGTCTATTCAAAGTTTACCGGAAGTGCTGGTCAGCAGCCAAGTCGCTCATGTGCGTAATGGTGTAACAGGTTCATTCGGGATCTTCAATCCGGCTAACCCGGACACCATGTTACACCTAGTGAATGGCGACCAAGTGGAGCTTTACGTCACCATGGCGAACAACTCACCCGGTTTTGCGAACGACTTCTACAGCATCATTCCAATACCAAGAGTAGGCGCGCCTGCACTTCATGCAGACTTCCAAGCCAACTTTGGTTTTGATATGGAATTTGCAGGGCTTGTCGGTAGTGTACCGGCCGGTTATGCCATCCGTTTTGCAACAAGCTACACGGCAACACGTGCGGGCACAACATGGATGGAGCTAAGCGAAGTGACAGACGCCAACCGTGGCAGCATCCGTTCGATATTGATCGAACGCACAGGCGGCCCGATCCCTGCCGGAGAAAGCGCAAACTTCCGTTTCCGCCTGACACCGGATTGGGGTACCATTATGCAAGACAGAGCACTGTGGTGTGGCGAACAAAATGTTAAAAGCCCGCGCAGACACAGCAACTCTCCTGCGGCGGCAGGGTATTTACCGGCGTCACTTGTCGGTTTAGGCCTGTCACTTGGAGAGGTTTCCGGTACGGTTTTCATAGACACCAATGTCAACGGCATCTTGGATCCCGGTGAAGTTGGTATCGCGAATGTAATCGTACGCGCGTATGACGTTGTAACGGATGAATATATTGCGCAAACCCTCACAGCCGCCGATGGCAGCTTCCTGATCAACGGAATATCCGTTGGACAAGCGGTAGACATCGTAGCAACGAACCCACAAACAGAAGCGACACTGCGCTTCAGCGACCATGGCGCACGACTTACAGTGGCAGCGGCTCACGCCAATGCAACTACGGTTGGCGTTGTCGCCATCGAAAATAATGCGAACTGGAACTGGAACGCTGTCAACATTGGTCTTAATTCATCCAGTCCATTCAATGTAACGTACACCGTAACGAGCCCTGCTCCCGCGAATGTTACGAATATGCCGACATCACCGCAACCGCACGGTTCGGGAACGACGGTCACCATTGCAGGTATACCGCAGACAAACAGCACGACAAACGCTTCCGGAGTGAGCGGAACATGGGCGTTCAACGGCTGGAACCATCCAACGATAACAGGCACGACGTTTACGATGCCTGAGGATGATGTAGCATTTACAGGAACATGGATATTTACACCATCCGGAAACGGTGGCCCGACAGAACCGGAAATGATTAAAAACCCGGATAGAATGCTTGTCAGAATTGGCGAGACGATCAACTGGACATTGCGTGGTTTCCACAACCGTTCAGGTGGTGACGTTTCAAACTTTGAGATTATTGATATGCCGGGCAGAGGCCTGAACTTCCAGTCCGGAAGTCTTCCTGCCTTTACAAATGGCGCAGGCATCACGTACGAAATCAGGTACAGAGTTGCCGGAAACAATGCGTGGCATGTACATCAGACAGGCATTGACGCAAGTCAGGCACATAATTTTAACTTACCGCAGCCGGGCAACCTGCATTATACGGAAATCGCATTTGTCTTTGGTGATGTTCCGGCAGACTTCGCGCTGAACAATCAAATTGTTCTGACCTTTAGAGTTGGGGCAGGCGCGCCAAACAACGTGCTGGTCAATCAATTCTTGGTCAGATATGACAACATCGAAAGACCGGGACTTAGCCCGTATGAGCCGATTGTTACACAACCGGGTAACGGCGGAAACGGTGGCACCACCACCACGATTCCGGGTCAACAGATCCCGCTTGATGAATTTTTCGTAGACGAACATATCTGGTTTATCCGTGGTTATGAAGACGGAACGATCAGACCGAATAATAATGTAACGCGTGCGGAAGTGGCGATGGTATTCTTCCGTTTGATGAGGCCGCAAATGCAGACCGCTCCATCATCAGTGCCTTTCACAGATGTACAAGGCGATGAATGGTATGGGCTTGCAGCTTCGGTACTTGCGCATCATGGTATATTCGAGGGCTATGAAGATGGCAGCTTCAGACCAAACAGGCCGATCACAAGACGTGAATTTGTGGCAGTCACATCACGATTTGACCAGATCATCGCCACCAATGCGAATCCATTCATGGATGTTAGTGCCGGAGACTGGGCGCGCAGCTATATCCTTTCGGCTGCTGAAAGAGGATGGTTTGTTGGTTTTGAGGGCGAATTTAGGCCGGGCGATAACTTGACCCGTGCTGAGCTTGTTACTGTCGTCAACCGCATGCTGAACCGCAGCATTTTGCTTGAAGATATCCCTGCGAATATCGAGCGCTTCTCCGATTTGACGGAAAGCCACTGGGCATTTGCAGCGTTTAAAGAAGCCATCCATACGCATGATTATGAGAGGCTTGAAGACGGCGTTAACGAAAGATGGACGGAAATCACCGGCCACGGACGAGACGCAGCGTTTAACCGCTAAAAATACAGCCGGGGGCAGCATCTCAACTTGTATTTTTAAAAGCACCTATCTTCGGATGGGTGCTTTTTTGTTACGTTTTGTTAAAAAACATACATTTTACGGTTGCGTTTGTGACAAAGATGAGGTATAATTAAAAAAACAAATGTTAAATGTAACATTTCTGTTGTTTTCCGAAACCGGCAAACAGATGAGTCATTATTGCCTCTGAATTTTTTTTTGAAAAAAATTTTAAAATCCAGTAAAGGTTTTTCGAACATCTCCCCTATAAGTACATGTAAGGGAAAATATCGAGATGAAAGGAGGACGTCTATTGGATGGGGCTAGCAGCGGAATACAGCATTCAATGAGGGTAGAGATGCCGGACATACCAAGCGCTTTTATCAAACGAGATAAAATCAAGCTCGTACTGTGTCATACGGCAGAAGAATTTGGCCATGAAGAACAACAGGCACTATACCTTTACTGCTTCTTGCAAATACCGGTTAGCGAGATTGCAGAAAAAGTCGATTTATCACAAAATCATGTAAAAAGCGTGCTGGCGCTTTATTTGGAAAGACTGACAAAAAAGCTGGACCTTTTCAAAAAAGCTTTGCCCTACGATGCGGATGACGTATTACCGGTCAGCGAAATACTTTTGCAATATCATAACAGTGAATTGGCCTGAATCAAACCGGCCATTACGAAAAAAATTGGAGAGATAAGAACATGCCTATTGCCTACGGCGATCACAAAAACTTTGACGACTTAATCGAACAGTTAAACAATGGTGACCAAAACGCCTTTGATGAAATCTACAAAAGGTGCAGTGCGACCATTGCTTTCCTATGTCAAAAATTCTGCGACAGCAAAGAAGACGCGGAGGAAGTTGTGCAAGACACATTTGTCATTGCTTACAAGAAAGCTGCTGAGCTTAAGGGCGATACACTTTTGGCATACTTGCGGAAAATCGCGATACACGAATGTTTTCGCAAACGCGATAAGAACAACCATCGCTATGAGTACATTGTACGCTCGGATACGCTTCCTGAAGACCATCCGGAGCTTACTGAAAGCTTTTTGCCGGAAGAAGCGCTGCAAAACAAAGAGCGCCAAGATGAGCTGCTGCGAATCATCAGCCAGCTTCCTAAAAATCGGCGAGAAATGGTGTATCTGTACTACTATGCAGACTTAAGCACGGAAGAAATCGCTCGTTTATACGATTGTACCAATACGACGGTGTATACGACACTATTTGCTGCCAGAAGCACGATCAAAAGCAAACTGGAGGGCGGAGATCAGAAATACGCTAGTCAAACAGCGGCTTTTGTACCACTTGCATCCCTGCTGTTTATGGAAGAGCAAGTCTTTGCTGCAAGCTATGTAAGTATTGCAGCCCCAAGCATTGTGGGTGCGGATATTGTGAGCAAGGCAGCTCTTGGAGCAGCGAAATCAACGACAGGCTATATCGCTGCGGCATGTGCTGTAGCAGTCTGTGTGGCTTCTGTAGCGGTATATGTTGCTTCACAATCAGCCGTAGAAAACGATGTCTATCATCCGATTTATGAAGCGTATGTTCCTGCTGCGGAAGAACCCATGGAATATAACATGGAAGACATTGCGGAGGAAGCACCGCCTGTTCAATCCGAAGAGCGGGAAGACATATTTCAACCGGAGGATACGGGAGAACCGACCGAGGAACAAGAGCCGGAATCACCGATAGATGGTGAAGCTGATGAGCCGGAGCCAATTCCGGAACCGATTGACAGAACACCGGAAATCTTAGCGGCACTTGCAGCTGCCGGCACCGCCGGGGATGTTGAACGCATTATCCGTCAGTATGGTTTTCAGCTTGCGACTTCTATGCAAAATCCCACAGAGATGTTGCTTCGATTTTATGTTGCAAACGAGGGTAGTGGTGATGTTTTGATCGGCATTGCTGCCTATGAGGATGGTAGCCGGTGGCACATGAGGTTTGCACACTTTGTTGGCGGTCAAATGCCGACAGATGTATTACAACTGCTTCGCTTTATGGAGCAGTAGAAAAAAAGAAAAACGGAGAGAAAGAAAAAATGAAGAAAAAAGTTTCACATGTAAAAAGACGCATGAAAAGCATAATACCAATGCTATTGATCGTCATGCTTATATTTTCCACTGCACCTGTTGGTGCGCTGGTAGAGGACAGTTCTTACGGGAACGATGTGGTTGTTTCCGATCAGGGATACAATGAGACAACAGATGAAAATAATGACGCAAACAACGACCTGTCATACGGATATGGCTATGAAGACAGAAATGACGTTTATTATTATGGCGATAATGATTCATATGAGAACGACAAAATGGATTATGAATATGAAAATAAAGAAGTCGTTCGAGAAGAAGATGACGTTGATGAATATGAAGAAGAAGAGCTATATTACATGGTTGCATCTTTGTTGTCATTGTCAGGGGACGTCACGGTAGATAATATCGCTGACTTTGATTTGGCATTAGCAGATGGAGATATAGATACAATTATCATTGACGGTACGATCCACTTCGATTCTCAACGCACAGTGTCGAGAAATTTGACCATCAGCGGAGGAACCATTACGACTCAGCTTGGCGGGTTTTTAGTAAATAGTGGTGCAGAGCTTACGTTGGAGGATGTCACCATTCAATTTACAGGTGTGCCGGCTGCATGGTCAGCTGTTCGCGCTGCGGTGCGTGTGACAGGCGGAGGCTCTACTTTGAACCTTGGGTCAGGCAGTGTCATTAGAGATTTTCACTTTCCGGGTACGCCAATTATTAACAATCTTTTGATTAGTGCTGTGAGTGTTGTGCAGGGTGGAACGCTCAACGTTTTGGATGGCAGTGAAATCTACAACAACACACGTGGCATTAGTGCGACCGACGCCGGCTCAACGGTTATAATGAGCGGCGGCCTTATTCATGGTAATATTAATAATGCAGCATTTTCTGCCGGTGTGCCTAACGTTCATGGTGGCGGTGCAATCTATATCGGACCTTTGGGTCATCTTTATATGAGTGGTGGAACAATAACCAATAACAGTCTTTATGGCGGCGGTGGCGGTGCTGTGAGGCTTGGTCAGCTCTATGTTGGGACTACCAATAACCGGCCACGTGCTACATTCACCATGACCGGTGGCGAAATCTCTCATAACTATTCCATTCGAGTAGGCGGTGCCGGCGGATTTGGTGGTGGTGTGGATATGCTAAACACTACGATGAATATGTCCGGTGGCGTGATCAACAATAACACTGCAACACACGGAACGAGCGGCACAGGTAGCGGTGGTGGCGGCGGTGGCATATCACTTCGTTCCGGCACGATGGTGAACCTGAGCGGTGATGCAGTCCTCCACAGCAATCGCGCCTACACTCCGGGCAACTTTGCCGGCGGTGGCGGTATCGTCTTAAACGGTGGGAGTACTTTCCTAGATGTGTCCGGCAATGCGGAAATTCACAGTAACTTTTCTGCCAGTGGTGGCGGTGGTGTCTTCCTTGCAGACAGTGCGGGATTCATCAATGGGGTAGTACATCCGGGCTTCACCATGTCCGGTGGTGTAATCCGTGACAATACCACAGATAGTTTTGGTGCAGGCGTTGCTATGAGAGGCGCGTTTGCAGGTTGGCAGAGCAGATTTGTTATGACCGGTGGCGAAATTCGCAATAACATAGCAGCGGCCGATCATAACGGCGGCGGCGTACACCTTGGCAACCTGAGCGAGTTCACCTTGGACGGCGGAACCATTAGCGGAAATACTGCACGGGACGGTGGCGGTGTTTATGTGACCAGCGGACAAAGCTTACGCATGCAAAGTGGTGAAATTAGCGGAAACACAGTTACCAGAGCCGGTGGTGGTGTGCGTGTTACAAACACTACGTTTGAAATGGCCGGTGGTCTGATTGATGATAATACAGCAATTTATGGTGGTGGCGTTCATGTATATGGCAATAATGGTGCTTTCGTTATGGCTGAACCTGAAATCAGTGCGCTTGTAACAACATTTAGTGGCAATGCAATAACAGTCAGCAACAATACAGCCCAATACGGCGGCGGCATCTTTGTCAATGAAAATAGTACATTAGAAGTTACAGACGGCAGCATCACAGGCAATACAGCAGCCTTTGATGGCGGCGCAATCTTCACAGGAGATTATGAAACAGGGCCAATCCCGACGCCGGGCGTGGCATTTGAAAACATCGAAATCGGAGAAGACGTGATCTTCAGCGGCAACAGCGCAGGAAATGGATCATTTCCACCGCCTGTGAACGCAGGATATTTCACGAACATCCAATTCGCAAGCACATCCATATACGATGACCTGCTCAACAACTATGACATCAATTTCTACAACACAAGAATCGCTGTAACGTTCAATCTTCAAGGCGGAAACATTGGTGGAGACACAGACGATGTCATCGTGAGCGTGGGATACGGCAGAGCGATGGCAAACATACTTGCAGCAATCGCAAACCCGGCGAGAACAAGCCATAACTTCCTTGGCTGGTCAGA
>Ga0123355_10013480_pt1 | contig 12727 bp, 13 predicted proteins | sample TergutEmb28metaG_3_FD_89872 | JGI IMG/M metagenome (GOLD analysis project Ga0123355, IMG submission 89872) | Embiratermes neotenicus P1 segment gut microbial communities from Petit-Saut dam, French Guiana - Emb289 P1 | ecosystem: Host-associated > Arthropoda: Insects > Digestive system > Gut ...
CCCCCCCCCCCCCCCCAATCCCACTTCCTGAAGATCTGTCTTAATATTATCCTCCCACCTATGCCTGGATCTTCCAAATGGTCTCTTTCCCTTAGGTTTCCCCACCAAAACCCTGTATAAGCCTCTTCTCTCCCTCATACGTGCTACATGCCCCGCCCATCTCATTCTCGATTTTACCACCCCAACAGTATTGGGTGAGGAGTACAGATCATTAACCTCCTTCTTATGTAGTTTTCTCCACTCCCCTGTTACCCCATCCCTCTTAGGCCCAAGTATTCTCCTCAACACCCTATTCTCAAACACCCTCAACCTACATTCCTCCCCCAGTGTGAGCGACCAAGTTTCACACCCATACAAAACAACAGGCAAAATTATAGTTCTGTATATCTTAATCTTTAAATTTTTGGGTAGCAAACTGGAAGACAGATTCTGCACCAAATGATAGGAAGCATTCCCTGACTTCAATCTGCTCTTAATTTCTTCCTGAATAGAATTTTGATTTAAGGTTGTTCCCAAATATTTGAACTCTTCCACCTTTTCAAAGGAACTATTATCAGTCTTTACATTGTGACTTGGTCCTGCATTTTGATTTCAAGACATGACCATGTACTTAGTTTTATCAGCATTTACTTCTAGTACAGTCTCCTTACTAGCAGCTAATAAAGCTTCTGCATTTTTATTTATAGTATGTATGCTTCCTCCAAATGTATTATCATCATCAACATAAGCCAGAAGCTGATGTGTACCATTTAATTTCAATCCACCCTGGTTTACCTGAACCCTCCTAATGGCATACTCTAAAGCAAAGTTGAAAAGCAATGGTGATACAGCATCTCCTTGGGTGCATGGTTATTTTCAAATTAAATTTATAAGTTGTCAACAAAGAAACCAATGAAATACTCTGAAATTCATGCCTTTCCTGAAAAACCTTGCAGTGTATTTTTAAATGTACCAATTAAAGTATCTTGTCAGGAACATGTTTACAGAGCAGCTTTTCATGCTACTTCTACATGATGTATCATTTTCCATTAAGTTTACTAGGGGGGAAAAAAATTTTTGTGCCTGTAAAATGTTACTTTGGATGACTTTTGAATTTTTCATCTCATAATGTTCTTATTTTTACAATTATTCCCTAAATCTAAAGTTTTGTAGCATTGTAAGCCACTTAATTTAAGTGCTTTCCATCCACTGTTAGTTTAATTGCTAGTACTATACTCATTTTTAAAGATGGTGCCAAGTTGTTATTTATTGTCTCTGGAGGTACACAGTTCATTTTATAATATACTGTGTATATATATATATATATATATATATATATATCCATACCACTTGGCCATTATTTTTTTCATCAAGAAGGTTGAACAATGGTGAAGTAAATGTTGAGATCAGTTAGGTTGATGTCTATTTACCTTTTCAAATCGGAGTTCCAGAATCTCATTTTCCCATTTCAACTCCTCACACTCCTTCTGACATATTCCAAGTCGTGTTTTTGTGTTGGCTAGTGAAACCTTGTCTTTTTCGTAGTTTTTCATTTGGCGGTTCAACTCGGTAACCTCAGCCTGAGCTTGCTGCAGGGGTTCTACCAGTTTGCGATTCTCTCCTGTGATATCTTGTAACTGCTTTTCCATGCATTCTTCTCTCTTCTTCATGTCTTCCATTTGCTCCTACTCAAAAGGAAAGAAGTAACAGAAGTTTGCAAGTGGATGTATAGCATAACACCTTTCTATCATAAGTATCGTTTTTGAACCTTGTCTGTCCAATTCGTGTCTGCATGCCAATGCTTTATACATGCTGTAAAAAGCAGTAAGTTTTAAAACTCCCTCAGCAACTTCAGTCTGATACTAACCTGATGGTGTTTGGTTACTATCTCTTGTTATAACATAACATTAGATACATTAGAACATTCAAAGAACCTTGTCCACATTAGCATAGTAAGGGAGAAGGCTACAGATAATGGCAGCTGTCTTCATCCTACAGTTTCCACACACACACACACACACATATATCAGTATTTTTACCATACCTTTAGGCTACTAATGAGTGCAAGGTTATTGAGAGTGATGTTATTGTAGTAGCTTTTAATCTCAGAAAATGCCTTTTCATGGTTCTTCATTAGTTCAGCTATTTGTTTATTTTTTCTTTCTTCAACTTCACTTAATTCCATTTTGTGCCTTAAGTTGAGTTCATTTCTCTGAGTTGCTAGTCGCTTTTCATACTTTTCTTCAATTTCTCTGGCTTCAACTTCAAATGTAGCACGTATCTTACTGAGTTCTTCACTATGATCCTAAAAAGAAATGAAAGAAAGCTGGCTTGTAAATGAAGAGCATGCAGACAGTAGTTCTACTGCTTATTGAAAGTCAGCCTGTATTCACAGATTGAAATGGATATTTCTCCAAATATGTTGAATTTTTTGAAATTATATTCAGTATTGTGTTTAATTCTTAACATTCCATGAATTTATCAAGTGTTTTAGAAGGTAGAGAGTGAAATACTTCCCTTCCTCAATAAAATATAGTACTGTAAGTTCATGAATATGAGGAGGATGGGGATGCAGACTTGCAAGGCAAGCTGAATGGGGTAGACAACCAGTGACAAACTCTTTCCACCTTCCCTATTATTTTGCAATCATAAATTGGAATGTGACTAGAAGAATTACTTGGCTGTGTATGGAATGGTTAGAGCCTCTTACCATGCATATTGTTCGAATCTCATCCACGTGAGTCAGTTCTTGTTCCTTCTGCTGACTTTTCAATTTTCTTTTATCTCTGAGGAGCTCCATTTCCTGCTCAGTGTAGTCATCTTGAGCCATCTTAAGTGAAACCATGCTCTCTGCCTAGTATGTCAGAAGAAAGACATAATAATGAAACTTCAATGTGAATGTCATTCAGATATTTAAAATGTTCATGTTGTTACCTTTAGTTCTGACAGGTTATTCTGATGTTCATACAAGAGGTGTTTCACTTTTTGTTTGTAAACTTTAATCTCCATTTGGTGTTTTTCTTCAGCTTCTTCAATTTCTCGATCTTTGTTCCTAAAATCAGAAAGTTCTCATACATTGACATTGTTTACCAAAATGAGGTGTACGGACAGTTGTATGATGACCTTGTCCACTTATAGGCAGAGAATACACAGAAAACCTATAACTCAAAATTTGAGGACAAATTATGTTTTAAGTTTGAACTGTAAATATATTTTAATTTGGAAGGAAATAATATATGTGCCAATAATGTCATTGTTACTCTTCTGCAAATACTGAAAGTGTTTGGTGTTAAAAAAGTGAGAACACTGCTTTCACTGACAATTATGCTTATGGGAATAGGCACTGTACCATTTAGGCTGTGATTTTCCAATTTTCGTATCCAAAATTTACTTGCAATACTAATTAACTGCATGGGGCAGTCACCCATGCGAAGCAAATCATTCCTGAACTGCTCAAAAATTTCACAGTTGTAATTAAAACTGACAGTTTATTACAGTGTTCACAAAATCCTGTCAATGGTTTCTGTTCTGTGATAGATGAATCCTTTCTTTGCCCTGTTTCTTTGAGAACTGTTTTAATTTTGACGTATTGCTGACCGTACATCTCAGTATATTTATCTCAGTAATTAACCAACTTGATGCACAAAATTTTTGTTTTACAATAAGTTTATTTCATGCCTCTACATGTTTCGAGCACGTGCTCATCACCAGGAGCACGAGACAGCCACCTATATGTGTGATGATACCAGAGGCTGTGTAATGCAATTTTAACCTCCTGATGATGAGCACATATGCTCGAAACATGTAGAGGCATGAAATAAACTTATTGTAAAACAAAAATGTTGTACATCAAGTGGGTTAATTACTGAGATAAATAGACCATTTTAATATTATAGACATATCTACAATTCTGTATGCATGTGTTGTGTCCCCAATATTATGCACATATCCCTCTGAACTGATCACCCTAACATTTCGCAATGAAGCCCCATATCATGCAGTTACCTCCGGCCTCGTTTATTTCTTTGCTCTTAGGTCCAGCTTTGTAGATATCTAGAGCAGCAGGTTGGTGTGGAAGTTGTATATTCTAAGCAGCAACAAGAAATGTTACTTGTTTCCAAGGTGTTGGAATGCTAGTTTCAATCCAACACGTTCCCAGAAGGCAGTAATATTCAACAGAAGCAAAAGTTTCTATTTTTGCTTTAAAAAACATGTCATAACGGGCTTATATGTTTGTCTTTCTGTCTTATACCTGAAGTACAAGGCGGAGGTGGCTGAACAGCCAACTGTGGCGAATTGTTTGGTCGATTGTGGCCGCTTTTTGGTCTCGATAAAAATCTATCTGCCACCCCAGTATGATCAATAGCTCTTCAGCTGACAGTTTTTTTTTTAAACAACTTACCTCTGCAGAGAAGCCTTTTCCAGATGAAGATAATCAAATCAAGATACAGAAGCCATCTAACTGATGTACATCTAAAATACTGCTTCACTTGTGCCAAAGTAATTATAAACCCTCTTTCAGTAAGATGTCACAAGATATGCAGTGTCATGCATCAACTTCTCAGTAGGAAGTTTAATGAAAAATATGCTTTCATTATGGTAAATTGTTTTAGTTTGACAAGATCAGTTTCTAATAAATGAAACAATTCTACTGTTATATGTTTGATGTTATAATGCTATTTACATTTCTTTGCCTAGTTGACCTAATATTAATACATTATATACTTCAGTAGATCGCAAAAGATTTTCTGTCTTTCGAGTGGATCACTGAGACCAAAAGTCTGCCCACCTGAGGTATAAGCACTAGTGTATCATTTTACCTGATCTGTATGGGTTTGAAGCTTGGTTGAATCTCTAGCTTACACAGACCTGAGCTCTGCACGGTTTTCCTCCAGTTGTTGTCTTGTTATTTCCCAGAAGGTCCTGAGTTTGTCCCTTTCAAGTTGGAAGAAGTTGCGTTCTTCACGTTCCCTTTCCATCTCCTCGCGTAAGCGATGGGCAAATACTTCTAATTGTTCTCGAGTCATTTCTGTTGTTGATACACCATCGATAACATATCCTTCCGACTTTTTCTTTCCACCTTTTCCCCCACCCCCACCTTTCTTTTTTGGTGGCTGCAATGAGAAATTATTAACTATTAAAAGTGTACTCTTCTTGTATGTATGGATATGCAATATATATGTGCTAGAATTGTGTGTTTGTACAGTGTATTGAGGAACAAAGAGTGCTGTAGTACCATTTTTAGGATTTGTTATATGCAGCGTTATAAATAAAACAGGTTGACGCTTTGCCCCAAAGTAAACGGTAATAGTCAATATTACATCTATTTGTTTCCTTGTGTGGGTTGCCATGGCAACCAAACATTAACCAGTGTCACCAACACATTTATATTTTATATTTTACCGCAGTCAGGTAATTCATGCTGGGACGTTCAACATGTGGCCCACCCGATATTTTTAGCGAAAGAGATTTTACCTTATCAGCCAGCACACAAGAAGTAATAAGAGAGTCTAACCATTTTGCCGCCGGTAGCGTTGTGTAACTGTGCGCTGCCAGGTGTTGTTGAATTAAATTTTGTATAACCGCTAAAAAAAACCTACATTTTTAAACAGGCTGTACTATTAAATAGGTGCCGTTGGGTCTTTCTTTAGCTGTAAAGTGGCCGGAACGTGAAGCTGATATCTCACCTCAATCTAGTCCCGGGATACTTGTCCATTACTTCCCTAACGTGTACAAGGGTAACTCTCAGAGGCTAAAATACTTGGCAATAAAAAATTATTGCGATTCGAACTCATATAGATAAGACAGCATGTAACCAGTAGTGGAAAAACGTGGGCCTCTGCGTGTTGGTGAATAGTTACACTACTTTACTAATTGCCGCCACACTCAAATGGTAGGAGCAAGTTACCCCGGAACGTCGGTGACTATTAGCCGATCGGCACAAAGTCATGTGCCACAGGATTTCATTCCTCATCAACACCGCCTCGAGGAACTAAAATATCGCAGGCATGCAAGTGGCACAAAAGGAAAGTATGCATATAAGCCAACTGCTAACGGACAATGCCTACGATTTGCACTAGTCGTCGTGAATAGAACGTATCACGGAATGCAATTTCATGCCGAGCCCATCATAACTGTGTGTCAGACTGGATCATCTGATTTGACGTCACAATATGGCGCTGTCGAGTGTGTGAAGGTAGTGTATGTTAAGAGGGCAATCACATGAAGATAAGGTGCCACTCGAAGCATGTCAGTCGAAATTGCAAGTTGTCATTTTAATTTCAGGAGGCTTGCATAAATGTCTGTTCACGCGCTGTGTTGGTATGAAGTACTGTGTGATTCATGTAGCAATATTTTATTAATCAGTGCAATAACATTCCACTTGTTTTATTTTATCTGAATGTCAGTAATTGTTACCATCCCTCGATATAGGGATTGTAGCTCTTTACGTATTGTTTTACGTCGCTTGCTGATATTGTTGGCCATGTTTCAGAAAATAACACATGGAGATGCATTGCTTAGACAACAGCACATTACATTAAAGGTAGATGAGACAATAATTATGTTGACATTACCAAAATATCGTGCTGGCGAAGCAGGGTGGATTTTGTGACGTAATGAGATGTTACCGACAGATGATGAAGGTTAAGCTTTAAGAATGACAACTGCTGTGGAGGCCCCACAGTTCATTCGAACAATTGAGTGGGATATGATGGACAAGAGCAAGTTCTTTCCCCTGAGTATGCTTAGTTCATTTTCAATACGATGTGTGCTGTATCCGTTAACTGTTATAAAGACTAGACTGCAACTGCAAAGGCACGATCAAATGTACAAAGGTAAGAAACCAGCCATGAGCTAGAATTTTTATTATGTATTTAATATTATTAACACTAAAGCAGCACCCTCCATGGCCAAGGAATTGTGTTTAAAAGGTAGTATTACTTAAAAAGTGTATGTGAGGTAGATTTATGGGGTGTCATAATGACATTTTACAAATCTGCCCATTTTCATTGGATTGCTGTTTGTTAGGAGGCCTAACTGAAGTTGTGTTCATCTCTTCAGTTTACTGAGATTTAATTTGTTTGGATGTGAAGAACAACAGTCCTGGATACATCTGTGTTCAAATACTGTCTTGCATTCTAAAATGATGGAAGTCAATCTGACCTTCATAATTTATTCCACAAATCACATGAATGCTGGTCATGCTATTGATGATACAGTACACTACTTTTCTTCAACGATGAATTTATTTAACCCATTCACTAGAGAATTAATTTCAGTTGAATAAATTTCAGCAGATCCTTTTTACTATGCCATGTGCTGTACTGCATAATTATTATGAAAAGTTTTGTATGTTTAGCTGACCTTAACTTTAACTTTGAAACCAACTAGGTATGTGTGTGTGAGAGAAACCCTCAGTCCATATTTTCTTCCTTGTTAGGCAAATAAATCACAGCCTTCATTACACAGATTTTCTGTTATTGTTGCATATGTATTGTTAATGTTTTCAGTATCTTAGTTTAACGTTTTCACACTTATCTTTGCTTTGACAGTAGCAAGATTTACCTTGAAATGGAGAAAATCCCTGATATGAAATGTGAGTGTTTGTCACTGTGTTCATAGAATTTGCCACTGGATCTTTCCTGGGCCATTTTAATTTCTGTGGTAACTTGTGTTCATTATGCAGGCATGATCGATGCATGGAGCAAGATTTACAGATATGAGGGAGCATCAGGCTTGTATCGTGGTTTCTGGGTGAGCACATTCCAAATTGTGTCAGGAGTCTTCTACATCTCAACATATGAAGGTGTGCGACATGCCCTGACCCGGTATGATGCCGACACAAGGGTGAAATCTCTTGTAGCAGGAGGTTGTGCTTCGCTTGTTGGACAGACTATTGTTGTCCCTTTTGATGTGCTGAGTCAGCACCTAATGGTGCTGGGAGTTGTGAATTGTGGAAAAGAGAATAAGGTATATGTATTTCATTTCACTTGGAAGTTATTCTTGATAAGTGTTTGCATACAACAAAGGCCAACCTTTGTGTCTTAAGATCCACATTTGTTTTTCACATATGGGGGACTGAAAGGTCAGATAGTGGTTCAGCTTGGCAGAGAAGATAAAAAATGCTGTAATGGCAGTACTCAGTGTGGTTGCAGTGACTGAGGGACTTATTATTGAGCAGTGATGTGCCTAATGTGCCTCCCAACTAACTTTGTGCAGACGAGTCCCTTGTAAGAAGCTAATAGTTCTTGAGCTGGTTGAAAAATTCCCTACAACTTGTGGAACCTGTAGGTTAAAAAGTACCATGTGGGTAAATACATGTAGCAGTATTTAATGCTCAGGCACTTGGGGGAATTACATTTGCCATATAGCATCCCAGTATAATTTTACAAGTGCATGAATATTCTCAGAGTTTAAGGCTGTGCAGTCTGGAAGCTATAATGGTTCATTATCGAGTTGTCTTCTTTGCATAAGATAAACATGGGTTGGATAGATTGACAGTATTTATAAATGAGCTGCTAGACAATCACGGCTCTTGTTTTGTCTGAAGATCGCCAATGCACCTACTCTTGGTAAACTGGGAATAATATATAATATCTTGAAAGGTCATCTTGGATATTTCTTTTTATTTTTTAAGTTAGTTTTCCCATTGTGTTACTTATAAGAACAATAATAAAGTATTGTCAACACAACTAAAATGTCTTTAATGTTTATTGTTGCAATACGTTTTGGCCACACAGTTACCTCTGAAGGCTGCAAGCTGTTTAAAAACACATAAAAGGGTTGTATACAATTGTGGTGCATTTATTAATTGAAAGCTCACTTATTACGATATATTAAGATACTTGTTGTTATGTCTGATATGCCATATTTACTGGAATGCAAGATGACTCTAATTCACAATGACCCCCACAAAATAAAAGATCTGCCAAGAAAGAATGTTTTACTATTAATTTCCTGCACTTAATACACAAAGTGTATCAGATTCTCTGTACCTTTACTAATCAGTATCACTGTCTCCATCTTCACAGTCAGTGCCTTCATCTTCCTCACAATCACTCCTAATAGTCCCATCCTCTTCACTGTCATTTCACATCTTATTCACTGCATTGGATATAGAGCAGTTCTTAAAAACCCTTCACAGTCACTACTTGTTAGATGTGCAGCCCTGCCAGTGTGATCCACATTGACTAAATAATACATTTATATTACTGGGTTTATTAACTTGCTTGAACCCATGAAGATTCACTGTTTTCTCCACAGATGGTGTTAGTGGTGTTAAATATTTCTGAATGTTTGTGTTGTGTCTGTGGTTTGATCAGTCCAAGTTTATGGCTATTTTTATGGTATTTAATATGTGATTTGCTCCAGGTTTTATATTGGAGTTTTGTAGTTAATTTTTTTTATTTTCCTATAGCAATTCTCCTGTTGCTATTCTTGGACTAGATCTGCTCTCAAGTGCATATCTTAACAACTCTAATGTTTCCGTGAGGTCCAGTGACTGAGAACAGCTCACTTTAAGGGTCTGGCATGTTAGGTGCTTCTTTCCCTGAGGATGGAAACAGAGCCTGCCTTTGAAACATTATGCTTCTTTAAAAAATTAGATGATGGATGAAGTCAAAAGAGAAGATTGTGTCATTTAACTTTAGTCATGCTCTTTTGTCTGCATGTGACAATTTGGCAGTGCAGGCCTTGGTTTGGCTCTGCATGGGCCAGTTCAGAGCGATCCAGTTTGGTGTGGTTTGGTTCGGTGCTTCATACGTGAATTTCAAATGACCTTGCATATTTAAGCACCAAATTTAAGGAAGAAATCTTGTCTTGCATTGGCATAAATACAGTATTAGTTAAAATGTCAAATTAGTTATAAAACACTTAGATTTTTGTGGTGTCCTATTGTGGTGGACTGGACATAGTGTGAGTTTCTTGAATGTGTTTTGTGTCTTGTTTTATGGTGATTTTCCAAATTTCTGTCCTTGTTTGAATGGAAGAGTTTGCAAGATGCTAATTTCAGGCCAGTGCCGGCCTTCAAGCATGTTGTTCATCTCGCTACGGAGCTGTGAACTGTACCATACATTGCCACAGACGCACTGTAAATGGGTTTCAGTTTTACACGCCTGATACATTTGTTTTCATTTTTCAAGCTTTTGTAATTTGTTTTTTTGCAGATGATGTTGAATCCACTGGGCATATCACTTGATCCATCTCGTTCACGTCTGCAAATGACTACAGACATTACGCGACAAATATACGTACGAGATGGTGTGCGAGGTTTCTACAGGGGCTATGTTGCTTCTTTATGTACCTATGTTCCAAACTCTGCTCTGTGGTGGGCTTTTTATGATCTGTATCAAGGTAACTACTAAATGTGTCAAATTTTAGAGAAGGTAAGGTCCTGAAGGATAAACTTTATGTAACATATGGAACAGAAACATACATGTCGTGTATCGCCAAGCTTTTCTGGGACAGTACGAACTTGTAAACAACATGTAATATATTCATGCTACCAAATTCTCCTCTTGTAGAGTAGCATATACTTAAGTCAAAACAGAATGTGAAGCAAGAATAACTAAACTTCCAAGGTGAGGGGAGGGACGTAGGTTGTCAAGGGAAATCCGCAACATTTGTGTGGGAAGTACGTGCAGTTCGCTTTAATACTGCACCATTACCTGCTGTATGAGAAATAATTTTATTACATACAGGTTAAATTGACTCTCAAATATTGTGGTTTGTATTTCAGCAGAACTTCATATACACTGTGAACCTGTAGTTAATTTTTTTGTACATTGTACTTTTCAGATCACCTGCATGCGTTACTGCCTAGTTGGGTGTCACATTTATTCATACAGTGCACAGCTGGTACTCTTGGAGGGTTCACCACAACATTAATTACGAATCCCCTGGACATTATACGAGCAAGGTTGCAGGTGATACCGTTTTAAAATTTTTTTGCATTGTTAGACATACTTCTGTGGAGTGATTATTTGAGTTTCATTATTGTGTTCACAATTTCCTCTCAATGAGTCATGTCCTGAGCCAGTTAATTCCAGTCTGCACCCTTGCGCTATTCTCCTTTTCCTACCAAAATGTTGATATTTATCATACCTAAATTTTTATTCTAAATAGAATAGGTACGTGGAACGTTAGGAGCCTTTATAGGGCAGGGTCCCTTAAGGCAGCAGTGAGAGAATTAGAGAAGTATAAGTTAGATGTAGTGGGTGTGCAGAAGGTCAGGTGGGATAAAGGAGGCACAGTAAGAGCAGGGGATTATGATTTTTTCTACAGGAAAGGAAATGAAAATCATCAATTGCGAACAGGTTTTTTTGTACACTGTAGAATAGTATCAGCAGTGAAGACAGTAGAGTTTGTTAACAATAGGTTGTCATATATAGTGCTGAGAGGTCGCTGGTGTAATATCATTGTTGTAAATGTGCATGCACCGAGTGAGGAAAAAAGTGATGGTCAAAAGTTAGTTTTTATGAGGAATTACAGCAGGTGTTCGATCACTTCCCGAGATATCATATGAAAATGTTACTAGGAGACTTTAATGCAAAAGTAGGGAGAGAGAATATTTTCAAGCCAACAATTGGACATGAGAGTCTCCATCAGGATAGTAATGATAATGGGGTTAGACTAGTTAACTTTGCCACATCAAAAAATCTGGTGGTTAAGAGCACGATGTTCCCTCACCGGGACATTCATAAATACACCTGGACCTCCCCCTAATGGTAAGACTGACAACCAGATTGACCACGTATTGATAGGTAGGAGATGGCATTTGAGTGTACTGGATGTGTGAAGTTTAAGGGGAACTGATTGTGATACAGATCACTGTCTGGTGATTGCAAACGTTAGGGAAAGATTAGCAGTGGGTAAACAGGCCGAACATTGTTTTGATAGGCAAAGATTTAACTTGAGGAAGTTTAATGAGCCAGAGGTTAGGGAACAGTATCAGATTGAGATTACAAACAGGTTTGCAGCTTTGGAGAACTTGAACAATGACGAGAACATAAATAGGACTTGGGAGAACATTAAAGAGAATATCCAAACCTCAGTGAAAGAGAGTCTGAGGCTGCATGAATTGAAGCAGAATAAACCCTGGTTTGGTGAAGAATGTTTAGGTTTTTTGGATCAAAGGAAGCAGGCTAAAATGCAGTGGATATAGGATCCAAGCCAAAGTAATGTAGATATTCTGAACAATGTAAGACGTGAAGTTAGCAGACATTTCAGGGACAAAAAGAAGGCATACACATATATGAGAGCTAAAATTGAGGAACTTGAAACTAACAGTAAGATCCAAAACATTAGGGACTTGTATAGGGGCATCAGTGACTTTAAGAAGGGGTACCAGCCTAGATGTAATATAGTAAAGGACTTGGTGGCAGACTCCCACAGTATTGTGGCTAGGTGGAGGAACTATTTCTCCCAGCTATTCAACGTGCATGGGGTTAAGGATGTTGGGCAGGCATAAATACACACAGCATAACCACTAGTACCTGAGCCAAGTGCCGCTGAGGTTGAGGTGGCTATCGACAAGCTAAAAGTCACAACTTACCAGGTATTGATGAAATACCAGCAGAACTGATTAAAGCAGGTGGTAGAACAATTTGCTTGGAGATTCATAAATTTATTACTTCTATTTGGAAGAAGGAGAAACTGCCTGAAGAGTGGAAGGAGTCGATCATAGTACCTATTCATAAGAAGGGGGATAAAACAGATTGCAATAATTATAGAGGCATATCACTTTTGC
>Ga0123355_10013481_pt1 | contig 12727 bp, 16 predicted proteins | sample TergutEmb28metaG_3_FD_89872 | JGI IMG/M metagenome (GOLD analysis project Ga0123355, IMG submission 89872) | Embiratermes neotenicus P1 segment gut microbial communities from Petit-Saut dam, French Guiana - Emb289 P1 | ecosystem: Host-associated > Arthropoda: Insects > Digestive system > Gut ...
CACACATAATACGGAAAGTACTGCAGTGTGAAGCTTGAAGCCTGAGCGGTGGGGATCACCGCTGGTTCAAGAGAAGTACCAGGAAGAAAAGGCCTGTAACAAGAGACATCCATATCGTATAATGATGATGATGATGATGATGATGATGATAATAATAATAATAATAATTTCAAATAGGATGGTAATTCATGGACAAGATCCATCCCGCTCAGAACAGGGACAAGTGACGGGCTGCTGTGAACACGTGTTGAACCTTCTGTTTCCATAAAATACAGGGAATTTCTTGAGTAGCTGCTAGCTTTTCAAGAAGGACTCTGCTCAATGGAGTTAATTATTTAGTAAGTTGGTTGGTTGGTTTATTGGTTTGTTTGGTTGGTCTGGTTGGTCTGGTTGGCCTGCTTGTTTGGTTGGTTGGTTGGTTGTTTGGTTAGTTAGTTCTTTACCATTATGTTGCAGAGACTGGCTGGGGGAGAACACCTGGGCTTCAACAACTCTGTATTCCTGTCTGAACGGGAGAGTGCTGACAGAAATTACGCACTGGGGTTCTTCATGCGAGAATACAAGTGTTACCCCGAGAAGACAAATCTAAGAGAGTGCATGGATTTTTACTTCCAGGTGAGAACATGCGACAGTAAGCCAACAAACAACTAGGTACATTCACAATTTTCTGAAGAAAAAAGGTCCTGGCAGCTCCTTTCACTTGAAACTTTACACTATAATTGTACACTGTAGGGAAAAATACTGAAGTTTTAGTAGTCACTAGTAAGGAATTTGGACTAGAAATAAATGCTGATAAGTCTAAGTATTGGTCATGTCTCAAGATCAGAATGGAGGACAAAATCAAAATATAAAGATTAATAATAATTCTTTTGAGAGGAACAGTTCAAATATTTAGGAACAACCTGAACAAATCAAAATTCCATTCATGAACAAATTAAAAGCAGATTGAAGTCAGGGAATGCTTGGTATTATTCGGTGCAGTCTTTTGTCTTCCAGATTGCTATTCAAAAATATAAAGATGAAGATATAAAGAGCTACTCGTATACTTTTACCTGTTGTTTTGCATGGGTGTGCAACTTGGTCGCTCACACTGAGGGAGGAACGTAGACTTAGGATATTCGAGAACAGGGTGCTGGGGAGAATATTTGGGCCTGAAAGGCCTGAGATAACGGGGAGTGGAGAAAACTGCATAATGAGGAGCTTCATGTTCTGTACTCCTCACCAAATATTATGCACATGATCAAATCAAGGAGAATAGGATGGGCTGAGCATGTGGTATGTATGTGAGACAGCAGAGGTTCATACAGGTTTTTGGTGGGGAGACCTGATAGAAAGAGATCACTTGGAAAACCTTGTCATAGATGGGAGGATAATAATAAAATTTATCTTCAAGAAGTGGGATGGGGAGGTGTGGACTGGGTTGATTTGGCTCAGGATAGGAAAAGGTGTCAGGCGCTTGTGAATGTATATAATACAGGGAATTTCTTGATTAGCTGAGGACCCATTAGCTTCTCAGGAAGGATTCTGCTCCATTGAGTCACTTTTTTTTGCTTGCATCATTCTCATGGCCAATTGCTACTGCAGTGCTGCAGCATGGAAGCTACTTGTGACACTATGGCAGTGATCTCCGCTACTCTGGCAAATGGCGGTATCTGTCCCATCACAGAGGAGAAGGTACTGAATCCGGAGGCAGTCCGAGACGTTCTGTCTCTGATGCACAGCTGTGGCATGTATGATTATTCCGGTCAGTTCGCCTTCAAGGTAGGACACCACAGACATACTGCTGCCATGTCAAGCTAGTCATACAACTCTGGTGCACCTCCTGACACAGTGTCCTTTTTCTTTGTCTTGTACACACCTTTTATTTTGTTATACAATATAAAACAACAAAATGCACCTTTTCTATTTTAATACTTCAATTTTTGATTATCTGAAGGATCTTCTACATGTTTTGAACCTGAGGGTTCATCTTCAGGAAGATGGTTGTACATACAGTTTTCGTACAGTGTGTTTTACATGCATCAGTATAAGCAGTCTTGTAGGTAGAAGAGTGTGTTCATACACACTCTTCTACCTACAGGACTGCAACTCTTCTACCTACATAATTGCTTATACTGATGCATGTAAAACACAAAATACCATATCTGTACATAAAACGATCTTCCTGAAGATGAACTCTCTGGTTCGAAACATGTAGAATACATGAAAAATTTAAAAATTAAAATTTTAATTTATAACAGGTGCATTTTTTTGTTTCAAATTGTATAATTATATTACAATGCACAGTGCAAAAAGACATAAATTATTTATTTGTGTTGTATTGTTTCTATGCTATTCGTTTTCTTCCTTGTCTCTTTTCGCAAAATTGCAAAAAAAGACCATGAGCTTCATCATGTCTCTCTGTCCATTTGCATGGAACAACTCGGCTCCCACTGTACAGATTTTCATGAAATTTAATATTGTGTTTCTTCGGAAATATCACGGAAATTCAAGTCTGATTACAATCTGAGAAGAATTTTGTATATTTTACATGAAGACCTATGCACATTTATGATAAAATCTTACTCATTTCTTTGCATAATGAGAAATGTTTTGGACAAAAGTTGTACAGAAATTCAAAACACACATTTTATGTTCAATAACTTTCTCACAAATATCATGTCATGTATGAGATAATGTGGAAAAATATGGTAGATCCTGAGAGGCCACAGATGACGGTATTACAGGGTGCACGAACTTTGCTTGCTGGATAACTAAGGCTACACACACACACACACACACACACACACACACACAATTCATAGCTTCACCACAACAACAATGGTTACAAAAACACCCCTCAGTGCTATGTTTTACATACACTGCCTGTCTTGTACACCTCTCCACTCTTTTTCTTCACTTTCTGCACCTTCACTGCCTCATTGCCTTCTGTGGTATATATGCATATTTACAAACATTCTTGACACAAAGGCTTGCCCTTCCTTTGTTTTCCACCTGGCTGTACAACACACCAAGTTTCCAGGGTCCACTACTTCCCATTCTGTTGAAGTAGGTTAACCAGTTTTTCATGTAATATTTTTTCCCCAATCTTTCAACAAATATTTAGTCATTTTATGTTATAAAGACCACAATCTTCATTGTTACTACTGTGTTAATATTATATCTCTCTTATATTACACTGCAGTTCTTCTAGGCTGCATAGTATGATTTTCAGGTTGTCCAATCTGTACATTTTTTATCACAGTTCACACTTTATCAGTCCAATTGAATGCACAGCCTTAAGTTTGTGCATTCAGTTGGTGTATCAAGCTGTGTATATAGTATGATTTCAATTCACACTTCTTACACAAGACTGGAGGTTCTTACAGGAATGTTTTTTCTCCATTTTCTATCTTAGACATAAAATGTACGTAGCAGTTTCTTCCAAACTGTCAGTACATTTCTACAGAACTACACAGCATAATTACCAGAAACTGTAACCATTTATTCACAGCTGTTCTGCCTTTAAAGTCATCTTATGAATGATACAATTTTTCATGTCATTGTCCTGTAGGTAGGGCTGCCAGCAAAGTCTGGGGTTTGTGGAGGAATCCTGCTTGTCATTCCAAATGTGATGGGTATCTTTGCATGGTCTCCACCCCTTGATCCCTTGGGAAACAGCTGCAGGGGCCTGCAGTTTTGTGAGGTGAGTAGCTTCCTTGACAGTCTTCATAGTCTCTTATGTTTTGTGCAGGCCTTACGTTTCAGACCATATGGGACAATGCAATACAATTCAGCCATATAAGCAGATAGTTTTGGACAACACCACTACATAAACCACAAGCAATCCAAATGTCTTATTTATGTGACAGTGTTAATTATGGATATATACCAAAGGTGATAAATAAATGAACTAGTATGGGGCACTGGTGGAAAGATACTGACAGGAAAAAACCTTACATGCCACTTTGTCCACCACAAATCCCACATGGACAAGCCTGGAAACAAACCCGAGCTTCCACCATGACACGCCGGCAAGTAACCACATCACTTGTGGCACAGGGCATGAAAGGTCAAATCCCTGTACTCAGAGCCCCAAGCCAGGAGATGCATGACAGAATGGAAGCATAGCTCCATGTATTCTCAAACTCAGTGTTAGTTGGAGATGAATGGTCAGCTTCATGCACCAGCTGCCTTAAGCCTAAGGAAAACACTTCCAGTAACTAATGGATATGACTGCATATGGATGCTGCAAGGGACAGTAAAATCTGCTACTTGTTGTAAACACAAAACCCATTTTCCCAACAGTCCAGTCTATGGTACAGTTACTATACAAACTGAGCTATCCCAGCTCTTCCATTACTAAGTAAGTTTGTTAATTAACTAATTCAGTGCTATTGAACTGTGCTGAAAATTACAATTTTCTGATATGATACATGCAGAGCCTAACAGAATTCCTACAGACCTTGTAACAAGAAACAGATAGCAAGAGATTTCCCATTACAAAGTAGACATGACGGCCTTGTTGCAGGAGCTAGTCCGAGTGTTCAACTTCCACCGCTACGACAACCTCAAGCATGCATCTGACAAGAAGGATCCAAGACGCCAGAAGTACGAGACCAGGGGCCTAAGCATTGTAAACTTGCTCTTCTCTGCAGCCAGCGGTGATGTCACAGCCATGAGAAGGTCAGCAGGCACAACTAGCACTCTGAAACACAGCACAGGACAGCCATGATCGCTTACTCTTGGGGGGGCAAGATGATACTTTGGTTGATTTTGTTGACAAAATTGTTACAACATTAATTTGTATGAAGTAGAAAAGGATATTTCTCAAAACACTTCAGATTTCTTGTATTCCTACTTAGTAATTTGCTATCTTTCTGTTTAATTTGGAAGTTTTTCAACTGTATAGGGTGCAGCAACGGATGCCTGGCCAGGTCCCTGTGTAACAAAGTGCCCTTTAATTGAAAGACATTCATCTGTTTGGGACCTTCTCCAATCTTTATGGCATCCAACCCAAAATTTTATTTTTGGCTTCAGAACAGCCTGTCACTGGATTCTGTTTTAAGCCAGTTGAATCCAAACCATATCCTACTTATTTAAAATACTTTTCATTTTAACCATCAGAGCCTATATACAAACCCAGGACTTCCCATGAACTAACCCCTTAGCCACAGTGTTTCTTTTTTTATGGTATTTGCCTTCTATAAAAATATATGTTCATAAAATTTATTTTTGGAAGACACAAACATACTGCAGCACAACATATTGGACCACCACATATAGAGTGTATCCTAATATATCTGTACAACGACCATGTTTAAAATGTCAGGGTTATGTAATTAAAAAGCACAACCTTGCTTTAACTTCCAATGAAAATAAATGACTGCTTAAAGACTTACAGAGTTAAAAAAAAAAGCACATGTTCAAAGCACATAAACCTAATTATGCTACAAGCATATTTTACTTAACTCTTTCCAGAGCTAGCTGTCATGATTGTGTGGGCAGCATTCCTGTTTCACATCTGGGAGGTCCTGGGTTCAAATCTGAGCCCAAAAATGCTGTATCCTTACTGACCCTCTTTGTGATTCTCCTCAGTCCCCACATGCAAGTTCTGGGAGAGTACCTCCAATCATGCCACAACTGCTTCCTTCTACATTCTTCCCCATTCATTATACGTCAACCATTCCAACATTTGACACAATATCACCTGAGCTACCGAGAGTGTCACTAAATAAATCATAACCAAAGAACTGAACCGTGGTCTTTCAGTGATGTGACACTTATAGGTTTTAGGCGCATTCACAAAGTTGTGAAAAGCGGATATTAGCTTTATCATGTCTGTCCATCTGTCTGCATGGAACAACTTGGCCCCCACTGGACGGATTTTAAAAAAATTTTGTATTTCAGTAATTCTCGAAAATCTGTCAAGAAGATTCATGTATGACTAAAATCCAACACAAATAACGGGTACTTTACATGAAGACCTAAGTGCATATATGATAATATCCCTCTCATTTCTTCTAAAAATGAAAAACGTTTCAGCAAAAGTTGTAGATGAAATCAAAAAGCACATTTCATGTCCAATAATATTTTTCTTTGAAAATCCTGCCATTTTTGAGATAATGTGGAAAAATATTGTACAGCCAGGCAGGCCACAGATGACAATATGGCGCATGCACTTTTCATGCTGGATAACTAAGGCTACAAACACACACTCAGCAATATATAATAATTATTTCTTTTCCAGTGCAACAATGGCTGCATGAGTGTGCCTCTGTGTTATGTTGTACATATATTGCCTATCTTGTTTAGACAGGTACCAGCATTTTGGAGAAACTTGTTGCCTCTCTCTCAGTGTAGTAAACTTCAAATCTATCCTATGTAAACAAACTAATAAATGTAAGCCCATCTTTCCATAATCTGTTTAAAACATTGTGATGTTTATCACAACAAGAAAAAGCACATGCACCATCTGACCTGCAAGTTTCTACATCCAAAATAATTTGCATTAAATGTGCCATGGATATACAAATAAAAACTCCATGATTATTTGATGAAGGAACTGAAGACTGTGATAGATATATAAGAACAATGGGCTATATTTTGGATCAAATGTTATCAACAATGTGTGTAAGCCTGATGTTTCTTTACAGGCACCGCCTGTCTGGGATGGACATGACACTGTGTGATTATGATGGTCGCACTGCACTCCATCTCGCAGCTGCTGAAGGACATCTTGAATGTGTGGCTTTCCTCTTGGAACACTGCCATGTGCCACACAACTCCAAAGACAGGTCAGTGCAATCTTAGAATGCAAGGCCCCTTCTTTCCCTATTGAATTTGGAGCACTGCAACATGGCACATAACCCCAAATACAGGTCAATGTCATCTCAGAATGCAAGGCCCCTTCTTTCCCTATTGAATATGGAGCTCTGCAACATGGCACATAACCCCAAAGAGAGGTCAGTGCCATCTCAGAATGCAAGGCCCCTTCTTTCCCTATTGAATATTGAGCACTGCAACATGGCACATAACCCCAAAGACAGGTCAGTGCCATCTCAGAATGCAAGGCCCCTTCTTTCCCCATTGAATATGGAGCTCTGCAACATGGCACTTAACCCCAAAGACAGGTCAATGCCATCTCAGATTGCAAAGCCCTCTTTACCTTCCTTCCTGAATATGGAACACTCAATGAGTGACTGCTGTCTTTGAGACTTTTTAATATTCCTCCATGCAAGTATTGAGGCTTTTGCAGCATGGTACTTAAGGATTTCATTATTCTAGAACATGACACTGCGTCACTGGGAAATAATCAGATCCTGACTTTTGAGGGACTGTACTGTCTTCATCTTCAAGTGTCGACATATCCAAGAAGAATTATCTTTCTTCTTGGGCATTTATGTTCTGAACAAATGGACTAATTTTCACGAAATTTGGTTAATGTTATTTCACTGGAAGCAATCCTGATACTGATTTTTAATTTTCTATTGCCAGTAATAACAACAAAGCAGATGCACAAACTTATGATTTGGGAGATATTTCGTGCTATTGATTACTGTTGTTTCTGAATTTGGAATGACAATAATGCAGATGGGACAAAAACATGGAAGTATGTAGCAATGCAGCTATTAGCTTTGCTATGTATGTGTTTCTGACACTGGCCAATTTTACTGAAAAATTTGTTTACACATGCCAGATTTTGTTAAAATCAAAGAACATCAATGGGTACTTACCATAAAAATATTCCTGTATTCACATATGGCTCTCAAGTGTAACTCTAAATGTATTAGTGAAAATGGTTCAAAAACAAAATCTGCAGAGAAAAATAAGTCACATTTTCATTTCCAATCTTTTCCATAAATCTTGTGATTTTAGAGATAATTAAAGCATTTTTTATGCTGTGTCACTATATAACTTGAGAAATATTGGACCAACAAATGTAGCAGCATCTTAAGTCCATGCATATATAACCCAACATTTTTTTATTTAATAATAGACATGCTTATAATTCATTCTTCTCCCATATTGCCACAAAGATGTAATTAAGGTACAAAATAAATATTTAATGTTCAAATATTTCTCTGTCTCTGCAGGTGGGGAAACATGCCCATAACTGAGGCAAGAACATTTGGGCACCAGGAAGTAGTTGATTACCTGGAGCAATGGGAGGTGAATCATACAAATGAATCAACCGAGGAGGATGAACTTACCATAAGGAAGACGGTAACAGAACAAAGTGTTCCTCTTCCACAGTAAGATATTTCATAACAACAGCAGAAATTACCAGATCTTCTTGTTAAGATATCACGTTTCTCTTCAGATATGATGCTTCCATTACATTTGTCAAATACGCAGATTTACTGAATCCATTCCCTGTTTGTTTTCATTTTTCTGTAAGGTGAGTTCCCATATTTGGATATCCAAGGTACAGGGTGCTTTCCTGCAGACAGCAGATAAAAACTAAACCCCACATTCCTGTTGCATATATTTCCAGTCCTACAGAAATATGATACCATCATCATCATCATCACACATCATTTGCTTTACCTCTTATGTTATTACATGTAATTTATATCAGAGAGCAAAATGTGAAATCTTCATAACAGTAATAATGTACATACATGTAACGTAATGTAATTTATTCACATTCTATAAATCCAAGTTAGGATACAATCCTGTGGATATAGACATAGTCACACACATACTATCTAACATAACATACACAGTGTTGGAAGAATCTTAGCAATAAATAATAAAACACAAATAATAAAACACCTAAACCCAATTTTCAATTCAGTTTTCAACGGAATATCTCTGACAATTAAAATTTCTTCACTATTATAAAAGGAATTTATGAGTAAAAACCTCTTTAAAGAATTCCAAAACAGTATTGTCTCATTGGTTAAGACTTTGATATTGTGAGGAAGGTTGTTAGAAATTTTAACCACCCTTTTTTTAATTATGAAAATCTTATCACTATATGGTTGATTTCCCCAGAAAATTATCCCATAACTCATAACTGAATGTATGTATGAAAAATAGACCATTCTTAAAGTTTCTTGAGATATTATAGCTTGTATCATTCGAATTACAAAACATGCCGTATTCAATTTGGACATCATTTGGTCTATATGACCCTTCCTCGATAGAGAGTCATCAGTAATCAAACCCAAAAATTTAATTGCATACATTGTGGTCTTCTGGGGTATGGCACTTACCAGAATACTGTCAGGGTAGAGAAATGACCCAACTAGCCGCTGAAAGGTAGCTGGAAACTATTTAGCAGTTGACACAGCACTATGCCACAAAAGACTTGGATTCTCACAGCACTGCTATGGCTGCTGGTGAATACCTCACATATCATAATCTTTATTTATTTAACAATGTTCTATATACTTAACTTTATACAGCATGAAAAAACATGAAGATTAATGAATAATAAATTTTAATGGATGCCAAATGAAGAAGTCATGGCCTAATTGGAGGTACTGTTCCATCATTTGCCTGAAGGGACTAAGAAAAACACTAAAATCCCTCAATCAAAATAGCTGGTCTCCAAACCCATGTTTTGAACTGGAGCCTCCCAGATGTTAAGTATGAGCAGTACCCACTCAAGCATGAAATTTTGTATTTACTTTGTTCCATGTCAAGTCATTTTTTGAGGGAGGCATAATAAGCTAGTTTTTAGAAATCTAATTTCAATTTCATTTTCATTTGTAGTAAAGTTTTACACAGGACAGAATTAAATTCATTTTAAAAATTTCAATGTAGTTTAACATACCAAATTGAATACAAAATTTCTCACTTGGTTTGAGTATTCAGACATAAGGTTGAAACACTAAGGCTTGTGACCTGCCATACACTTTTACTTTAATATATAATCTGCAAGTAACAAATTATAATTCTCTAATCACGTCTGTGAAAGCATTAAGTGATATTTGAGGTTCTCACAACATCCTCTGAAATAATGACACACCACTGCCACATTTTGCAGCAGTACATCCCAACAGACAGCAATATGTAAAAAACATGGCAAGACAGCTTCCATTTAGAAACAATATGACGGCTATATTCCCATATTGAATGATATGTACATGCACATAATAAAGCAACATAATGTTCACGAGCTAAATACCACCACATTAACTCTGTGCAGTCTTCTGATTATATTCCATGTTATTTGCAGAGTCCAGTTCTGTGTTGTTACTGTTGTCAATGTTATAAATAAATGCTAATTAATGCTTATAATTCTCACAATTCTGTCTCATCAAATATGCTCGGCACTATGTTGTAACAATGAACAAGTTAACATATTTTCTTGCATGATCTAACACTGCAGTGCCACCCACCAACTGTGACACTGTAAAAACAACTGTCAAGTTTTGTATCATACTGGAAATATCTAGTCCAAGACATAGAAGAAAAATTACATGAAACATTTGTAATTGCAAGTAAATTTACATAATGCATACAGTGGATCATTATTTTATTTGAAAACTATTGGCTGACTTCACTTACATTAGCACAGCCCATTCAAGTGACCTCCCGCATGTGCAACAGAGTAGCAGCAGGAAGTGACAAGTGATAGTTGCCATATGAAATAAAGACCTTGTATAATGTATTGGGTAATGTCTTAATGACAGAGGAAATGTCCACATTGTATCTTCAATACATTATATTGTATGTAAACTGTTGTATATATTTTGAACCCCTGTATGAATAATATTTTAAAAAATGCATTGCACAGCAACTTCCATTTATAGCCTTGCTGATGCTAGTGTAATACATGATAAAGTGTAGCAATAACTAAAATGTCAATTAGTCACCTAAAATACCCAAGATAATTGTATAGCTGTATTATTGTATCAAGTGTGTATGTAACATATCCACATGTCCTGAACATTTTAGAAAAATGGATATGAAGACAGGAATACGAAACAATAATATTCCACACAATCACACTGTCAACAGTGCTGTTCCAGCCAATGTGTAATGTAGTCGGTCTCTGATGTGTGTTACTTACATAGCAGATGGGTGTGACATTTTGAAGTCATGTATATAACAGAACTTCTCCAAGTAAAAAGTCATATGAGTTATGTATATGACAAATTTGATAACACTACATTCAGCAATATATTGGAATTGGGACAGAGAAAGATCACAGAGGATCCTGAGATGAAACACACAGATGGCACAGCTGCAAAACAAGAATTTGCTATTTTTGGCATTAAGCTGAATGCTCTAAATCATGTGGAGAGTTTTTTACCATTTGGTTGATGTGTAGGGAAACATACCTGTACAGGAGAGGCTTATCTGGACTATCCAGTACTTTTAGGGAAAGAAAACAGCATTCTAATCTGTTTCATTCTTCTAAGTTTCAAATTATTTTGAAATAATAATAGCAATTTACACATTACAAATACTTACTGTACTTCCAATTGCATAGTGTGTATGGTAAACCTACCCATTTACATGACCTCATTTCATGATACAACACTCCAAATTCACCATGAAACTTGATACATGTTCCACAGTTTATCTTGAAATTGCTCCATAGATGGCTCACTTAAATATAAAATCGGGTAATGTTTACCCAAAATACAGAAGTAATTTTTCACTCAGTGTTCTAACTGTTAATATGTGTTATTTCAAGATTTATTCATAAGCTCTAAATAATTTACTTACTATAGCCTGCTCAGATTTTCAGTCCTAGGAAATACAGTATTATTTAAAGTAAATTATTTTCTGTTTTCAACACACTAGCAATAAAAAAATTCTTGAGAATTCCGTACTTCTTGGGTATGATACTGTGGCACTGGTGATGGGATCTCAGAGTTTCAAAGAAATATGTGCCTTCACCATCATCAATTAAGGGTACTGTCTTCCTTTTAAATGTCAGGAACCACATACCAAGTGACACCGCATCATATCTAAGAACAATGGAACCCTCAGCCACGCCAGTACAAAAACTTCGTAACTCAAATAGAAAGAAGTACAACACTTTCAGACATACAAAGCAGTAAGAGTGCCCAAATCATGGTAACTTTCTTATATAAAAGCAGACAATTTATGCTTACAATCAACCTTGAACAATTTATCAACTCTGTGGAGCAGATCACTTCAGAAATTAACAGTTCCTCAGCTAATAAAGAAAATCCCTGCATTGTATGGAATCCGAAGGTTCATTACTGTGTTAACCACAGCCCACCACTTGTCCCTATCCTGAGCCAGATCAATCCAGCCCACAGCACCATCCTATGTCTTGAAAATCCATTTTAATATTATTCTCCCCTATATGCCTTGGTTTTCCAAGTGGTTTCGTCCCACAGGTTCCTCCCCCCACCCCAAAACCCTGCATGCACATATCCTCTCCCACATACAGGCCACATGCCCAGCCCTTTTAATTTTTCCCAATTTGATCACCAAAATAATATTTAGTGAGAAGTACAACCATCAAGCCCCTCAATCTGCAGTCTCCTCTAGTCCCCTGTTACCTCATACCTCCTGGGCCCAAATATCCTCCTATCATCCTGTTCTCAAAACACTCTCAACCTCTATTCCTCCCTCAGTGTGACAAACCAAGTTTCATATCCATATAAAAAACAGGCAAAATTATAGTTTCATATTTATAAAGAGAGCCAACTACTTGCACTTTTATTATGTCTTTTCTAAAATATTTCACATAGAATACCTTAAAAACACATAACCTCAATTAAAATTAAAATTATTCACTCCTACATGTTTC